>Ga0208162_1000063_pt1 | contig 50919 bp, 48 predicted proteins | sample CB_VirMetaG_4_FD_184539 | JGI IMG/M metagenome (GOLD analysis project Ga0208162, IMG submission 184539) | Freshwater to marine saline gradient viral communities from Chesapeake Bay - CB_1508_1M Viral MetaG (SPAdes) (version 4) | ecosystem: Environmental > Aquatic > Marine > Coastal | place: USA... | reverse complement strand
CAATCAAATAAACCCATTAAATAAAACGGCGATATCATTCCTTAATCATTACCAAATATTCTGGCAATATCTTCGGCTGATACATTATCTTCATCAACATCATTCATTTCAAAGTAATTTTCATATTCCTCACAATCAATCTCATCCATCTTTGCAGTTAGCATATATAAACCTTCTCTATAAACATCAACCATATATTGCCCGCCAAAACTTTCATTCAAATCCAAATGGATATCCTGAGGTATTTTATTATTTACACACATCGCATAAGTTGCCAATGCGCCTGTATCAATATTCAAATTATAATCATTCATACAAATCTTTGCCTGATACTTATATCCATTTACTTCCTCATTATAAATAACACCATAATCCAAGTTTTTGTTGTTGTATAAATTTATCATAGCGATTTCCTTTCTTTGATTTGCTATTTTTATATATCTATATTATATTCAATTTTTTATCAATGTATAATTTTATTTTGAGAGTGAGTTTAAATATTCCAACTCAAACAATACCTTTAACTGGCTAATAGTTGGGATTGTGTGTTGTGAGGTTAAATCATAATAAACTCTTGCCAAGCTAAAACCCATTTCAGGTATTTCATTGCCATTTAACTTATCCAAAGATAAACCATTCTCTTTACACACATCAACCAATACCTTATCAAACTCATAAAACTTAAATTCAGGGAGGATGTGTGAATTACTTTCTAAATCATCCACATCAATATCACTATACTCATTCCAAAAATCAAACTCATTATTCACCACAAAACCCATCATCTCATTTTTACTTTCAAAGTAATGGCGTTTGATCTTTGTTCCCTCAACATCAAAACAACTATCATCACCACGAACTTCAATATTCATAATTTCTTCAATGTAATACATAATTTTTTCCTTTATCTTTCTTTGTTTTGTATTTTTTGTGTTAGGATTTTTAATCCTTATATATATAATTATATCCTAACTTTGCTTTTTTTACATTTATTTTTACTTTTTTTTAATTATTTTACGTTGATTGATGTTGTTTAATTAAATCAATGATTTTACCAACCAACACACTATCACCCATAATATCTTCATCACTTAATAACTCGGCCAATTCATCCTCATTATATAAATCATCCTGCCACGTTTCACCCGTCGCATCACATCGGCTAATATCCAACCCATTCCACGCCTCATCATCCCAATAATCCCATATATCCAGTCCATTTTCAATTGCCTTATCAACATTAAATACATTTTCAGGCGCTTCATCAACATTTGCCATCAATACTTCCTCAGGCGGGATATTAAATTTTACCCATGCTTTTACTTCAAACTCATAATCAATCATCTTTACATTACTCATAGCTTATATTACCTTTCTTTGATTTGCTATTTTTTATTTCCTATATATAATTATATCATTACTTGTCAATTTGTATAATTTTTTTTCACTTTTTTTTACCTTATAAAGGTTGCCAGTCCAAATCCCCTTTATAATCATGGCGGTAATCATTTATAACGTGATCAATCGCACACCAATCAATACCACAATTCGGATATATACACACATCATTACAAATTATATCAAACCTAAAATCATCAAGGCTGATATTTAACGCATTTGCCATATCCGCTTGTATTTCCAACATCCATGTATTATGATGGCCAAGTAATACCTTCTTAAATTCCTCAAAATTTTCCATGTTAAAGTAAAAATCACTTAGTCCATCTTGCCCTTCAATCAACCTACATTTAATAACATGGCCTTCAATAATACTCTCAAAAAATACCCCTTTATTATCATTCAACATTTCATACTTATTCATAGCTGTCTCCTTTTTGTTTTGCTATTTTTTAGTTCCTATATATATATATGCACTGACATGTGATTTTATAAAATTATTTTCACTTTTTTATCAATTATTTTCCAGTCCATATTTCAAAATTTATATCCAATTTTTTTACCTATATATATTATAATCAAATTACCGTCAATGTATAATTTATTTTTAATTTTTTTTTTTGGACTGGCCTTAAACTTCAACGCCAAGGCAGCGCGCCATATCACATATATAAGTCCAAATTTTCTTTAATTCATCTGCGCTATTTTTATTATTAATAACAAATCTACAATCAACATGCTCCGATAAATCATCATCATTCCAGTCATCCATCCACATTACATTCGGCGTCATTTCAAACATATAACAATTGTCATGCATTTTACTCCATTCCACAGTATAAACATTACACCTATTTTTCAAAAGCATATTTTTTAAGTCCTTCGCATATCTTCCATTATCATTAATGCTTGCACCGATGAGAAGGTTTGAGTCATTTTCAAATGTGATTGTTTTTTCCATAATATTTTTTCCTTTGTTGTTGTTTCCTATATATATATATTAAGCAACTTTGCTTTCTTTTACATTTTTTTTCATTATTTTTATTTTTTTTTATGGACTAAGTCCAACATTTTTCCGACGGTTTAATACGCAATAATAGTAATATTTTCAGTCAGAATTTCATTCCTAAAACCGTCATACTCAAACTCATCCCAACTCATTCGGACTGAGTCCACTATGAACATGCTATCTCCTCCCCACTCCGACCTTAATTCTACATTTAGGTAAAACGGAATTCTCAAATTACAAAATAATTCCAGTCCATTTTGCCAATCACCTTCACGGTCAGATGTGAAGTAAGGTGATAGAAAATCTCGGTCATGCTCATTAAGAGTTAGGAAAATATTTGTCACCAGTCCAGGCGCTGAGCCATTTTCATGCCAATATGTGAATAATTCTTTTGCCGTTGTTGTATCCATCTTTGTCTCCTTTGTGTTTGATGGTGTTTTTTACCAGTCCAATTTTTTTTTGGTGTTGTTATTTGATATATATATTATAGTAAAATTCTTGTCAATGTATAATTTTTTTTAATTTTTTTTTTAGGTCTTAGTCCAACTTTTTTTTGTCCGTTAATTGTGTAAATTTTGCGCTGTCAGTTTTTAATTTAATTTTTTGATTTTTTATCCAGTCCATTTTTGTTGCTGTCCGTTTTTTATATATATATTATATGAATAAATCTGTCAATGTATAATTTATTTTTAATTTTTTTTTAGGTCCAGTCCATTTTTTTTGTTGGTGTCAGTTTTTTTATCCAGTCCAAAATTTATACCTCCAATCCGTCCGATATATATATTATATAAAATAAACGGACAATGTATAAAAAACTTGTCAAATTTTTTAAAAAAAAATCGGTCTGTCAAGCCTAAGGCCCTGTCCGTACTATAAAATTGTTTCGGACCGACGCCAATGAGCTCCAGTAACTTGTAATTGCACATCAGTAAGTAGAAAATCAATATAACGAATATAACTGAAAGGGAATTGGGGTGAAGGGGGCCAGGGCTCGAAAAGAAAATTGGGGAAATTGATTTGCCTGTGTGATTCGATGAAAAAAAATTTTTGCAGAAACGGGGGAACTTTTGCCCTTACATATATTTTCAGTTCATCAGATGTATATTCAATGGGGGTGGAAGGTTGCAGAATGTTCCCTGTTTAATTTTGTTTTATTGGGCTATATGTTTTCATATGTTTTTGTTAAAGATAAAACGGTGATATATTTTCGTGATTGTGCTGATAGGTGTGTGATCGAAATGCGGGTAAAAGAAAACCCGGTTGGAGGGCCGGGCTTTCAAAAGAAAAATGGGAGGATTTCATCATCCTCATTGCAAGTTGTTGTTGTAGTTGTCGTGAAGGTGCTTCGCTTATATTGTGTTGGGGGTGTGACGCCCCGGAAGAATATTTAAACCTAACAAATCTTTTCGAAAAGAACCTTGGGATCATTGAACACCAATGAAATTACGTAACGACCAAGGCTTGGTAAAGTTGGAAGCTCAGATTTCTTTCTTTAATTTTCGAAGCTTTGTTAAAGCTTATGTATTAATTATATGTGTGCTTTTTATTTTGTATAACAAAAATTAAATTTATTTTTGATGATTTTTTTTGATAATATTTTCATGAACCCATGGGAGTGGTAGTAAGCCGATGTACTGAAAGAGGTTTGTTTCGGGTGTGAGTTGGTCGAAGTTTATCCACCTGTGTGAGGGCGCCTCGGCTGTGCCGAGTTGTTCATTGAGGTAGTCGAGTGGATCGTCGCCTTCGATGTTTTCGATGAGCCAGTGCATGGCTTCTTCTTTTGCTCCATGGAAAGCGTAATTATATGCCTCTTCCTCAGTGAAGCTTTTGCCTTCTTGATCTTTTGTATCGCAGAAATCTTCGTATTCACGATCATATGCCATGCAAACGAGGCGTTCAATGGGTGAAGTTTTGCCGTTTGATGTTTTGACGTTCCAATCTTTATCAATTTGGGTGATATCGTCGATCATTGCTGCGAAAAATTGTTCAAGGTTATCCATTGTGTAGTAGCTCATATTTTCTCCTTTTTTGTTTTGATGTTTATAAGTATATTATAAAATCGTGAAATGTAAAAAAAGAGAAAAATATTTTTTTAAATTATTTTGCCTTCCTTGCGGAGTTGCATTCTGCCTTTCTGTGTGCGAAGTAAATCAAAGTATAGTGCATTGGGATGGAGCCATGTGCCTTGTTTGTATGCCAATTTTTCTTCGGGTGTGAGGTTTGAGTTTTGAATGTACCAGTGTGTGCGGATTTGCATTTTTCTGCTTGTTTTAAATTGTGGTTCATCTGGTGAGTTTTCGCCATCGTATCCTAATTTATCAAGTTGGGCTTTTATTTTTGGGTGAACGATGTGTTTGTTTACGCCACATGCGTTATGAATAACATATTCTTTCAGGCATAGGGGAATTTCTTTCTCGTATATGTTTTGTAAATGAATTATGTTATCGATAACTCTTTGAGCTCTTCCAAAAGAGCCTAATACAATCTTGGGATTGCTTTTCCATGCGTTATAGATAATGTTTTGTTGTAGCATTGATCCGTGATGGAATAGGTTTGCTGGCATTCCGTTTTTGCTTTTGGAAGAGTAACCATCTTCTTTCCACTTTTTGTTTACGAGATCGCTTTCGAGATATCTCTTGTACATATCTTTGAGAAAGGGCAAGCAAACTGGGCCTAATTTATAAGGAGCACGAATAAGTATTTGCTGATACGTATGTTTAAATGCTTCCCATTGTGTTGGATTTAAGTTAAACAATTCTTCATATAGCTTTGGATCTTGCCTTCCGCGCCATTTTGGATCTTTGCCTAAGCGAGGAAGTGTTATGATTCCCCAGCTTCTATGTGCGAATTCTTGTTCAACCTCAAGCATTTCAGCTATTGGCCCCAAGATGAACATATCATCTTCAAGCATTAATATATTTGTGTAGCCTTTATCTTCGAAGTATACAAAAGGAGATTGATCACCCGACATTTTGTACATGTTTATTGTTTCTTTGCCTTGTTCTGATAAATCCAAAACCTCAGCGACTCTTGCGTTAATATCGCTCATCTTTAAAACGTTGTTGGGTATAAAGTTCGGGTTGTTGTGTTTGGCTACAATATTCTTAATATCTTGTGAATCAACAACTCGATCATCAACAACAATAAAAATGTCGTGATCAATTTTTCTTTTGTAATAAAACGTTTCGATTTGTATATCTAACAAATCCTTTCTACTTAGCAGTATGTATGCACAGTGCATATGTGTATTCCTTTCTCTCTCGGATGATTTTAATTTAGTTTTTTTGCGTCCTTGTTAAACGTCCAAAGCCACATTTCTTCGAGGCCTTTTGGATTAAGAACAAGCACTTTTTGTGGATTGATTTGTTTGATGATAAGAACAACAATGTGCGGATCATCTGCCATCCATACTGAATAGAAAGGATCATGAACTTCCCATAATTCTCCTTCTTTTGGGTCGTGATGGAATATCTGCACATCGAATTTGCTCATGAGATCGGGCACCTTCCGGGCGACATGCCGTGAATGTTTTTAGGTGCGGTTGCATTTTCTCTCTCTGCGAGGCCTTTAAGATCAGATGGTGTTTCCGGGCCCCATTCATTTGTTACATATAGATAACGTTCTTTTGTTTCTGCAGGGCTTTTGCTTAAATCCCCATATAATTCAGTTATTGTAAAACAATGTTTTGCTGTGAGCATTTTCGTGATTCTTAAAGCCATCTCTCTATTTAGTTCGTGTAATTGCATTTCGAAGCTTACCATGTTAAATCTCCTTGGTTTCTTTGTTGTAATTGTTCGTATTCATATGAAGAACAGGCAACAATTTGCCATTCTCCTGTATCCCAGTTTCTGTTGTGCCCACATATATCGTAAAATGTTTCGTAGTATTTAAATTCTTGGTATGAATATAAACAATATTCATCAGAACAATGTGTATCAGCACTATATCTTTTTGTGTAAAATTCTGTTTTTGTTAATCTTCCGCCTGAAGTATAACATTGTGTATAGTTTTTCAGCTCTCTTTCACCTTCTTCGTTCAATTCCCATGTTTGGTAGGTTAAACCAATATCAGGGCATAATGCTTTGATTTGCCACTCGTGATATTCCTCAATGAATGATGATAGAGAATCTCCGTTTGTTTCTGTATCAATTATTTCACCGCATCCGATTAAACACATAAGCGCAAAAAGAAAATTAAACAGAAGCAAACGTCGTGATTTCATGCGAATGGATCCTTTCCTGCTTTGCGTGCTTCATTGGCCCAAGATGCGCCGCCGTTGGATTTTCCGGTATATCCACTATTGTACCAACCTCCACCTTTCAGCGCAAAGTTTTTGCAGAAATCTGTTGCTAATCTTTCACAAGATGTTCCACATTGTGGGCAAGGTGCTGGTTGATCATGCTCATCCATCGGTCGCCTGAATATAAATTCTCTTTCTTCACATTCTTCATTTGTACATGCATAACGGTAAGTGGCCATTTTTTCTCCTTATTTTTTTATAAATTAGTATTAGTAGATATAATTATATACGTAAATATCATTTTATAAATAAAAGGAGAAAAAAATTATGAGTGAAGATCAAATAATTGATTCTGAGGTTGATGTTGTTGAAGAAGAGCAAATTCATAAATGTGATGAGCATTGTGAAGAACCTTGCCCAGATCGACCAAAAAGAAAATATGTAAGAAAAGATCCAACAAAAAAGATAAAAAGAAAGAGAAGTGCTGAACATAATGCAAAGATTGCTGAAGCTTTGAGGGGAAGATCTCTCGATCCTGCACATCGTGATGCAATTGCGCAAAGTATGATTGGTAATCAGAACAGAGGTAAATCATGAAAGCAAACGCGTTAAATGAATTGATTGGTACTGCAGGAGGGCGAAGAGCTCTTTCAGCAGCATCCCCTATATTTTTTGATAAATATTATTTAAAGATGTCGCCAGCAGATCATCGTTCAAACTGGTTGAATACAATTGATAGGCTGGAGAAAGAAGCAAAAGAAAGCGGGCAAAAAAAGAAGTTGCTTGTATTATCCCCAAGATCACATGGTAAATCATTACTTTCAGCATCATATGCTTTAAGGAAAATTTGTTTGGATCGAAATGTGAGTATTCTGTTTATCTCTGCATCATCAGGCCAAGCTGAGAAGAGAGTTCGTTTGATAAAAACATTTATGGATTCAGAAGTTGTTCAGCAAGATTGGTGTGGCGAAGGTTGTATACCATTTGATGGAGGCTCCGCGAAGTTTACTGCAACACAAATATACGTTCAGCGTGATGGAAAATCTGTTGATCCTACATTGGAAGCTGTTGGTGCAGGTGGATCTATAACTGGTGCGCACGTTGATGTGGTTATCATTGACGACTTGGAAGATGAAAGAACATGTGCTTCAGCCGGCGTTCGCCAAAAAACAAGAGATTGGTTAGCTGCAACTGTAACACCTATCTTAAATCAGGGTGGTTTGATGTTGGTAATTGGTACGAGAAAACATGAAGATGATATATATGGCCACATGATAAACGACCCAACGTTTGAAGTTATTGAAGAAAGTGCGATACTTAAGTGGCCAACTCATTATGAATATGTTGTTGATAAGATGGATAGCGGACGTGAAGTGCTGAAAGATGTTAAAACTTCAGGTGATGAACAGGTTTTATGGCCTGCATTCCGTGATATCAAATATCTTCTTATGGAAAGGCGTTCAATGGGTTCAACTTTATTTGAGCGAGAAATGCAGAATAAAGTTATTGCAGCTGAAGATAGTGTTATTAAAGGTGATTGGATTCAGGAATGCAAAACAAGTTCATACAGTTTCGATATGCCACCACCGCAGTTAGATCTTTCAAAATGTATAGTTGCTCAAGGATGGGATTTAGCGATTGAATCTGATGCAAAGAAAGCAGCTAAAAATGATACGGATTATACTGTTGGTTGGACGATTGCCAAAGATCCTAAAACAGGAATATATTGGGTGTTGGATTGTTTTAGGGGCAGAGGATTAACACAACAGCAAATCATGGATGAGATTGTGAAGATGTATAACAAACATAGAGAATATATTCGTCGTGTTGCTGTGGAGAAAAACTCTTTTGGTGCATTGCATGTTTCATCACTTATGAAAGATACAGATTTACCTGTGCGCGGTGTGAACATGACGAAAAAGAATTCTTTGAAAATAAAAATTCACAGGCTTGCAGTTTTATTTGAAAATAAAATGTTTAGGTTGCCATATATGGATGAAAGCTGCAGAAGATTTATTGATGCTTTTGAAGAAGAAGCTATATCATTTCCATTTGGGAAGCATGACGATACTTTAACATCACTGAAATGGGCTGTTGAAGAAGTTGATTCAAACAGTGGAAATTATAGTGTTAGCTTTGGTAAAGATCAATATGGTGCTGATGGGGAATTGATTGAAAGAAAAGGTGCAGCAAAAACGCTTGATGATTTTTGGATGCAGTTCCGTGCCTCTGATGATTGGGAAGAACATGCCGATCCTAATTATTTCAGTGATAAAAAAGATAATTAAGTTATTTAAGTTATTTAAGTTCGAATTAAGTTGATTTAAGTTATTTAAGTTAATTAACTTGATTTAAGTTATTTTTTATGTACAGCTACTTTTTTTGAATATAAAAAAACCTCAGCTTTTGGGCCAAGGTTTTAGTAGATAGAAAATTGATCTCTGTTTTATTTTTATTTTTGGTGTATATGTTTTTATATGTTTTGCCAGAAGTTTTAACAGAAACAAACGTCGTGATTCTGGCATATATGTTTAACCTTCAGCAACGACCTCCTCTTTAGGTTGAACAAATAAACTAACTGCTTCGTGAAGAACTGATGCATCTTTGAGTGAGTATACACCTGCTTTTTGTGCAAGCATAACACCTTCAAGTAAAATCTTCAATCCTTGAATTTGCTGAAGGGTTAATTCCATTTTTGGTTCTGTTGAATCATTCATATTTTTCTCTCCTGAAATTTAATTAATTAATGATTTTATATCTACTGATACTGAAAATAAATAAAGAGATCTATAACTACATTATGTTTATTACTTTATTCTATTCTTAAGATATACATCTGATAGCTGAGGATAATTAGTAGTTATATAGATCTCTTTAATTATATATATTATAGATAGTATGAAACTTATAAATTAATTACATAAAAATTTATTTTTATTTATTATAGTAGTTATAAGTATATGATTTATTTAAGATTTTATTTAAGTTTCGTACCTCAACTTAAAACAACTTAAATAAAAATTAAAATAATTTGTAATTTATAGTATAGATAGATATATATAATAGATAAGATAGATAATTATAAGATAGATATAATACTTCAGTAAGCGAGAGCTCTTCGATCTCTCTCTATTTATATACTATACTTAATTTTCAGTTTGTAAAATTTTTTTTTAAAAAAAAGAAAGTTAGAGTATAATTATATCTGATGCATAAAAATATTTTACAAGTTTCAGTTAACACATATAATATTAAATAGATATAATTAGTAGGTAAAAATAAATTGAAGTTACATTCAGATTTCAACAACAAGATAGTTAATTACTTAAATAAAGATTTTACTGAAGTAGAAAGTTCTTTATTGAAGGCCTACTTCTATTCATCAGAAGATGAATTATTACTTGTTAAATTTGAGAACTCAGAAGATATATATTATTACAATCTTCCCAAGAATATTTTTAGAAGCTTTCTTTGTTCAGATAGTAAAGGATCTTTCTTTGCTCGAAAAATAAAGAAGGCATACCCTTGGAAGAAGGTTGATCACGACATCATTCAAAAAGCGCAGCCTCTTTCTGTTAAAGGGGAGCAACTCGCTTAGAGTTTTTTTGGATCTTGAACCATGGTTTCACAAAAAATTTAATTGATTAAGGAGTTATAATGGCCATTTCATACAGAACACGTAAATTTTCAATACCTTTGAAGGTTAATAAAGTTAAAGAGGAAGTTAAAATTAACTTAGCTTCAGTCGATCTCGATGGAGAAACAATCACACTTACAGATCTTGCTGATAGTGTTGATGTTGTTCTTGCTTTTGATTCTGCTTCAAGTGTATTTGATGGATCACTTAATGGTGCCAGCCAAGTTATTGTTGGTATCAAAAACATTTCAGATAAAAAAGAAATTGCAAAGAGAGCAGTTGCAGCATACGCAGCTCATGAAGCACCTGATACCCTTATTTTAGGTTATGGTGATGATCACATTTCAGTTAAGCAAACTGTTGCTGGTGATGTTGTTTCAGCTGTTGTTTCTGATGCATTAAAGCTTGTAATCGAAGAAGTCGCTGCAGGTTCTGATGGTGATGTAAATCCTGATATTGTTGCAGGAGCAGCTACTTTGGTTGTTGATAGCAGTAACTTAGGATTTAATCCTGCACTTGATACACTTAAACTTCAAGTTAACTGTAATGATTTTGAAGGCGCAGGTGCTGGAAGATTTGATGTTGCAGTTCGTCCAGCAGGCTCAGAAGTATATGCAGATGCAGCAGATGATAATGTTGCAGGAACCGACGTGGTAATTGTTGGTGGCCAATCAAACTCAATTGTATTTGATGGTGTTAAGGTTGTTCTTTCAGGCGTAACAGGATCAGATGCAAATGTTTACCTTACATTTATTTCTGAGGAGGTTAAATAATGTCGATTAAATACGCAAGTATATCCCAGGGCACATCCCTTGAGCCCGGGTTAATACAAGTTGCAACAGTTGCAGAAGCACTTGCCGGAACAAATGAGTTCAAGGCAATTACACCTGCATTGCTCGAGCAACGCTTAGCCCAGCTTGTTGGTGAAGCACCTGAAGCTCTTGATACATTAAAAGAACTTGCTGATGCTATTAATAGTGATGAAAATTTCTTTCAAACACAAGCAGCAGCAATTGCTGATTTACAAACACAAATCAATACACTCGCAGGCGGCGATTTAAGTGGCCTACAAGATGAAATTGATGATACACAAGTAGGTGCCGGTTTAGGAACTGATGGTAGTTATACAGCACCTTCAGGTTCAAATTATTTAGGTTCAGCAACATCTTTGAAAGATGCTGATAGTAAATTAGATGCACAAATAAAAACAAACGCAGATGCAATAGCTTCAATGGGAAGCGGGAATATTGCAGCACTTCAAGCAGAAGTTGATTCAATTGAAAGTTCTGTTGGTATTGGAACAGATGGTTCGTTTACTGCACAAAGTGGTAATTACATCGGTTCAGCAACTTCTGTTCGTGGTGAAATTTCTGCACTTGATACGCAAATTAAAGCTAATGCAGATGATATTGCAAACTTGGCATCTTCATCTGCAATTACAGCACTTCAAAGTGAGCTTGATGCTTCACAAAGTGGTGTTGGTTTAGCAAGCGATGGTTCACATGTTGCAAGAAGTGGTTCAAACTATATTGATTCTGCAGCTTCTGTTGTAGGTGAGATAACACTTCTCGATGCGCAAATAAAAACTAATGCGGACGCAATTGCGTTAAAAGCAGATGCATCCTCGTTATCCGTTTACGCAACTGAATCAGATTTAACTTTAGCAGAAGCAGATATTGCAACCAACACATCAAACATTGCAACAAATGCAAGTGATATTAGTTCGCTTGAAACACTTGCTGATACACATGAAACATCTATTGGCTTAAGTGCTGATGGATCATTTGCTGCAAATACAGGTGGTAATTATATTTCAGGTGCTTCTTCAGTACGTGGAGAAATTAATGCTCTTGATACACAACTTAAATCAACGCAAGATGATCTTGATACTCTTGAAGCAACTGTTTCAGGTTTAGGTGGAAATAACCAGGCAGAAGTTGATGCTATTGAAGCAAGTGTTGGAATTGGAACTGACGGATCTTATACAGCGCCTTCAGGTACAAATTATATTGATAGTGCAACAAGTGTTAGAGATGAGATTGTTAAATTAGATACACAGGTTAAAAACCGTGCAGATAGTATTGCAACAAACGCATCAAATATTTCAACAAACACTTCAAATATTGCATTGAAAGCAGATAGTTCTACAGTTTCAGCTATCTCTACAGAATTAACAGCAACTCAGGCAGCTGCTGGATTCAATACAGATGGAACTTATTCTGCACATAGTGGAAGTAATTACATTGATAGCGCAACTTCAACAAAAGGTGCTTTAGGTTTATTGGATGCGCAAGCTAAAACAAATGCTGATGATATTACAAACCTTGAGGCAACTGTAGCAACTATTACTTCTTCAGGTGATAGCAACAGTGATGCTATTGATGCATTGCAACTTGAGTTAGATACAACACAAACTGGTGCCGGCCTAAGTGGAACTGGAGCTTATACAGCTCCTGGCGCTTCGAACTATCTTGGAAGTGCTACATCATTAAAGGATGCTGATAATAAACTTGATGCTCAAATCAAAATCAATGCAGATGCAATTGCACTTAAAGCTTCTTCAAGTGATTTATCTTCAGCTGTTGCAGATATTGCAACCAACACATCAGATATTGCAACCAATGCTTCTAACATCTCAACAAATGCTGGAAACATTTCAACAAATACTTCCAATATCTCGACGAATACTTCAAACATTGCACTTAAAGCGGATAGCTCAACAGTTAGTGCAATATCTACTGAGCTTACTGCAACTCAATCTTCTGTAGGCCTTAACACAGATGGAACATACTCTGCTCACAGCGGAAGTAATTACATCGATGGCGCAAGCTCTGTTAAGGGTGCATTAACCTTGCTCGATACACAGATTAAGGATAACGCAGATGATATTTCAACTAATTCTGGAAGTATTTCTACAAATGCATCTGATATTGCTGCTCTTGAAACTCTTGCAGATACTCACGAAACAGCATTAGGCCTTGCAGTTGATGGTACTTATCAAAGCAGAAGTGGCTCCAACTATTTAGATAGCGCAACATCATTACGTGGTGAGATTACATTACTTGATGCTCAAGCTAAAACTAATGCTGATGCGATTTCAACAGAAGTTACTAATCGTCAAAGTGCAGTTGCTGGTGTTTCTTCAACAGTTTCTACATTACAAAGTGAAGTTGATGCTACGCAATCAGGCGCTGGCTTAGGAACTGATGGAAGTTATACAGCAAACTCTGGTATGAATTATATTGCATCTGCTTCAAGCCTTAAAGATGCTGATGAGAAATTGGATGCACAAATTAAGTTAAATGCAGATGCAATCGCTTCTAATGATAGTGATATATCTTCTATAAACACCAGTTTGGCTTCTAAGGCATCTTCTGCATCTGTAAGTAGTTTACAAACAGAAGTTGATGGGATAGAAACGGCAGTAGGTTTAAGCTCTTCTGGAGCATATGTTCCTCATAGTGGATCAAACTATTTGGATGGTGCATCTACAGTTAAGGGTGCATTAACCTTACTTGATACACAAGCTAAATCTAACGCTGATAATATTTCTTCAAATGATACTGATATATCAAACCTTCAAGCTTTGGCAGATACTCATGAAAGCTCAATCGGTTTAAATACTGATGGTAGCTATACTGCTTTAACTGGAAACTACAACACAGCATCAACTCTTAAGGGAGCAATTGCTGGTGTAGATACACAAGTTAAAACAAACGCAGATGCTATCGCTCTTCGTGCAACATCTTCAGAGTTGGCAACACTCCAAAGTGAAGTTGATTCAATTGAAAGCGCTGTAGGATTGGCAACAGATGGAACATTCGTTTCATTCACAGGCCAAAACTACCTTAACAGTGCATCTTCTCTTAAGGGTGGAATGGAGTTATTGGATGCAGCAATCAAAGCACGCCAAGATAATATTGATTCTGAAGCTTCTACACGTGCATCGCAAGATAATGTTTTAAGTGGTAAGATTGATACTGTTGAAGCAAGTGTTGGATTACAAGCAGATGGTAGCTTAAGTATTACTGGAACAAACTACCTTAACTCATCAACTTCTATCGTTTATGCTCTTGATGTTTTAGATACAAACCAGAAGTTCTTGTCAGATGTTCAAGCAAACATCAGAAATTCTGCAGGATTATCTTCAACAGGAACGCTAACTGCTTATAGTTCAACAAACTATATTTCAGGAAGCCTTAAAGCTGCGATTGAAGCTCTTGATACACAAGTTAAAAGTAATGCTGATGATATTAGTGGCTTAGGTGGAAGCGATCTCGCAAACCTTCAAAGTGAATTGGATGATACTCAAAGTGGTGTTGGATTAGCTACTGATGGCTCACACGTTGCACGCAGCGGAACAAACTATCTCGATAGTGCTACATCAATCGTTGGTGAGATTTCTGCTCTTGATACACAAGTTAAATCAAATGCTGATGCAGTTGCTCTTAAAGCAGCTCAAACTGATATGGATGCTGTTGAAACACGACTTGATTCAATAGAAACACGTGGCGGAGGCATCTTCTGGGATGATAACTCTGCTGATGCTGTTGAAATGGATGGATCACTTCTTATGTTCAAAGCACACCTTGGCCCTTGGGAAATTAACTTTAACGATCTTGTAACAACTAACGTTACTGATTTAGTATTCTACGGAGAAAAAGCTCCTGTTAATGGTGATAAAAACTTTGCAGTTCTTGGTGATGGAAATGTTGAGTTCACAGGAAAATATGCAGGATATCCAATTCCGTAATCGATTTCAATAAGGAATAAACAATGAACGAGAACCTTTCGTATGCAATGAAAAATTTTTGGGAAACAAAATCATCAGATGATATGATTGAAATAAATGCCAAAAGATCTGATACAATCAAAAATTCATGCATATATATGAAAAAGGATACGAGTTCTCGTTCTTACCCATGTAAGATTGAACATGTTTTTGATCGTCTTGCACGCGGACATCTAATTGTTTCAACGCCGAAAAATAGAAACAAAGCTGAGAAAATATTCAAAGGAATTCCTGAGATATTTTTTACAAAATAAATTTAAAAAAACTCAGTTTGGCATATAATTATAGAAGTAACAAATAACTTTTTTTTTGATTTGCAAAAATCAATATGGTTAGCTAACAAATTAATTTAAAAAACTTAAGGAGTAAACATGTCAGCATTACGACCAAATACAAATAAAGGCCACTCACTCGGTTCTTCAACAAAGAAATGGAATGAATTGCATGTGGGTGATGTTCTTGCAGAAACATTAACAACAACTGGAAACGTTGAAATTGCAGGTAACCTAACAGTTACTGGAACACAAACTTCATTGCAGGTTTCAACTGTTGAAGCTGAAGATCCTATGATCAAGCTTGCACGTAACAACAGTGGAGACGTTCTTGATATTGGTTTTTATGGCCAATCAAATGATGGATCCGATAAGTATCATGGTATTGCACGTGATGCGGACGATGGAAAATTTTATCTCTTTAAGGATTTAAGCTCTGAGCCTTCAACAACAATGCCTACACTTTCAGCAGGCAATAAAGCAACAATCGTTGCAAACATTGAAGGTGATATCACTGGTGATATGACGGGTAATGCTACAAGCGCAGACAAATGGTCAACTTCACGTCTTGTTGAATTTACAGGTGGAGATGTTACAGGTAGCTTTAACATCGACGGATCCGACAACGTAAGTTCTGTTGCTTTAACAATCCAGAGCAACTCAGTAGAAAACGGAATGATTCAAAATCCTGGCCTTTATGTTGGTGAAAGTGGCGGAACTCCTGCTATTATCAACTTAGGTAGTTCACTCCAAATAGGCGGAACCGCGAATGAAGTTGAGGTTTCATATTCACCCGGTGAATTTACCATTGGTTTACCTTCAACAATCAGCGGTTTAACTTCTGTTTCTGCTACTGGATTTACTGGTGCACTTACTGGTAATGCTTCAACTGCATCAACTCTTGAAACTGCAAGAACAATTCAAATCAGTGGTGATGTTGCAGGTAGCGCATCATTCGACGGATCTGGGGATATTAATATCGCAGCAACAATCCAAGGAAGTTCTGTAGATAATTCAATGCTTGCTAACAATGGCCTCGACATTTATGTTGATGGTGTTTCACAAGAAAGAGTTCAACTCGGTGAGAAGCTTGATTTCAATGGAACAGCTTCGCAGGTTTCTGTTGCTTATAGTGCTGTTGATAATGATTTAACATTCAGCCTTCCTTCTACAATTAACGTAGATACAAGTGGAAACGCAGCAACAGCTACTGCTCTTGAAACTGCAAGAAGCTTTAGCATTAATTCAAGCGAAATCGTTGCTGGAGCTCAAAGCTTTGACGGTACAGGAAGTATAATTTTATCTCCTTCTATTCAAACTGGAAGCGTTGCAAACAGCAAACTTGCTAATAGTGATATTGGATTCGGAAATGGTGTTACTTCTTCTGATATTGCTTTAGGTGGCGACGTGGTAATCCAAGGAACTTCTTCTGAGGTTGAGGTTGGATATTCAGCAGGAACATTTACTATCGGCTTACCTGATACAATTGCTGCTGAATTATCTGGTAACGCATCAACTGCAACTGCTCTTGAAACATCACGTAACTTCAGTATTGGTTCAGGCCCAGTTCAAGCAGCAGCTGTTGCATTTGATGGAACCGGGAATGTTAGCCTCACAACAACAATCGCTGATGATCAAATTACAAATGCGATGCTTCAAAACGATAAACTTGTTATTCAGGTTGATTCTGTTGATTATGATCGTGCACTTGGTAGCACACTTAAGTTTGCAAAGGGTGGTGATTTAACCCTAAGCTATTCAGCTGTTGATAATGAGATTACATACAATCTTCCTTCAAATCTTACTGTTGATACTTCAGGTAATGCAGGAACAGCTACAGCACTTGAAACAGCACGTACATTCAGCATTGGAGCTGGCCCAGTTCAAGCTTCTGGTATAAGCTTCGACGGAACCGGGAACGTGAGCCTCACATCTTCTATTGCAGATGATCAAATCACAAACGCAATGCTTGCAAACCCAGGCCTTGAGATTAAGCTTGCTGGTGTTTCACAAGAAACTATTGAACTTGGTGGATTCCTTGATTTCTCAGGAACTGCTTCACAAGTTAACGTTTCTTACGATAGCGTTAATAACGACCTTACATTCAGCCTACCTTCATCAATCAATGTTGATACATCAGGAAACGCTGCTACTGCAACAATTCTTGAAACTTCACGTGATATCCAACTTACTGGTGATGTTGTAGGTACTGCTTCATTCAACGGATCAGCAAATGCAAGTATCTCAACTACTATCGCAAATGGTGCCGTTGATAATGTAATGCTTGCAAACTCAAGTATCACAGTTTCTGATACTTCAACAAGCGAAGCAATCTCTCTTGGTGATACGCTTTACTTCGGTGGAACAAGCTCTGAGGTTGATGTTACATACAGCTCATCTCTTAACAAATTCACATTCGGGCTTCCTGATAGCGTTACTATCTCTACAAACCTTGATGTTGGTAGTGCTCTTTCTGTAGGTGGCAACATTTCTGCTACTGGTAATATCTCAGCTGCAGGCCTTACAGCTACTGGTGCTAACATTACCTTTGCTGATAACCTTATCGAATTTGGTGTTAACAATACAGATCTTGAAGATATTGGTTTCTACGGCCAACGTGGTGATGGCATCGGTGGTTCAAATGGTTTTGCTGGTTTTGCATGGGATGAGTCGCTTTCACGCTTTATTGCATTCACCTCTAATGGCGAGCCTACAACTACTGTTGGTGCAAATACAAAAGCAGATCTTCAGGTAGCAGACGTTACTTGTATAGACGTTTTAGCAACTGGAACTGTTAGTGCTGCACATCGCCTAACAGGCTCAGCTCCTTCTTCTTCAAGTGATACAGGTACAGCTGGTGATCTTCGCTATGATGCAGATTACATGTACATTTGCACAGCAACTAATACTTGGAAGAGAATTGCTCTAAGCACCTTCTAAGAATAACGAGGTTTAACTCTGGTTAAATTCTCGTTTTTTACTTAATAGGTTTTAAGGAAAATATATAAAGAATTAACTGGGATAAATCTGATGATTATTTTAAATGAAGTTTCCCTTCTTGTAGAAGGTGGCGCCAATTGAGGCAAGAACAGGCTGGCGGGGCCTGTTTACGTATATAATCTCAGAGGAACAATGGAAATGGATACACCAATTGCGTTAAGCTTAGGTTCACTTATAGGATTAATAACATTGTTCTATCAGTGGCACAAAGATAGTAAAGAAACGGCAAAGTTAATTCAGAAACTTGAAACTGAAGTTGAGCAATTAAAAGATTACAAGCAAGATATCAAAGAACTTAAAACTGAATTAAGTGATATGAAAAATGATATGAATGATATGCAACAAACACTCACACGAATTGATACAAACGTACAAAATTTGATGCAATAAAAAATAATTTCAATAAATTCTATTGTAAGTGTATAATTAAGTATAAAAGGAGATATAATATGAAAAACGATAAAGAAATATTTGCTGAAAATACTGAATTATTCTGTGATAGAACTTTAGATACACTTGCTGAGATACAATCTGAAGTAAGAGATTGCATGAAAATGTGTGATAATATGCAGAAAAATATAAGGAAATTGCTCGATGGAAGTTTATCTAATATTGATGAGCTTCTTGAAAAACAAAAAGCCAATTCAGAAAAATATGATGCCTAATTAAAAGCATCAAGAGACAAACAACATGATACACAACTTCTATTGGAGAGAAAATGAGTTTAATTAATAAATTATTTGGTTTAAATAAAACATATGACGAGGTTCTCGAAGAAGTTGCTATGGAAGAAGCTCTACAAAAAAGATTTGAGGATAGCACGATAATCAATGAGCTTCAGGACGACATCTTAAAAGCACAAGGTATGACGTATGATTTCAATCCACGTGATGCAGCACAAACAAGCTTCGCTTCTGATGGCTCAGGGCGAGGTTATTTTTTTAGCGATGCAACAGTTGGAAAAAGAAAATTTAATTATCATACATTGAGAGCTTTAGCATCGCATCCTATAATAGCAGCAATTATTCAAACACGTGTAAATCAGATGGCTGAATTTGCTTCGCTTGCGGATGAAGATGGATTAGGATTTAGGATTTATCTTGCTGATCCCAGCGAATCTCCTACACCTGAACAATACGAAGAAATGCGTGAATTAGAATCATTCATGTCGAACTGTGGAAGTGAACAAGAAAATATGGAAATGACGTTTGAACATTTCATGCGTCAAATTGTTCGTGATAGTTTAGTATATGATCAATGTAATTTCGAAATCATTCGTAATAAAAAAGGAAAGATTGTTGCATTTACACCTGTTGATGCATCAACAATAAGAAGAGCAGGTTTAACTGAGAAAGAATTACAAACAGGACGTCGTGATCCTAATGGAACACATTACGTTCAGATTATTGATAATAAAATTGTTGCAAATTACAATCAAGAAGATTTATGTTTTGGTGTTCGTAGGCCAAGATCTGATATTGAAGTTATGGGATATGGTTTCCCAGAGCTTGAAGAAATATATGAATCACTTCAAAACATATTTAATGCTGAAGCTTACAATACAGCAAACTTCACAAATGGTATATCAACATCAGGAATTATCGCAGTTAAATCAAAAATGAACCCCAAGTTATTCCGTGCGTTTAGAAGAGAGTTTTACCAGATGTTAACTGGTGTAAACAATGCAAAACGTACACCACTTATTCAGCTCGACCCTGATAACGATGAACAAATTCAATCAGTTCAATTAGGTTCATCAAACTCTGAAATGGAATATCAGGAATGGCTGCACTATTTAATTAAAGTTATCTGTGGTGTTTATCAGTTAGATCCTGCAGAAATAGGTTTCCAATTTACGGTTGAACGTATTAAGAATACTTTATTTACACAAGATCCATTTGCTCGTGTTCTTTTAGGACGTGAGAAAGGATTACGCCCACTTGTTAGATCAATTGAGGTGTGGATAAACAAATATATTGTTAAACAAATAAACCCAAAGTATGTATTCCAATTTACAGGAATGGATTCTATTTCAGCGATTGATAAAATCAAAATTGAGCACCACAAAATGAGTTATATGACGATTAATGAAATTCGTCATTATCATGATTTACCTCCTCTTGCAGATGGTGATATTATTGGTATTCACTATGCATCACTCAAATCAACAGCAATCAATAGAGAAGGTTTGGAAGTTGCTGAAAGATATGGTGCAGGTGGTGTGGATATAATGGATTCTGCTGGCAATCAAATAAAAGAGGATACATCAACAAGGCCTCAAACAGATGATAAGAAGATTGCACTTGCTCGTTTAAAAGAAGAAAATGTAAAGAAGCCAAAGAAACAATCAAGAAGTGGCAGCCAACAAGATGATGACGATAAACCAGACGCGCCAACATCAATGGGAACTTCTGATGATCCTTCATACTTAACACATGCAATTGGTAAATCATTTGAAACTGAAATACAAGATGAATTACAAAAAGCATATGATGAAACAAAAATAAGTGAGGAAGATAGTGAATAAGCCACACATTTACAAAATAACTAATAACGTAAATGGAAAATTCTATTATGGCGTGCATGATGGCTCTAATACAGAAACTTATATGGGCAGCGGTGTAGCTTTAAAAAAAGCATACAAAAAGTACGGAATAGATAATTTCAGCAAAGAAATCTTGCTTTGGTTTGATTCTGAAGAAGAAGCATATGAATATGAAGCTGTAGTAGTAAATCAAAAAATGGTAAACAATCCTCAGAGTTATAACATAACAATAGGCGGAAAAGGTGGGTTTCATCATATCAATTCTCAACCAAGCAAATTAATAGGATTTAAGCATACTGAAGAAGCTAAAAGAAACATGAGTAAAGCAGCAATCAAAAAGTTTGAAAACAATGCTGAATTGAGAAAATCATTATCTGAACATGCATTAGATCAACATCAAAAAATGATATCAGAAGGCAAATCGCTTGCTGATAGATTTAAGAATGGTGTTAAATATAAATGTAGCCATTGCGGTAAAGAAACATCTAAAGGTAACTGGAAACGATGGCATCAAAACAACTGCAAGAAAAGGAAGAGCAATGTTTAGTGAAGCACTTTCGAAAGCTTACGATTTAATCAAATCAAAAGTAGATCATGATAAAGATGGCAAAGAACACCCAGCCCAGTACTTCGAAGGATTACCTAAAGATATTGCACTCAAAAGAGAAAAAGAGATTGAAAGAAGGCAACTTCATTTAAAAGAAACTGGGGAAATTATAGAGGGCCCACTCCCTGGTGATGATTATGATTTAGATAAATCAAAGAAACAAAACAAGGGAACGAAATCAAAGAAAGCTGATGCTGTTCGTGAAGAAATTAAGAAGCCAGGCAAAAAAGAATTTATTCGTGCTGCAAGTAAAGTATCAGGTGTATCAAGAAGTATTATTGAAGAAGTATATGATAAGGGATTAAAAGCAGCAGCAACAAGCGGCCATCGCCCTGGGCAAACACCTCAATCCTGGGCACGTGCGCGTGTCTATGCGTTTTTATTTGATTCAAAAAGCGGTGCAAGAAAAGCTGATGCACATTTATGGGATAAACACAAGAAATCAATCATGAAAATGATTACAGCAAAACACGAAGATGTTTTGGAAATGCTTGCAAAAAGTAAAACATATGTTCCTCCTAAAGCAGTTCAGGAGCGTGCTAAACGTGCGATCAAAGCTCGTGAAGAACATGGTGATAAAGTAAAAGGTGGAACACAAGTTGGTTGGACGAGAGCACGTCAATTGGCAAATGGTGAAGCGCTTTCAGAAGATACAATCAAACGTATGCATTCATTCTTCAGCAGGCACAAAGGAAATGAGGAATATGCTGAAAAACATTCTGATTTTCCTTGGGCAGATGCAGGTTATACTGCGTGGGAAATTTGGGGGGGTAATGCAGGCAGGGATTATGCAGCAATGATGGTTGAAAGATTTAAAAAAGAAGATCAAAAAAAATAAATATCTGTAAATATCAAAGGAGAGAACATGAGTTTTGCAGAAATACTTGAAAAAGCATATTTAGATGCAGCTGAAATATCAGCAATTCAAAAAAGCACAAAACAAATCACTGCAGAAACAAAACCTTCTGCAAATATAAACACACCAGAAATTAAAGAAGTTAAAACAGAAGTTAAAACAGATACTCCTGGATATATAACTATTGGTGATGCGATTATGCAGAGTGCTAAAATTGGTTTACTTAATTCAAAGAAGCTGAGAACAACAAATAAATGCAAAAGAATTGCAAAACATTTTGTAAGTGGGCAATGTAAACCTGAACATTTAATTAAAGCAAAAAATCATATAATGCGAAATAACAATCCAAAGCATGGTGATTTTAAATTATGTGGTGGCTGGGGAACATTATTGTTATTCAGTTATTTAGATAATGGCATGGATATAAACCAAGCACTTAATCAAGAGTTTAAAGGAAATAAAGATGAAACATAAAAAGAAAATTGATAGTTTTAATATGTGGATGCCAATCAATCTTGGCAAAGAATTACAATATACACATTCAGAATTCCAAGATGGTGAGCCACGTGATTTACCACAGAGAATTAAGATTATGGGTATCGCATCAACAGAAGCACCTGATGAAGTTGGTGAGATTATTATACAAGATGGCATTGATTGGAACTACTTTTTAAAACGTGGTTTTCTTAATTTAGAGCACAAGCAAGGCCCTGAGTTTGTTATGGGGCAACCTGAAGCTGTACAAAAAACTTCATACAAAGGTTATGGAGCAACAATGCTTAAAGGTTATTTATATTCTGATAAACCTTCCGTTAAATCTTTAATAGAAACAATGGAAGCAATGAAAAAAGCTGGTGCTGATAGAACAATAGGTTTATCAGTTGAAGGCCAAGTTATTGAAAGAGATCGTTTAAATCCTAAAATCATTAAAAGATCAAAGGTTTTGAATGTTTCTATTACATCTTCACCTTGCAATGCTGATGCAACTATGGAAATAATTAAAAGCATGGTTGAACAAATCGAAAAGAGTGATCATGAATATCACGATAAAGATATGACGCATCGTCAAATACAAATCCTTCAGGAATATGTTAGCGATTTAGCAGAAATGTTTGAACAATTACCTGATGAGATTGATTTACAGGAATGGGTACAAACAAAAATTACACGTGCATTAGATTATCTTCAAGCAAGCTATCACTATATGAAAGTTTCTTTACCAGAAATGATGGAAGAAGCAAAAGAAGAGATGATGGAAGAAGTAGAGAAAGCAGAAGATTGCCCTGATTGCAAAGATATGGATAAAGAATGCCAATATCACAGTGATAAATCATATCATATGGAACTTCAAAGAGTTAAAAAAGAGATGAAAGATGAAGATGATCATAAGATATATGATACACTTGAAATGCTTCTCGAGCGTTATCCTGAATTAAAGAATCCTGATGTAATGGATAAACTACATGAGATGATTGATGATATGGATAAAGGAGGAGATCCTGATGATATGACGCCTTCTGAGTATGATGATCACATAACTGCGCAGGAAAACAAAGATCCAGAACATTCAGCACCTGATTTTACAGAAATGCAAAGTGCTAAACTTGAAAATCAAGCTGATCATGATCATGAACTTCCTGAAGAAGAAGAAATGAATGCATCAACAACAGAGGCAATTGCTCCTATTACACGTCAATCATTGGAAGATGATATTGCATATGCTGATTATGGAATGAGTTCTGAAGATGCTAAAACACTTTTGGAATTCATTGTAAGAAAATATCCTGATATGGACAAAGCAGATCATCAAGCAATGTTTATGGAAATGTTGCAGCAAATGCGTAGAATGTATCAAACAGAAGGTGTTGCACCAAAACACCCAAAAAAATTATAAAATAAAATTAAAAAAAGGAAAGTTAGCGTATAATTATATACGTTAATAAAATTATTTTTGTAAAATAAAAAGCTACGGTATATATATTAATATAGTATGCCACGACCTCGGCTCGCCACACAGGCAGCCAACAACCACATTGCAGATATTATTTTCGCCAATGCGTTTAGTTTGCACATAGGGTTTGTTAAAATGTTTATCGAAATTTAATTTAAATATAGGAGTAAAAAAATGGCCGATAATAACATTGTTACAGCTCTTGAGGAAATCAAAGAGCAGTTGAACAACGAAAAGAAAGTCGCTCAAATTTTAGCAAACTCTGCTGATGAAATCGTCAAAGCGCAGAGTGAGAAATTTGAAGCTTTCTCAAAGAACCTTGATACTTTAACTGAAAAAGTTGAAGGATTGGTTGCTAAACTTGATGCACTTCAAGTTCCTTCAGTAGAGGAAATTGAGAAAAGCATCAATGATAAAGTTGAAGCAGCTAAATCTGAAATCGACGACAAAGTTGAAGAGATCAAGAAAAGCGCAGAAGCAGCTGCTGAAAAGGTAGAAACAATTGAGAAATCAGTTGATGCACTTGAGAACGAGCCTGTTCAAAAGAGCGTTACAGCTATTCAGCCTGTTGAAGAAAAAGAAGTTGTTGAAGCTCCCAAAGCAATTACAACTGACGATTTAATTAGCAAAGCTCTCGTTGAACTTGAATCATGTACTGATCTTAACAGAGCTCGTGCCCTTAACAAAGCAATTGTGCAACTAAACAGCGGTGTTAATCCCGCACACGTTAAATTTTAATATAAGTAAAGGAAAATAATATTATGTTACCTCAAATGAATGATACAATGACAGTTAACGAGCTTACTCGTTTAAATGATACCCTACGTAAAAACGCTGATATGGTTAAAAACAGCCAAGTTGGTTACCAAACAGCTGCTGTAACTGCAGGTGGCGATAATGGTGCGCTTTCACCTATCGTTCCTCAGAGCATTGAGAGTGTTCTTGCTTCTGCAACTTTCACCATGAACGATCTCGTTCTTTGGCAGAAACTTCCTAAAGTACAGGTTACTAACACAATCCACGAGTTCGCAGTAATCAACGAGCACGGCCAAGATCTTGATCCCTTCATCGAAGAGGGCGGCGGCGGTTCCGCTGATTTTGGTAGCTCACGCACTTCTTATGAGCGTAAAGCAATTAAGATCAAATACATGGCTGAGCGTCGTTCAGTAAGTGATGTTGCTAACCTTGTTGGTATCATCGGTGCTAACCCTAACGCTCTTGCTGAGGAAACTGAGCGTGGTACAATGAGCCTTATGCGTAAAGTTGAAAGCCAACTCTTCTACGGTGATGAGGCTGCTTCAGGTCGTGGTTTCGACGGTATCCTCAAACAAATTGAAAGAGCTGATGCACTTCACACACAAAGTGATCTTCGTTCAAGCGACCTTTCAGATAATACTCACGATATGGGTGGCGTTGTTGCAACAAACACTGCAATCCCTGAGCTCTTCAACGACGTTCTTGGTGAGCTACACTCTGCACCTCGCTTTGGTAAGCCTGACGTTGTTTTTGTAGAGCCTCGCATCTACAGCCAACTCGTTAAAGCTTCTATCCAAGGTGGCCGTAATGATCAGCTTCTCGTAAGCGGTGGTAGCGGTACTCTTACTTATGGTGCTGGCCCTCAGCTCCACATCATGGGCCCTATGGGACCAGTTCCTGTTATGAGTGCTCCTTTCCTTCATCGCCAATTTAAAGCTCCTGCAGCTTCTGCTGGTACAGCTCCTGCACTTGGTGCTGCTGCAGCTCTTGCACAGGTTGCTGATGGTGTTGCTCTTGAAGGTGAATTTGCTGCTGGTAAATTCTACAAATACAAAGTAATTGGTGTTTCACCTCTCGGTTATTCAGCTCCTGTAACTATCGATGATGGCGCAGGCGCCGGTGTGGAAGTTGGTGCAGCTGGCCTTCAGGTTGAGCTCGGTGCTTCTGCTGCAATGGAAGGTGGTTATTACCGCATCTATCGTTCAGAGAGCGCAGCTGCAGCAAACGCTGTAGATCTTGATTCATGCGTACTTCTTTATGAGGTTCCTGCTGAAGCTGATGGTAGCCTTTCTTTCATCGATCGTGGTATCGAGCGCCACTCTTGTGGTCGCGCACTCTTCATGCAAATGGATAGCAACGTTGTTGAATTCGCTCGCATGCTTGATTTCTTACGTCGCCCTCTCGCTGAGACAAGCGCTGCTAAGCAGTTCTTGCTCATGCTCTTCGGTTCACCAGTAGTTAAGGTTCCTCGTAAGTGCTTCACAGTTCGCGGTATTCCTTACAGCCAAGTATTCTAATTAACTTAGGTTAATTGGGGTGGCTGGTTAACAGTTCAATAAAACAAGCGAATGCAGTTTTTCCTCAAAGCTTTTCTCTCTCCGAGCTTATGAGGTTTTTTTCGACATCATATCAAACATAGGAAGGAAAAATATGACAGCTGATTTTAAATTCATTGATATAGTTACGCCTCAATTTTTGAAGGATACGTATATCGCTGGCGTGGATTTAACGCTTGATGATGGTACTCCATATTCAGAAACTATGTTTGAGCATTCAATTGCAGCTGCATTAAGAATGATTGAAAATGAATTAGGTATTGTTGTTGATGATACACCTATTACAGCAGAACGACATGATGCTAATTCTGATAACAAGAGAGCATGGTGGCCAATAAGTGTTGATCATCGTCCTTTGAAATCTGTTGAAGATATTGCGATTACATACGGAAATTATGAACCAACAAGTATTCCTTTAAGCTGGGTAAATATTGATAGTGAAAATGCTGGGCAAATACACCTCATACCTTCAGCTGAAACATTAGGAACATTCAGTTTTTCAAATGCAATTCCTTTACTTGTTGATCCTATAACAAATTATTCTTATTATCGTTATGTACCTTCATATTTCAGATTGAAATATAATGCAGGTTTCAATTATATTAAACGCACAATAACAATTCCTCAAGGCCAAACGAGTATCACAGTTGATCTTGGCGAAACTTTAGTTGATCGCCCTAATTTCATATTTGATGTAACGCAAACCGGTTTACTGGATGCAACTGCGAAACACACAGTACGAGGTTATGGTGGCTACAGAAGTAACGAGGTTGAAATACGTTTAAATACTGCACCTGATGCAGGTGATTGTATTATTGAATTAAAAGTTCATACTGTGCCTGAAGTATTGATACGTTGCGTAGGTTTACTTGCAGCTATCCTTCCATTGGATATTGCAGGTGATTTGATTGTAGGTGCAGGTATAGCAAGATTCCAAGTTTCTGTTGACGATTTACGCCAAGAAGTTGATACAACATCTTCAGCAACAAACAGTGGTTATGGTGCGAGAATATTAAGTTATAAGAATACATTGAAAGCTTATGTTAAAGCACTTAAAGCAGATTATCAGCACATTAAGTTTGGAGTAATATAACATGTTGTTTCCTACAAGAGTTCCACCAAAAGCCAAAACTCAAGGTCGTGTTGATTTTGATATGGATAAGTTCCGTGTTCTCATGGAACAAAAAGGTGTTGAAGTTTCTTGGATTCAAACAATAACTTGCCCATGTTCTCAACCTTCTTCAGAAGCTGGGATGGATTTATTTAATGTAACTGATGAAGTAACTGGTTTAGATCATGCACCAACATGTACATCATGCAAAGGTTCCGGATTTATTCGTTATGATGCACAAGATATAAAAATATTATTCCAAAGAAATGCAGGTTCAAATGATATATCTGATTATGGTACATCATTAAATGCAGCAGCAGGTGTAACATTATTACCTGAGCATTTACCTTCATTTGGTGATAGATTTCGTATATTAAACAGTGCAATCGTAAGAACAGAAAAAATCACAGCTTCAGCTGGGCAATTTATATACGATTTATCATATAACATAACTGAAAGAGAACTGGATTTAGATCCTACACCTCAAACAGTTTCAGCACTTGAAGTATATATAAATGATGCAACAGGCCAAAACGCTTTCTTGTTAGATCCTTCGAATTACCAAATAGACGTTGCAAACAATCAAATTAGATTTATATCAGGATTACCTGGCGTAAATTTACCTGCTGATACGCATGAATTTTCTATAAAATATTATGCACATCCTGAGTTTGTTGTTACATCACATCCTTATATAATTCGTGATACAAAAACGCTTATTAAAGGTGTTGAGAAAAATCAACCTCTTCCTGTAAGATGCGTTGTTAGATTGGAGAACACATAAAATGGCTGTAGATTTACACATTCAGCATGTTCTATATAACGGTTTGAAATTATATAAAACAAACAACAACGATATATTCAGGGATCTATTTTATGATGTTGCACAATCACTATCAACAAAGTGGCATGATAAATTAGTTGCAACTGATATTAATTTTGATAAAGCGTTTTCAAGAAAGAAAGAAAAATATCCTTTAATTACAACAAAGCTTGTTGAGATGACAGACAGTACACAAAAGCTTTTAGGTAATCAAGGTGCGCAAAATAATAAAACAATATTTATAACATCTCAATGCGACATCCACATATTTGCAGATGATTTCGATATGATACGTATCATTGAAAGAATATGTAAAGCTTCAATTCTGGGCTTTAAATCAAATTTCCTCTCAAAAGGTTATTTGGATATAAACTTTGTAGGTGCTCAAGATTTAGAACCTCGTTATGATGTTACAACACAAGATGTAATTGTATATAACAGAGTACTTTCGTTTGTGGCTTCTCAGGAACTCAATGTTAAACCTCGCCTTAACGGTAATGAATCATTTGATCTTCCTTGGGAACTTAATCCAATACTCAAGGGAAATACTGAATTTTAATACAGAATGAAATCAAGGGATAATAATTTAAATTAAAAGGAGTTCGAACTATGCCTTCATTTGTAAATTTTAGAGGTCGTCGCGTTTATCAGCCAAGCGTCCTCGTAGATGTTAATAACAATCTTATAAGCCCCGATAGCCTCGGCGGTAAATCATTATGTGTAATTGGTGATTTTCCACAAATGCAACCGAATGTAACACATACATTCAGTTCAACAGGTGGCCTCGAGGTTTCTGATGTTTTTCCACATTTCAGAGATATTAGAGATGTTGATAAAATCTGGAAATCATCTGTTTCAGGAAGCGATGCAGTTTCAGCAAGATTAACTTTGATCAACGTTAATCAATCTACTGCAGCTGAGCTTGATGCTGATAGCATTAATCCTGATCCTACTGCAGCTTCTGCTTTGTTTGAGGATGCAGCACTTCCTCAGCTTACTTTCTCATCAAGATATTACGGTACATACGGTAATAGAGTTCAAATCAAACTTGATGATGAATCAACAATTCCTGCTGAATTGGATGCTGCTTCAGAAGATGCATATCGTTTAACTATTAAAGAGCCAGGATTTGCTGATGTTGACGTAACTGTTGGTTATCCTGATCAGTTGCTTTTCAAATGTGCAGCAACACATAATCTTGTTGTTTATACAGACGCTTCTGATGATAAAGTAAAAGCACACATGGCAACAGTTGCTGCTCCTGATACAGCATTAGGTGAAGTAATCGTTCTTGAAGATGTTGCTTCAAACAAAGCTTTGATGGGATTACTTGAAGTAATTTGTTCTGATCAAGGTATCGATTTTGTTGCAACTTCATTTAACTTTGATACGCATCCTAAAAATCTTGATAAAGGTATTTACGCAGGTGATGGTATAACAGCTCTTGATGATGCTGTAAGAGTTCACGCACATACACAAGCTCTTGTTGATGCTGTAAACAATAATGATTCACTTCCCATTTCAGTTGAAGCTGAAGCAGCTGCTCCTGCAGGATATTATCCATTAGCAACATTCGTATTAACAGCACTCGCAGGTGGTACACAAGAAGCTGCAATTCAAAACAGCAAAATTGTTGAGGTTCTTCCTTCATTGGAAAACAAAGATTTCACTTCAATGTGTGTACAAACATCAAATGCAGGCACACATGAGCAAATTAAACTACACCTTGAGCAAGCTGAAATTGCAGGTCGTGAAAGAAATGCATGGCTCCCTTCAGCAGGTGGTGAAACATTGGCTGAAATTAACGCTGATTATGTTAAACGTTTGAACTCTCCGTTGATTTCATATTTCTCACAAGGTATTACATTCCAAGATTACCAAGGAAACGCAAGAACAGAAAGCGATCCGTTCTGGGGAGCTTTGATGATGATGTGTATGCAAGGTGCACTTCCTCCTGCAGAGCCATTAACTCGTAAACGCCCAAATCTTCTTAACACAACAGAGCTTTGGGATCGTGAAAGAGATGTAAACGCAGCAATTAAAGCTGGTGTGGTTGTAGTTGGATTAGGTGTAAACAATCAGCTTCGTGTTGAAAGAAGCATTACATCATGGCGTGAAGATAACCTATCATACAATTCAGAAGTTTCAGCACGCGAAAGCATCAACACATGTGTAAGAGAACTTCGTTCATTCCTTGAAGCACAACTTGGTACAAGAGTTACATCAGCAACAAAAGATAAATTAAAATCTCTTTCAGAAAGAAGATTAAAAACTATCCTTGATGCAGGTATAATCTTTGGATTTAGAAATGTGGCAGTAAGAGTTGCTGATGATACCGCGTTCGTTGATTTTGACGTTGCACTCGTTGAACCATTGAACTTCATCCGCATTACTGCTAATCTTGTAAGAAATAGCGAATTTTAAGAATTAAACAGAGGAGATAAAATAAAATGGCAAATGTAATTACAGGAGCGAAAGCTATAGTTAAAGTAGGTGGTGAGGTTGCTGGTTATGCAACTGGTATCTCAATCACCGAAGCTATCATGAATGGTCGCGTTGAGTCGCTTGGCCGTATTGATACACGTGAGATAACTCCAATTGGACGCGTCGTAACATGTACATGTAACTTTATACGTATATTTAAAACATCAGATGCAAATGGCTTGGCTGATGGTGAAAGTGATGAAACAGCACTCACTTACACTTCAGATGCTGTTGAAAGTTCTGATGATGAAAGAACAGTAGAAGCACTTAACTTTGGTGTAGGTGATCAGAGAATCGATCTACAAATATTTGATAGCGCACCTCAGGGTGATCTTGATGGTGAAGATGTGTTGATGTACACAGTTGTTGATTGTAAACCTTCATCACAAAATATTGTTGTAGATAGAGGATCAATGATGGGTGTTCAGGTAACAATGGATGCACGTTACCTTGTTCGCCACAGTGGGCTTTAATATATAGTTAAGGATCACGAGATTGCCCTCTGTTTAATCTTAAAATAAAAACGTATATAAACATATTGTTTGCGCACGAAATTTAACGTGTGTTAATTTAGAGGGCCGATGCATTATGCACGGCCTTTTTTGTTTATTGGAGAAAATAATTTATTAAAAAGTAAATTTAGCGCATAATTATTAATATATAAATAAAATCTATTCATCAAGGAGAGTTGAACATGGATTTAAAAAAATTAAAAGAAGAAAATCTTAAAAGTAAAGAAACAAAACATAAATCTGTAAAAGATTTGAAAAAGATACCTGAGAGTGAAACACCTCTTGAGGAAAAGAAGCTTGAATTCGCTGAACGCGTAAAAACTTTTTCTGTGGAATATGTATCAGATCAAGGAAAAACACTTTCAGCAAATATTAAATCCAAAGTAATGGATAGTGATGCAAGAGTTTCTTTTGAACGTGTATTATCAAATCTTTCTGCAGGTATTAATTTTGCAAATATGCCTGTTGAAATAAAAAACAGGCATTTTAGTTTGGCGAGAATTGTTTGCCAACTTGTCGATCCTCCTGAGTGGCTTTTACAAGCAGCTGCTGAAGATATGAGTTTTTGCTACGAGTTAGGAGGGGTTCTCGTCGATCATGAGAACCGATTTTTTTACAACTATAATACCAAGGATGAAGCATTATCGGGAGCAACCAGGTTTCGCATTAGTGAATGATTATTTGCAAGCAAATCCTGGGCAGCTTCCTATAACTGATCCTGAACATATATCAGATGTTTTTAACTTAGAACATGTTCTTATCTCGATGGATTCACAACACTTTGATTTGTTGTATGAAGATTATATGTTTGATAATAGAAAGAAGTACGCTTCAGAAAACAAAGAAATAATCAAACTACGAGCAAATAGAAGTATTTCAAAACTTGGTGATGAAAACTTAAAGAACATTGAAGATGCATTTGAAAGTATGGGCCAAGAAGAAGCATTGATGCGACTGAAAATGTTAGATCAAAACATTAGAAAGAAGGAAGATAATGGCAAAGTATAGCATGGGAATGGGAAATCCCGTTGAAAAAACCAGGGCAGAAGCAGCAGCTTTGGCAGCTCAGCCTAATCCTAATTTATTGTATAGCGGCCCAGGTGTAACAAGAATTCCTGTTGATAACTACTCAGGCCCACAATTTAAAGGTGCAAATGATTTCTTTCCTTATCACGGAAGCCCAGTTCAGGCAATGCTTGGCCATGCAACACAATTCCCAGATCAGAATCCACAATCTCCAGCAGGAAGCGCTAATCCTGCTTCACACTTCTTAGGAAAAGGAGCAGGGCAAGCGCAAGGATTACCTAACTTTGGTGGGCAACCAAATACAGGAACTGGCGGTGGGCATTTAGCTACTGCTGGTGCAACATTTTCAAAAGGTGCAGATAAGTTTTCGCAAGCAGTTGATAAGTTATCAGGTGCAATTAATTCAGGTGGATATTCAGGGCTTGGTGGTGGCCTTCCAACTCAAGGAGGATTTCAGCCAGGAGCAGGATTAGTTGGTGCAGGTGCTCCAAGAAACAGTGCATTACCAAGTGGTGATCCTGTAGGTATGATACAGCAAGCAGGAATGATTAATGCGCCGGGAACACCAGGAAGCTTAGGGTTTAGCGCAACACCAACATTTGCAACTGCAAGTAATTCAATGTTTGGTGCACTGTCCGGTGTTCAAGGACGCGGAGGATCAGCTTCTTTTGGCCAGATGGCACGAATGGGAGCAGCTATAGTAGGTGGATTTAGTGTTGGAGGAATAGGCGGCGCATTTAGAGCAGCTGTTGCATCTGATGCAGCTATGGGCCGAGATGATAGTTTTAACCAAGTATTAGGAAATGATCCTTTTACACAACTTTATAACTATGCAGGTGGTATCGGTGAAGTTGCTGCAAAGATGACAGCTGGTATTCCTGGTTTGAACATAGGTGCTAATGTTGTTAGAGGTTTAAATGCTATAGTTGGTGGTATACGAGCCTATCTTCCCGGTGTTCCTACATCAAATGAGCAAGCTGTTACCATAGGAATGATGGAACATTTATCAAACGTAGGTTCAAGAGGTGATGTTGTTTCAATGATGGCCCAACGACCTCACACTGGTGCTTATCAGGCTGCAAGAGCGGCATCTGTTATGCAAAGTGGTTCAGCAGCACAAAGCTTTGAGTTTGGTGCATTCAGAACAATGGGCATGATGGGTGTTAATATGGATATGTTTGGAACAGATCCTACACAAGATCCTCGTTTGCTTGCATCAACAGGAACAGCTGCAGTTGGTGGTATGCACGCTGCATCAAGAACAAGTGGTGCAACATTATTGTTACCTATGTTAACAGCTTCAGCAAAATATTTAGGATTAAGCCCAAATGCTGCAATCGGGCAATACGCTGATGCATTAGCAGCACAAGGTTTCAGGAGTGGATTTATTACTGAATATGGTGGTAATAGGTTAGGTTCAGCAGCAGCTGCAGTAATTCCTACATCTGGTGGTCGTAGAGTTACAGGATATCCTTCAAGTGGAGGAGCCGGCCCAATGGTAAGTGGCCAATCAGGAAACGCAATTGGATTTTCACATGAAGAACTTATCGCAGCTCAATATGATGGATTTACACCAACACAAGTAGGTCGAGCTTTTTCTATGCAAGGGCAAGCATCTAACTTAGGTTTGATTGGTGTTTTTGGTGGACGAAGTGTACTTCAGCAAATGAAATATCACAATCTTACAGGCGCCGGTGCAGATAGGTATATGGCTGCAATTGAGCAAATGGGTAATCAATATACTCAGTTGGGATACGAATTTGGGCGTGGGCAAACAAAATTCGAAGGCGCGTTTATGTCGGATATCGGTGGTGTTCGAACAATGAATCCAAGTGGATATCGTGCTGAACGTATTGAAAGAGAAATAGCAGCATTACAAGATAGCCAATATTCAAATTTCAGGGAAAGAAATGCATTTGGCGCATATCAAAGAATGGATTTGAAGATGGGTAAATCAACTGATAAATTTGGTGCAAGCTTATTTTCAGGAATAAAAGATAAAGTTATTTTCTCTCAATTGGTTTCAAGATTTGGATTGAGAGGTGCAATGCAAAAAGCAGGAACATTAACACCCGGACAAGAAACTGCGATGTTAGGTAGATTATTTAGTGGTGATATTCAATATATGTTAACACGTGGTGCAGGTATGACGCACGAAGAAACAGATGTTGCAATAGGTGCCATGGCAAATCCTGCTACGATAACAATGGGCCAAACCAATTTACAAGAATTAGATACTGCTGGTCGTGGCCAGTTTAGAGCAAGAAGTGCAGTAGCACAAGCAAATGTAAGAAGGCTTACAGATTTTTATGTTGGGCCAACACCAGAAAAAGATGCAGCCGGAAATCGCCAACACGTATTCCAAGCATTCCAAAAACTTACAGATATAAATGCTGAAATTAAACAACACTTGGATAGAGGTATTAAGGTTGAAGGTGTTCTTGAAATGACGCGTGAATTCCAACGCATGGGTGCGTTCTTACATGATACATTGACCAATATGGTACAAAGCAATGTAACAAACGGGCCAGTTCAGAAGATGAGAAACACAATCCCAGCGAGCTCTTCATATCCGGCTCCAGCAAGTGGTGGCCCAATCTCAGGTGCACCAGCAATAATACCTTCACCGTTCTAATAAGGAGTTATAAATGGCAGAAGATTTTTTCAAACAACTACGTGAAGGTGTTAAAAGATTTGATGAGGCACTTAAAAGAGGTGCTGTTACAGAAGGATCAAGAAATCGATTGGCAATCGCTGATAACTTTTTTAAGTTTATTGAAGATCAAGATAACCTTTCGTTAGAAGGTGTTGATTATTTTGTTAATTTGTATTTTCATGAGATTCATTTCCCAATACCATTAACACCATTTATAACATCAGTTCACGTTAACAAACAAATACGATATCCATATGAGCAAGCTGTAATCACATGCAAGTTGCCAGCAAATATGTATTATACAATGTTTATGGATAACACAGGTTTTCCAACAACTGGGCAATATGTATTAATTAAAAGGCCACATCAAAAACAAAAACACAAGCTACCTGATAGTGTTACAGCTGAAAGAGTTACTGAGTTTTTTGGTGTTGTAACAAACGTTGGCACATCAATGAGAGTAGGTGCTGATGGGCATATTGAATTTGCAGATATAGAGATACAGTGTTCTTCATGGGCAACACCTTTAATGTTAGGCCAATACAGAACAACTGCATATAACCTACCAGAAGATGCTATTGTTAACAATCCCGGAATTGGTGAGTTTATTATTTCAGGAGAAGATTGGGAAAACTTTATGGTATCTGAAATAGTAAGTGGTGTTGAAGTAACTGATATTAAATCATCAATTACGAAACTTATACAAAGTTTAGGGTATATGAGATTACCCCCAGCACTTAGTGTAGATCCTCATGATTTATCAGGTTTGCTTTATAAATATTTTTATGATGTAGGATATGGAAACAAGGAAATGCTTGAATCATATCTTGAATTGGCAGGATTTAATCAAGCAGAAATTGATACATTATTAGAGGGTGGGCTTGATGATATTAAAGCATATAATTTTAATAAACGTGGACGTTTGCCTGGTGAAAATTTAACATCACATGAAAGCAAGATGAGAATAGGATATACAATAAACGTTGCAACTGCAAAAGAAGATTTGCCAGAAGATTCTGTATACAGGAATTATTTACCTTCAGCAAAAGATCGACCAAAGTTTGCTAATCTTCAGCGTTTAGAAACACCTTTCTTCAAAGGCGGATCTGTTTATGATTTAATTAGGCATACATTCTCACCTGACGAAGCAGTTATTGAACTGATGTGTGTATTTATACCTGATATGCGTGATGATAATTTTGTGCCACCAGATTCAAGCTTTAGTGCTTCATTGGGAGGAACACCAACAATCCTGTGGAGATTTAAACCTTTACATCCGGATGTTGAAATCAACAAAGAGAAACTAAACAAAGTTGCTGAATTTAAAAACAAATATATGAAATCACCAGAAAAATTTCAGAACTTAGAATATAAATCTGTTGCTGAAAAGATAGGAAGATTTCAATATGGAACAGCACCTACTTCGTTTATTTATAATTACGGGCATTACTTGCCGTTTAGCGAAGTTATAAAATTTGATACAAACATTAATGAGATTGCAAGAATTAACGCAACATACGTTGAGAACCCAATATTAGATACAGATGATTTAACTTTCACAGGCAATTTACTATCAGAGCCTGTTATCGACGTGTATGATGCATTACATCACGGTTTGAAAATGTATGATATGAATTACCCATTTCAGGATTTATTGAAAGGTGATAGTAGTGCAATTGCTGAGTATTTATATTTAGCATCAGCACAGCAACAAAAATATTATACAGGTGAAGTAACCTTCAAATCAAAGGGAACAATGTTTCAGCCTGGTACATGGTTAACACTTGGCCCAATTCCATATGATGAAGTTGAAACACTTACAGAATCTGCTGCTGATAAAGAATTTAGCTTTGATCAAGCTGCATTTAATGCTGCAGCAAAAGCAGGAGATACTTTAGCACAAGTAGATGCAAAGATAAAGCTTTCCCAAGAAGAAAAGTTTATTAACGATAACGGAAATCGATCAACTGCATTGCTTGAAGCAGAACTCAGGAAAAAAAGTTTTATTTGTTATGTTGAAGAAATTCATAATACATTACAGGTTGATCCATCATCAGGCCATGTTGAAACAATGCATAAAATAAGATTCTCAAGAGGTTCTTGGGGTGGCGTATCACAAGTACTTCCACCAACAAAGATCGGAAAATTAGGGAGATTATAATGAAACCATACCACTTATATGGCGCAAATCAGCAAGCACAATCTGGCAATTCAACATACATAAGAAGAGCAAGAGTTTCAAAAGCTTATGTGCGTGATAACTTATTGTTTGCTGAAATTGTTTGTGTTTTTACGGGAAACATATATCGTGATGTTCAGATTGCAAACTATTATTATACTGATGGGAGTATTTCAAACTTTGGTTTGGAAGTTGGGCAAATTGTTTTATATATAATAACAAACGATACAAAGAAACCTATCATATTAGGTGGATTACCAGCAGCTGCATTTGAAGGCTATAAAGAAAACCTTTCAGTTACATCAGGAGAAAATCACCCAGCAAATCAAATCGATATCACAGATTTACATCAGCAAAACAAATCCAATTACATGAATATATCTAAGGATAAAGGCATTACTGTTAAAGCAGATGTAATCAGATTACAAATAGAGGATATATTAAGAGTTGCTTCAGAAACTGATGGTGTTATTGATAATCCTTTGAACGGGCAAAACTTCATTAATGTTTTATTTCCATATCTTCAGGCACTTGAAACAAAGATTCTGGCTATACAAGCTTTAAGTGTAGCAAATGCAGCTGCAAATACTGCAACAGCTGCAACAGCTGCTGTTCTTGCTGGGAATACTTCAACACTTGTTACGCCTCCTCAAGCAACTGCACAAGCAAATGCAGCATCAGCCTCAACCTCAGCAGCAAGCGCAGCAGCAGGGCTTTCTGGCGCAGCAGGTGCAGTTTTACCAACAACAGCACAATTAACACAACAAGCTTCAGAAGCAAATACTGTATTAAATCAAAAAATGGCGTTACCAAGATAAGAAAGGATTAACATCATGGGTAATTGGTTATCAGAAAATTTATTAGGAAATGATCAGCGTTATCCCGGAGCAAGAACAAAAGCAGGAAACAGTGTTCTTGAAGAAGCAGTTAACTTATTACCTTTATCGAATAGTGGTAATAACTTTTTAACTGGCCCATATGGTTTAACAAAACAGCCACGAAAGTTTTATCTTGAAATAAGGCAGGGCGAAGACATCATTGCTGTTACAGGATTTCCTTATGATCCTGAAGCAATAACAGTTTCACGCCCAAATCCTGTAACTATTACACATACTTATGGTGGAACTGTAAGAGAAACTTCTTCAATTCGTACACACATGGTTGCACTGAGAGGGAGAAGTGGAACAGCGGTACGAAGCGGATTTAACAGAGATGGTTATGCAATATTCAGAAGCGGACAAACTATTTTCAAAGAGTTTGATGAGTTTCTTAAATTTTATATTGAAAAGAGTGCTGAAACGCATGGTGTAAAATCATTGATGACGGCTGAATATCCTCAATCAAATCGCGATACACAAAAAAATCTTAAACAAGGTTATACAACAAAACATGAATATGAATTAATTTTGCGTTGCCTTGATGATGATTTACATCTTAAAGTAGAGCCTCTTGCATTTGAATATAGCAGATCAGCTAGCACAAACCGCCATGATTATCAATATGTTCTTCAGCTTCAAGCTTGGGCATATGCATATGATACAAAACCGTTTATGCCTTTGATGGCAGCAGAAAACATTGTTAATAACGCAATTGGCCAATTAACTGGTTCGTTAATGATTGCTGATAACGTTATAAAGAATGTTGATTCACATGCATCTAAAGTTAAAAACATAATTAGAAGCGTACAATCTCCTTTAGGTGCAGTTGATCAATTAGGCAGATCATTTACAAGTTTAAAGTATACAGCATCTTCAATATCAAAAGCGTATGATGATGCAAAACGTTCATACTTTGAAACAAAATCTGCAGTTAAATCTACAAATGAAGCGCTCCAACCAGAAACGCAAAATGGAATACAGGTTGTTCACCATCATGAAAACAACACAATAGAAACACCTGAAACAAATTCAGAAATTACAAATGATTTATTCAATTATTATGCAGCACTTCAAATTAATGTTGAAAACCTAATACGTATTATGCGTGGAAGTGTTTCTTTGCGTGAATACAATAACTTTATTAACCCAGCTATTTATGTTCAAACAGATCCATCTGGTGAATTCCTGTCGGATGAAGCAAACTTAGGTAAGTTAGCTGGCATACTTGAAGATATTGAGCAAACAGCAAATGCTCCTGAAGATACTGTACCATATAGATGCCAAAGAAACGAAGATCTTAAGAAGATTTCAAAGAAGTTTTTTGGAACACATGATTTATGGCCTGTGATTGCTGAATTAAATGGCATGCCTGATAGCAGAAGAAAAGCTGATGGTGGTATATTAGATGCAGGTGATGTTATCTTTATTCCTTTTGATGGCGTGTTAGGTATGAACACATTCTCTGAAAAGGGAGATATTTATTCAGTTGATATATCAATGCCTTACGATGATTTAGAAATAATATCTCAGGACGTAAATGATTTTGAACTGATAAGTGGAATTGATAACTTACGCCAAGGTGTTAAAAATAAATTATTAACATTCAAAGGTGAAATGCCTAATTACGAACAAGTAGGTTTGCCAAGGCTTTCATTTGTAAATGATGTAGATTATACAGCAGCACAAATACGTGAAGTTCTTATTAAAGATCCTCGTATCGCTGATGTACGTAATATAGTTGCTGAAGTTGAGAACGATATTGTAAGAATATCAGTTCAGGTTCGTACACTTTCAGGTGAAGATTTTACTGTGAAAGTTTAGAAAAATAAATTTAAAAAAACAATACTTGAGATATAATTAAGAAAGAATAGGAGTAATTTTTATGGCATTTACACCAAGATTACCGGGTGCTATTGAACGCGACATCTTAGCCAAAATATTAGGCCGAACAAACTTGAACGATGTAAACGTTGGCTCAACTCTTCAAACATTAGCTAACGCAGTTGCAACAGAGCTTTCATCAATGGAAGCAAGAATGTTTAATATGCGTAGAAGTTTTGCAATACAGAATTCATTTGGTTCGGATTTGGATGCACGTGTTGCTGAGTTGCCACCTTCAGGAATAGAACGTTTAACTTCAACAAATGCAAGTGGTGCAGTGATGAAATTTACAAGATTAAATCCTGCACTCCCAGCACTTACTATAACAGCACCTGCAATATTTCAAAATCCTTCTACAGGAATAAACTATGAAACAACAACAGATATTGTTTTTGCTGCTGGTGAGCAAATAAAAGAAGATATATTTGTTGTTGCAATTTCACCGGGTGAAGATGGCAATTGCGAATCAGGTAAAATCATTACTGTAATTGATTCTGGCCTTGCTGAAGATATTACGGTAACAAACACAAAGCCTTTAACGAATGGTGTAAACGAGGAAAGCGACGCATCATTACAAGCAAGAGCACTTCGATTTATTAAATCATTAAACAGAACAACACCTGATGCCGTTGAATTTTTAGGTGAATCATTCTTATCATCTGATAACACAGTTTTCAGATTTGCAGCATTATATGAAGATAATAGGCAACCCGGATATTCAGAGCTTGTTGTTGATGATGGTACCGGCATTCGTGGACAAGATGCTCCTGGCCAATTAATAACAGGCACAGTTCCTGCTGGTGGCATGAATTATTTAGCTCATGATTTTCCTGCAATTGAAGATCTTACTGTTGATAATATTGTTATAACTGATTTCAACGGAGACGTTATTCCTATATTACCTTCCCAGATTAAATCAATTCCTGAAAGAGGTATAATTTATTTTGATGATGGTGTTTTATTGGGCGGATATTCATATCAAATAAGTGATTATCGTGTTTTCAAAGGTGCAATGAAAGAGTTGCAAAGAGAAATTGAAGGTAATCCATCATTTGGAAATACATTAACCGGCTGGCGTTCAGCTGGTTGCAGAATTCGTGTAGTTTATCCTGATATTCAGTTTGCAAGCTTTCAAGTTAATGTTATTGTTGATCCTAACTTTGATGTTGATGAAACATTAGCTGCTGTAAAAGATGCTGTTATTGAATTTGTTAACTCACGTGATGTTGGGCAAGAATTAAGAATTGCTGATATGACGCGTGAAATAATGACGACACAAAACATTGTTTCAATATCATTTCAGGTTGCAGCAGGCGGATTACCTTTAGAAGATATATTCACAACATCAGGAAAAGAAGTTATTCGCTCACGCGAAATTGATATTAACGTTGATAGCGTATTTTAATACATAAGGAGAATTTTAAATGGCTTACAAAGGCACAAACGTTACACGAGATATAAAGTTCCATGAAAATCAACAGTTTGTTTTAAAAGACGCTGCGGATTTACAGAATCTTATAAACAATCATCGCCTTGCTGATTTTGCAAGAGGTGTATTTGGCAATTATTACGGATTACTTACAGGTGGTTTTGGTTTTCAAATGAATGCCTCTGAGCTTGAAAACGGAAACGCAATAATGTTACCTTCAAAAGATTTTATATTTCGACCTCGATCTGATAAATGGGATGAAGTTTCTGCATCATCAAGCTTATATGAAGATTTTGATGGGGTATTTAATATTGGTTGGCAGAATGGTGATTCGTTAATTACTTTTGCTGCAGATGATTATTATACAGCACTCGAACAAAAAGTTACTTTAGGATTAGCATCATATCAAGCAGTATACCCAGGTGCAACTAAGGCAGAATACTTTGCAGCAATTGCAGCAGGTACAACTGCAGGATTTACAACTTACCTTGTTGGGCAGGTTGTTCCAACTGATGGTGTTGTTGAAAGTAGAAATATATACGACGATATTGCTCAATCAGCAACAGCAACAAATGTTGAAACAAGAAAAGAATTTCTTGTTCAGCTTCGTTTGGAAGTTAGAGATAATATACTTGATCGTCAAACTGATAGTACATGGTCGTTAGGTGATTTCCTTATTGGATATTCACGTGCATATGGAACAGTAACAGTTTCAGGTGTTGAAAGAACACGTGTTACAAATATGCAGATAATGGATCCGGGCAAAAATATAATGGAAAAAATAAGAGTTGATTACAGCTCTTCTTCAAACGATCAACAAAATTCAATACTTGCAGCACTTCGTAATCTTGCTGATTATATGGCTAAGATGAATAATGATGGTTCCGATGATCCTGTAGAATTAACATCATTTGAAAGAAATAGAAATGTTATTGAAAATGCAAAACCTGTTAACAGCTTAGCAGGATTAAGAAAACGTATTGATACTTTCTTGGAAACTTCTGAAGTAATCACCACAGAACAAGATGCTTTAAATGATATTGATACTCCTGCTGTTGCCAATGAAAGTACAACTGGTAAAATTATAGCAAGAGCAACGTTGCATTTTAATGAATTCTTTTTGCAAGATCGCGTGCCAACATCTACATACGATGCAACTATGGCACCATATCCTCCGCTGATACTGAAAAATGAAACTGATGAAAATGGAGATCCTATTCTTGGAAAATACCATGGTGTAACTTATCCTGTGAATGCAGATAGAGTTACTTCAGAAAACTATTCATTCGGTTTTGGAACTCCTTTGGATTATACAGACGATTTTGGTAATGATTACACATATAGATTTAACTACATCTTTACACCTGCATTGAACCCCTACGGTGCTTTATATTTAATGCTTCGCCCAGGATTTGAAAATGATTTTGCAATACATTCAGTTAATATAAAATGTATTGCTGAAGGTACTTCGTACTATAACAAAAATACTCATGAGAAAAATCTTGAAAAATGTTTTATGGTACAACAAGGAACAGCATCCAGCATAAATAAATATATTCATTTGGTATCACCTCTAACGTGGGCAGGCCCTCTATCAACAGATTACATAACAACTACTTTTGGTGATGCTTACGCTGGGAGTGATTACAAAGGCATATATGGCAGAAGCGATTCAATATCACAACACACTTTAGGTGTAGGAAATGATAATCGCCTTTCAGATCCTGTTTATGAAAATCCTACAAAGGCCCAAGAAATATTTGCTCCTGGAACGTTTCGATATGCTGTTCGAATAAACACACCTCTTGTTTCTCCTGCATTAATGCAAGATGATATGGAAAGAATTTTTGAATTTGATACAACATCTTTTGATACAAACATGAATGCATTTAAAGATGAAGACGGCAACGCTTCTTTCAGTAGCCACACTTCTGGCTTAGCATCTTCAGGTATACAAAGAGGCTTCGCACAGTTCCCGTTCACATTAATAGTTGAAGTATACGGCACCAAGAAAAATACTTAAGGAGATAAAATAAAATGGCTATAACAATAAGTTCGATTACCAGTTCTTTAACGAACAACAAAGTTGCTGAAGCTGATTTGCCACAAACAGTTACATTAAATTGTACAGCAGTTGATAGTGAAAATCCAAGTGCAGTTTTAACTCAGCATTGGTTTATAATTGATAAACCCGCAGGAAGTGGTGCTTCATTAAACTCAAAAACAGGTACTTCAAATACAATATCATTAGATGTTTGGGGAACGTATCGTTTATTTGTTGTTGTTCGCAATGAAGATACCCTTGAACAAACGACATCAGATGTTTTCAGAGCACCCGGTGCAAACTTCATTGATCTTTCAGTTGTTTCAACAGCAAAAGAGCTTGAAAAGCCTGCAGTTTCTGAAAGAGATTGGCAACCAAAACTTTGGAAGTTGTTTGATGTAGTTAATGATTTAAACAATACCATGGTAAATGCTACATCAAGTATCAAAGGTGTTGTTGAATTAGCAAATATAACTGAAATGGGTACTGCATCGGCAACCGGTTTAACTGGTGCTTCTTTGGCAATTACACCTGCAATACTTAAAGATGCACTTGATTTAAGAAATACATCACAAACTGCACTTGAATTAAGTTTAACTAATCGTTGGGCACATGATGCAGGTTTAAATGTACTTTCAGCAATTGGAGATGTTGCAACAACAACACCTACAGATGGGCAAGGTTTGATATGGAATGATAGTGCAAGTGAATGGCAGCCAGGAAATGTAAGTATAAGTGGAAACATTGATGATTTAGATGATGTTGATACAACTACGCTTTCACCTTCAAATGGCGATTTCCTTGTTTGGAATGGAACAAACTGGGCACCTTCAACAGTAACCTTAAATACTGGTGATATCACGGCAGTTATTGCAGGTAGCGGTTTAGCAGGTGGAGGTTCAAGTGGTGATGTTACATTAGTTGCTTCTGATATTGATACAACACATATTGCAGCTGATGCACTTATTATTAGCACTGAAGCGTTTTCAGATGTAGATGATAAAATTATGAGTGCTGCTGCTATCAATGATTTAATTGAAAGCAAAAACTACGGTGATATTACTGCTGTTGTTGCAGGAACAGGGTTGAATGGTGGTGGAACAAGTGGATCCGTTACATTAAACGTAAGTGGATTAACATTAAGTGAGTTTGCTGCAGGAGAAATACAACTTGGTGGTGAAACATTTGTAGATACTGATTCTCAATTGATGAGTGCTGCTGCTATTAATGATTTAATTCAAGCAAGTAGTGGAAGTGCTTCTGTTGGTGACCAATACGACATTCAGCTTTCAGACGGAAGTGGAGGATTTATTGCTTCAAACTGGCAATTCAATTCAACAAATCACTTAGCTCCAATTACAACTAATGCTTATGATGTTGGAACTTCAACAAATCGTGTTAGAAAGATTTATGCTTATGATGGTCAGTTCTACGACGACGTAAGAGTTGAGGGTGATTTAACAGTTGGTGGTCAGCAAATCATGCAGGATTTTGCATTTATAAATGATGATGGAGCTGCTGGAAGTTTATTGTTTACTGCAGGTGAAAACGGTGTAGTTACAGGTAGCATTAGAAATCTTACTGATAACGTTATTATTGAAAGTGTTGCAAGTGGTGGTGAAGCTTCATTGGAATTTAAGGCAGGAGCAGGTGCAGTAGCAACACAAAAGATTTTATCAAACAGTGGTAAACTTTCTAATAACAACTCAATCAAACTTCCTGCAATGGTAAGTGCGCCATCTGTTGGTGATTTCTTAAGAACAACCGCGGTTTTAGGTCGAGATGTTGAAGTTGAATTTGAAGCTGTTAAAGAAAGAATTGTTTTCTCAACACACGTTTCTCGTGAAGTTACTGAAGAAGCATCATTCTCTGCAGGAAATATGGTGTTTACTGGTAATCAACAAGCTTGTATGTATTGGTTCCAGAATAACACTGGTTCAACACTTACACTTAAATCAACACATATTCACGTTGGTGAAATGAAGAACCTAACACTATCTTTCAGTTTATGCAAGGCTACATCAGCTTCAAATGCTATTTCAAATACTTGGACGCAGGTAGGAAGTGCATTTACTATAACAAACTCTTCAGGAGCCGATAATGTTATTGGGCAAGCTCAAACTTCAGTATTTACTTCAGCTACTATTGCAGCAGGAGAATACTTAGGAATCTGCTGTACAGATATACCAGTTCTTAATAGAGATGATCGCCGAATTGTTATATCATTCGAATGTGAAAAATCATTATCGTAAATCACGACGTTAACTTCTGTTAACGTTTCTGTTAAAAGATAATTAAACATATATAGATTACATAAAAAACAAGCAGAAGCCAATCTGCTGTTATAAGGAGACATCAATGGCATCAACGTTTAAAAACTATTATCGAGTATCACCAGCTGAGTATGCAATTGAGGTGGATCCTCTTGCGATAGAACTTGGCTTTGATGCAAATTTTCCTGATTTTTCAGAAGCAACTGTGCCTTTTACAAATGAATTTTTAGGATTTGGCTCAAGAGTTCCCGTGCCTTTTGGAGAAATTACACTTCCTGAACTTAGCCCTGATGCTTTAATTAGAGCAGGAGCTGATGCAGAAGCTGATAACGATGGATTTGTAAGAGCAATTCCTGATCTTGGCTTTGGTGGAATCAGTATTGATTATTCAGAAAACCTAATTGAAGAACTTCAAAATGAACCGGGAGTTGACCCTGATATTTTTAATGATATTGATTGGGATGCACTTCCTCGAGGGTGGGGTGAGCCAGATCCTCCTGGGAATTTTGATGGCGCGTCGTTTGGTTTGCTCAGTAAAGGGCAATTAGATATTGCTGATAATGGTGGCGATGTAGTAACGATAAATATTCAATTAAAACGTATATTTGACGACCCGAATGCTGTTGGCCCAATGGGCCCGTTTATTGTTACATTGCAAAACGAAGCAGATAATATTAGATACCCAACATTTTCAGGTGTTGCACAACAAGGAATAGTTTTATATTCAAACTTGGCACAAAACAAATTACATTTCTGCACAAATCCGATGCCTCAAGGTAGATATCAAATCAATATTCAGTATAGAAACGGTGAAGGCATATGGAATATGGCTTATATAAACAATGCCTTGCTTGTTGTTCATAGAAATAGAAACGATAGAACAATGGGCACTCGTGCTGCTTTGCCTTCGTTTTGGAATGCAGGTGAAAGATCTGATAACTTTACTCCACCAGTACCTTATATTAAAGGAACTGAAAGTAATGCTGCTGTAATAACATCTGCTATATCAGAAGCAACAAATTATATGATCGATAGCGATTATACTGTAACAACTGAAGAGCTGTTTCCGGTTGATAATCCTGGGCCGCTTAATTATATAGTTGAAGTTGAAAGCACAAAAGGCATGCCTTCATTTGGCCAAGTTAATATTGGTGGCGATGTATATGATTATGAAGTTAAAACATCACGATTGCTTACACTAAACGAGTATACAACAGGGCAGATAAAGAAACGCCTTCCAGTTGGAACAAAAGTAAATTATAATCATCGTGAGTGGAGTGAAATAGAAAACATTTATAAACGCCAAAACTTTAATTTGCCTCGCCCAGGATTTGAAATAAGTGATACAAACTGGTATGCAGCATTCAGAAGAGTTTATCAAGGTGCATTTAATACGCAACCTGTATTGTTTAATTACTTTTTTCATCTATTCAGATCTCTAAACATTAGATTTTTAGCAACATTAAATGATCAAGGTGCTATTATAACTGCACCTGTTGGTGATTATGATGCGATATATGATGCATTACCATTTGATATTCAGGATAATCTTAAACAAAACTTAAGAAACCGAACATTGAATCGATCACATGAAAGAAGAGCTATTGTTATTCAAGAAACACCTATATTTGATCTTGAAAGAGACAGTATATTTTATACAAATGGCTCAGTAAAACAAGGATTTACTCTTGAGCCAAATGATACTGCATATTGGCGTGGTTTATATGAGTATCACAACTTAAACGAAGATGGATTTCCTATAGATGATGATGGAAATATTATTGCACGTCAAGATCTAAGAACACAAACATCTGTAGAAGCTGGCGTTGCAAGAACAGCAAGATTAGAAACAGGTAAATTATATTTCTGCGAAATCCTTCCTTGGTTCTGGAAGCAAGATTGGGATGGAAGATTTACTCTTGAAATTGATGATAGCGTTCTTGATGTACTGTTATCATTTATCGATAATAACTTTATTGATTTTGATATATTCCTTGATAGTACTGATGCAGAAGGATCACGTCGTGTATCAGCTGATTTAGGTTTAAATGATTTCTTATCTTCAGGTGTGATTGGTATGATTACAAAGAGAAGAAGAGGTGGTAATTTTGGAACACATGCATTGCCTAACTCAAATCCATCATTGGTTGAAGTTGATTTAGAAACAAACTTTATTTTGGAAGAAACTGAATAGGAGAAAAGTTATGGATAAAAAACCAGTAGCTGATAGCAGTAAGCCTATGCAAAGCAAAAAGTTTTTAGCTTATTTATTAGCAGAACTTTCAACAAAAGGATTGATGGGATGGCTTATCACACACATTGGAACAATTGATTTGTATGAAATGTCGATACTACTTGCAATGGTTGTATCATCTTCAGCATTAACAATAGGATACGTTATCGGACAATCGAGCCTTGATAAATACCTACATTCAGCTGTTGAAATATTTGATCGTGAAGATCAGAAATTAAAAAAAGAAATAGAAGAGCTTAAGAAAAAAGATTAACAAACCTAAGGAGGTTATGAAGTGAAGAAGAAAAACAATGTTCAAAAAATCATACCTCCTTCAGATGATGCTTCGAGAATATTAGAAAGCTGGAATCCTGAGTTTATAAACTGGGATGATCCTACAGTATGTGCGCTTTGTGGAAAAGTTGATTGCATATGCACAATACAAATATGTAATTGTGGTAGAGAAGCTACCAAGTGCAAAGGGCCTGTGTGTATTAACAAACAAGAGAAGGAAAGCAAATGAATTTAATTACGAGGATTGTTGCTGCTTTATCTTTATTTGCGATTGGTGTAAACATATCTATTATGATGCAAAGTTGCAACAGAGATAACATGGTTCAACCTGTGTATACTCCTTGTGAGCGAGCACACCAACACATTTCAGAATGTACATTAAAAACTGATGAATATGTAATTTACTTTCCTAATTGGGATGAGTATTGTAAAGAAGAAACACCTGAAAAATTTTTAGAAATGGAGTGTTCTGAAATAATAGCAGAATTTTTTGACGGGAGATAATCATGTTGCCTGAAAATATGGAAAATGCCAGCATTGCAATTGTAATGACTGACATTATTGGTAGCACAAAGTTCGTGCAAAAACACGGAGCGTCTGTTGCTGCTCAATGGTTTTCAATACATGATAAAATAACCATGTCGTTAATCTATGAATATGGTGGGCAGTTTATTGATGCATCTGATGGTATGCTTTGTTATTTTGCATCTGTTGGTGATGCTATAGCTTTTGGATTTGCATATAAAAAGAAGCTGCGACAAAAGAAATTCCCTTTCAGAAGCAGGCTGGGTATTCATTGGGATGATATGATTATCACAAAAACAAACCAAAAGCTGGTAAAAGGTGGTGCAAAGCGAATGAACATTGAAGGCATTGGTAAAAATGTTTGTGCACGTATTATGAGCATTTGCGGGCCTGATCAGATTTTGTTATCATATTCAGCTCATTTACAATTCAAAAAACGTTTATCACATCATCGACATATTCCAAAGCAAACAATGATTGTTCTTGTTGGTTTATACCAGTTCAAAGGTGTATCAAATCCTGAGCAAGTTTATGCTATTGGCTTAACTGAAGCACAATTACAACCTCCTCCTGATGGTGAGAAAGTAAAACGTTTGGGTGGTGCGAAGAAAATAAAAATGCGCCTAAAATATAAATCACTTAAAGAAAAAGTAGAATATATATTTTGGCGCATTGGATTTGCAGCAGTAGTAATTTGGATTTATTTTCTCTGGCCTTTGTTGGTTGATCCTTGGGCAAAGGCTTCTTGGGGAATTGATTACTGGTTTTTAATTCCATTCGAATGGATTAATGCATGTTTGGTACCTTTAAGAGATTTTGTAATTTGGTTTTGGGAAAATTTTAAGAAATACAATCTATAACGACGTTACTTCTGTTTTAATTTTCTTTTTGTTTTACTATAAACATAGGGGCGATGCGGTTTAAAATCAAATAAGGTGCTCGCAGGGCTTCCATTTTGTACATGCCAACCTCTTTTCTTCATGCATTTACCAAAAGCTTTATGAGGCTTCTTGGTTCCTTTAGTTATAGGGATAATTTCACCATCAAAATCATATTGCGAGAAGTGGCCTAAGCTTGTTCTTGCATGAACTTCGTTCCATTTAGTTGAATACATTATTAAACCATTATCATTTGTATAACTTAAAACCTCATCAGTTGCCTTCATAACATCACCACAATCTGAATGAATATCTGAAGGTATGTGTTCAATATACTCAATACATACCGCGACATCAAGCTTTGGAAGATCTTCAAGTTTATTAATAATAATTAAGTTATTTAACTTAAATCTTTCTTTAAGTTTTTTAAATATATTTATTGATTGTTGATTGATTTCAATATAATATATTTTTGCTTTGGGTAATGCTTTAGCCATCCAAATTGAAGTTAATCCCAAGCCGGCACCCCAATCACCTATGTGTAGTTCTTTATCATAAAAATCAAGAACATGTAGATTTCTCAAAACATTTTCAACAATACAGTTTTGCCCCAAGTTATTTCTTTTTCTATGAAACTCAGCTGTAACATATAAGCTACAATGTAATGTTTCTAATAAGTAATGGGGATTACTGTACAACGCATTGCAATTCCTATATTTATCCCAATCATCATATAATGGATTTAACATGTGAACGTTGTTACTTGTTTCAAACATTTGATTCATTGTTTCAATAGGAATATTAAGTTCCTCAGCAACTAATTGAATGAGAAGCTCTTTAAGTTCCTCAATTCTTTTGAATCCAAAATCTGAAATTGGCATTTTAGGAAAATCTAATCTTTCCAAAACACATTTTTTATTGGGGCCATGATATACATTGTGGCCTTCAACAAGATATTTTGATCCACGGGTATTTAATAAAAACGTTTGGCCGTTTTCATGAATTATTTCTCTCTTCTTTTTCATGTTTACACCTTTCATTAAACATAAGTATACAATCTGGAGTTTTAAGATG
>Ga0208162_1000062_pt1 | contig 51474 bp, 48 predicted proteins | sample CB_VirMetaG_4_FD_184539 | JGI IMG/M metagenome (GOLD analysis project Ga0208162, IMG submission 184539) | Freshwater to marine saline gradient viral communities from Chesapeake Bay - CB_1508_1M Viral MetaG (SPAdes) (version 4) | ecosystem: Environmental > Aquatic > Marine > Coastal | place: USA... | reverse complement strand
GAAAAACAAATGAGTATCCCTAATTTCAAATCCCAAGACGATTATCAAGAGTTTCTCAACATCTTTGATGACCAATGGCAATGTAAGAGAGAACTGATGAATCGTGTCAAGGATGATCTGTTCCCTGGATATAAATCATGGGATAACCTTCAACCACATACAATGGAAGTGATCAACGACATTGTATCCAATCTTGTGTATGAGTGTGAGCGTCAGTTCAAAGAGACACACCAGGACTACAAGACTGATGATGATGAGATCTTTATTCCTCGTCAATCATTCAAAGAGAATGTAGCAGAAGCATTGAAAGAGGTTCTAAGGGATGATGATCTTGAAATATGGTCCGAGGACGCACAAAAGTATTATGATGAACAATAAATAACTTTATACCAGAGGACAGCTGACAACTCCCTAAACCATCACAGCACTCCTTTACAGGGGTGCTTTTTTATTGTATAATGATTTCATACACATCAAAATTATGGAAAATAACGAGGTAGTGATTCCTGAGGGATCTGAATTGATCGATGATTTATTCTATGTTTGGGAAACAAGATTTGGAATCTTTTCTACAATGACTAAAAAAGGTCGTAGAATGCTCTCAGGAGGCACTAAAGAAGCTGCAGTATCAATGACAAGATGGCATCTAAAATGCGAGCAAGAAGGATGGCCAGAGGGGTCTGTGCGTGTAGTTGGAACAGCATATGTTGGTGGAAAATTATGAAGTTTGATCTAAGTATTGAAGATTACACAATAATTATCAACGCACTTCATTACTATAAAAAGGTAGAAAAGTATCCTAACTTTTCTCATTTTGATGAAGAAAGAGTCAACAAACTGAGAGATAAGATGTCACACCAAATTGTATGGGATAATAATATATGAGAGTTAATCAACAGTATTATAAGTATTGGAAAGACATTTGGTCTACACAATCAAAAGAAGTATTAGAAGCAACTGCACTGATTCGTGTAATTGAATGTACTAATGGTTGTATTCAATATGCATTTAGAGATGGTGATAAAAATGCTCTTTCGGTTGAAAAAAGTCGTGAGTGTATGAAAATCTCAATGGGAACTATTAAAAGTAAAGTATTAAATCTTTCTGATGGTACAGAGATTGTATTTCCAAAAGAGTGTCACGGAATTTTAAATGAGGTAAGAGATCTTTATATACGTGGATTTAAGAAGGGTGATAGTGATGCTCTAGAAGAATTTTTTGCATCATCTAAAGCACATTTCCAGGTATTAGGTCGTAAGATTATTGATGAAAAATTTAATTTTTTTACTGAACATTTTGAAGATGTGTTTACTACTTATTGGATTATGATGGGTAGAATGTATATTTACAATATGGGAGAGTTTGTGTAAAAAAAGTTTTAATATATACAAAAATAATTTTAAAAATTTTGTATAATCTATATACATTAATAGATTAAGGTTATTTTTTAAAGGAACATTTTAATGCAAATTACTTTATTAGGTTTTTATTTTACAATTATTGTAATTTTATTTTTGTTTGCGTATGGTGGATATGAAAACACTATGCGCCTTTTCTCTTATTTGGATTTACATTTGAGATTTTCAATAATAAGAGTTAGGATGTATTTTATTAAACGTAAGTTGAGAAGAGAACTTAATTTATCAAAATTATATACTTTTAAAATTCAAAAGGAGTTGAACAATGACAGAAAGTAAAGAATTTTCAGATCTTTCTCTTAGTAGAAAAGAGTGTCCTAAGTGTAATGCGATATGGATTAATGGTGAACACTATTGGTCAGGAACTGGAAATAAGGGAAATGAGTTAGACCTTGCAGGTCTTGTATGCAATAAACTTGGTGATGAGCAGTGTATCAATCCAATGAAAGGAATGGATGGCGGAGTTACTTGGGAAAAAAGATTAAAAGATTTAAATGAATTGGGTTCAGATGATAAATAGATGAGGAATTTTATTCTATAAATTTATGAATATAGATGATTTTCCAGGTTCTGAAGAAGATGTTGTTGATATTTTAGCAAAGGCTGGATATCTAAAAGTAGAAAACGATAAAGTAGAAGTATCTTTAGATAGTTCAGATACTTTAAATATACAACCAAAGAAAAATATTTTTGGTTTAAAAATAACTGTTGAAGAAGATAACTCGATAACACCAACTTTAACCTTTGATACTAAAAAACTTAGAGGTGAAAAGTATATTGATTATAAAAAAGTTTTAGATGATGCACTAGAAAATTTTTACAAAGAAAATAATGTTTAGATTATTTCAAATTAAGGATGGAAAATTTATTTTTTTCCCAGCACTTACCAGAAAAAAAATTAAAGCACTTATAATTTCTTCAACATTAATATTTTCAATTTCAATTATTTCTGGATGGTTAAAAATTGATGAAAATAATTTAATAAAAATTTATACTGCTATTCTTGAACATTTTGATCTTGAGTATATAATAGAAGAAAATCAAACTGAAAAGATTTTAGATTCTAAAATTGAATTGGAAGTTGATAGATCAATTGATAATTATAAAAAGGAGTATGGTGAAGATGTTGACTATGAGTATTTGCCAAGGTATATTGAAGAGGAAGCAAATCCAGAAAATAAAAATGGAGATGCTGGATTACTTGGAGGTCCAATGAGAATCTGTGCTCCTTGGATTGATAACTGTTTACCAAAATAAATATTTGTAAGTCGCAAGTACTTATGCAACTCTACAATTCTTCCAAAGACTACTTGTATAATCTTTATGCAAGTTCTTCTTCAGAGGCAAAGAGAATGTGGAGGCACTCTATAAAAGATAAGTGGGGAAGAAAATGTGCTTATTGTGGAGAAACAAAACATCTTACAATTGATCACGTAATTCCTCAATGTAAAGGTGGATTAGATCTTTTAGAAAATGTTGTATGTTGCTGTAAAGATTGTAATGGATCTAAAGGTCACGAAGACTGGAAAGAGTGGTATTATAAACAAGAATTCTTTACACAAGAAAGATATGATGCTATAATTAAGTGGGTAGAAACTAGAAACAATCAAAACCTTTATAGATATAAACAAAGAAGAAATGATGCTTCTTGAAAATATTAATTTATTGATATTGGAGATTAAAAATTAGATGAACTTGGCAAAAATAGCATTAGATAATGGTGGTAGTATTCATCCTTTAATTATTCCTTCTGAACTAACAGAAGGAACTGGATTGATGAATCCATCAGTTTATATTGATGATGGTAAAATTTTAGTTAATATAAGACACGTAAATTATACTTTTTACCACTCAGAAAATAAATTATATCAACATCAGTGGGGACCTTTAACTTATGTTCACCCTGAAAATGATATGTATCTTAGGACTTGGAATTGGTATTGTGAATTAGATTCTGATTTTAATATTACAAGATACAATAAAATAGATACATCAGATTTTCCTGAAAAAGAATTATGGGATTTTGTTGGACTTGAAGATGCCAGGATATTCAGGTGGGGAGATAAACTTTATACCAGTGGTGTAAGAAGAGATCTTGATGCTATTGGAACTGGTAGAATGGAGCTCTGTGAAATTGTTGTAACTGAAGATAATGTTAAGGAAGTTTCCAGAGTTCGTATTGAACCACCAAATGATCCAGATTCATACTGTGAAAAAAATTGGATGCCAATTATTGATAAACCTTATCATTATGTAAAATGGACAAGTCCAACTGAAGTTGTAAAGGTAGATCCAGAAACTGGTAAAAGTGAGACAGTATCAACTTCAAATTACATAGAATTTCCAAGAGATCTTCGTGGAGGTTCTCAAGTAATTAAGTATCAAGATTACTATATTGCTGTAACACACGAAGTTGAATTTTTAAAAAGTGAAATTGGAAGAAAAGATTGTAAGTATTTGCATAGGTTTGTAGTTTGGGATAAAGATTTTAATATCTTTGCTTATTCTAAAGAATTTTCTTTTATGGATGCTCACGTAGAGTTTTGTATAGGACTTCAATATCTTGATGGTGATTTTATCTTCACATTTGGTTATCAGGATAATATTGCATATCTACTTAAATGTCCATCTCAGACCATCATTGATTTTTTAAATGGAAAATACTAATATGAAAAATATAAAAGAACTACTTTCAATTTACATCAAAGATCCTGAATTAGATAAAAATAACTTTAATCTAGCTAGGTATTATCATAATAATGGTCAAACTGCTTCTGCAGTATCTTATTACTTAAGAGCAGCAGAAAGGACTGATGATAAAGAAATTCAATACCTTTGTTTAATCCTTGCTGCAAAATGTTTTGAGTCCCAGGGGATGAGAAATTTTACAGTAAAGGGTTTATATCAAAATGCTATTACAACTATAACTAATAGACCTGAAGCTTATTATTTCTTATCTAAATTTTATGAGAAAGAAAATAAAGATGGTTCTTGGACTGATGCTTATCTAACTGCTTGTATTGGTGTTGATAACTGCAAAGGAAAAAAATATGATAGTCTTTCTTTCGATGTTGAATATCCAGGGTATCACGGATTACTTTTACAAAAAGCTATTAATGGATATACCTGTGGAGTTTGTGATGAATCTAGAAGAATCTTGAGAAGTCTTGTAAATTATGTAAATGTTGGAGAAGATTTTTTAGATCAATGCCGTAAAGAATTGGATAAAATTTGTGAGACTGAAACCCCAATTAAAGTAGAATCTAATTATTATGGAGATGAAAGGTGGAGAGGATTTTTATTTAATAATATTATAAAAGAGTTGAATTATAAATCTTACTTAGAATTAGGTGTTAGGTGTGGAAACAATTCTTGGAAATTGATAGAATGTGAAAATAAAATCGGAGTTGATCTAGATGAAAATGTAAAATTTCCAGGAGTAATAAATGTAAGCACTGACGATTACTTTGAAAGCTTAGATTCAAATACTAAATTTGATTTAATTTTTATTGATGCTTGCCACGAAAAAAACTTTGTTTACAGAGACTTTTGTAACTCTTATAAGCATTTAAATGATGGTGGAATAATAGTAATGCACGACATTCACCCACTTACAGAAAATCATTGTTCATTTAGTTTAAATGGAAATGTTTATGAGTTTTGGATGGAACTGGTAGATAATTATAAAGAAAACACTTTCACATATATTGGATATCCAGGTAATCAAGAGGGAACTGTAGGAATATATATAAAGAACGGTTCTGATTTTGACCCTACAAAATTTTCATTAAATGATCGTGGTTATAATTATTTTTCAAATAACATTGGAAAATATCTTTACCAAAGAGCAATAACTCAAAATCAATTAATATTTAATTTGAAAAATTCTAATGTATAAATTTTTATGAAATTGTCAAATAAACTTAAAAACTTTCCTACTATAAATTTTATTAGCGTTGAGGATCGTCCATCTAGAAGAAATAAACTTTTAAATACTATAGATACTAATTTTGGAGAACTAAAAACTTCTCCTAACATATTTAAAAGATATGCTCCAGGAGATTATAAAATTAAATTTCCAAAAAAAGATTGGTTTATATCTTTTAATCATTCAGCAATTTATGGTGAAAATTCTAACGGATTTATTGGTGCTGTAACATCTCATTTAGAGTCTATTAAAAAATGGTATGAAAATACTGATGAAGAATATGGATTTTTTTGTGAAGATGATTTGAGTTTTGATACTGTAAATTATTGGAATTTTTCTTGGGAGGATTTTTTAAGTAATCTCCCTGAAGACTGGGATTGTGTTCAATTACAAATAATTAAATCTACTAGTAAAACTAATTTCTCAAATCCATCAACAATATGTTACCCGGAAAATAAATTAAGAAAAAGAGAAATCGTTAATTGGGGATGCTGTGCATATATTATTAAAAGAGATAGAGCTAGAAGGATTATAGATTCTTATTATAATGGAGATGAAATTATTCTTGAATATAATGGTTTTGATTATTCAAAAAGAATTGAAACCTATGGTATTAATAATAGATGGGCATATTATCCCTCTGTAGAAAATATAGTTTATACTAATTTTAAAAATAAAACAGTATATTCGTTTCCTTTATTTGTTGAAGATATTTCTCAAAAGACTACATTTAGAGAAAGTAATGATGATCAAAATATAGATTCTTATTTTACTGTAATGAGTTGGTGGAAGAGTGTTGGTTATAAATTATCTGTAAAAGACTTTGTTTAAGAAATAAATTTATTTAAATAAATAAACTTGTAAAAATTTGATTTTAAAATGAAAACTAAAGTTGTTGACTTCTGTACATTTTATGGTGAGTATGGAAGTGAAAATTTACTATTGAGATATGAAATTCTAAAAGATTATGTTGATGAATTTGTAGTATCAGAATCTAGTCGTAGTCATAAAGGAGATCTTGTTGAATTTAAGTGCAAGAAAAAAATTAAAGAGTGGGGTCTTCCTGAAGATAAATTTAGAGTAATTGAACTTGATATTCCTCCAAGTGATTGTTTACGTGTTCAAGAAATTGATAAATTAAATTGCACTATTGCAAATACTATAAACGATAATTTAGAATCAAATTTATCTAGAGTTAGGTGTAGAATCGGAAAAGATTCTCTTCTATATGTTTTGGAAAACTATGATGAAGATACTGTTTTTATTCATGGAGATATTGATGAAATAGTTAATCCCGAATATATTAGTTCCATAGTAGATATTCTTAATAATAATGAAAATTCATACGTTAGAATTCCATTGATTTATCTTGAAGGTAGTGCTAATATGAGAGTATATAATAAACATACCGATTCTCCAGAACCCTGGGATTGGGCATTGTTTGCTTGTAAAAAAAGTACTCTAACTAAAGCAACACCAATACAGATAAGAACAAATAAGATGATATCTGATGATTTGTATCCTATTATTGTTGTTGATGATGGAGTAATCATTGAAGAAATGGGATGGCATTTTTCCTGGATGGGTGGAAAAAAAGATAGAATTACAAAATCTAATGATTATGAACATTTCAATGATCAATTTGATTGGTTAGAATTTTCAAGATATGATAACTCAGAAAAATTTATGTCTAAAGATTTTGGAGAAGGTGATACTCCTCCTTGTGGAGATGTGAATCTTGTATTAAAAAAATATGATGAAAAACTTTTACCTAAGGAATGTTTTAGCAATCCAATCATTGAAAAATTTTTATTTACATCTGAAGATAAAAATATTAGTAAATCCAAAATAATTAACTTGTATGAAAAATATGATGAAAGATACACTCCTTTATGGGGGTTTTGTTCTTTAGATAAAGCTGGATGTTTAATTGATTACGTAGATGAAATTTGTAAAAATGTAAAAAATCCAGTCTGTGTTGAAATTGGTGTTTATGGAGGAAAAAGTGTTTTACCAGTAGCTATAGAGTTAAAAAGAAATAAAAAGGGAATAGTATATGCAATAGATCCTTGGAAGAATGAAGAAGCAACAAAGGGTTACTATGGGGAGGATTTACATTTTTGGAAAACAATAGATTTAGAAAAATATTTTCAAATTTTTAAAACTGGAATTAAAGAATATGAATTATCAGATTATGTCAAAATTATAAGATCTACTAGTGATGATGCTCCTTTAATTTCTAATATTGATCTACTTTATATTGATGGTCAGCATACGGATCAAGCACTAAGAGATACTGAAAAGTATGCAAGTCAAATAAAGACTGGAGGATATTGCTTAGTTGATGATATTGATTGGGGAGAGGTGGGCAAAGTTCCTGAACTATTAGATGAAATGGGATTTGAACTTATACATTCATTACAAAACTGTTACATTTATATAAAAAAGGAACAAAATAGCACAGTAAATTTTCTCACTAGTAAAAAAATTACTGGTACTTCTTGGATCGTAGATAATTTTTATGAAGATCCAGATAAAGTCAGAGAGTTTGCACTAAATCAATACTATGTTGAAGGTGGTATAGGTAGAGGATTTATTGGAAGAAGAACAGAAAATCAATTTTTATTCCCTGGACTTAAAGAAAGATTTGAAGAAATTATTGGAATGAAAATTACTGAGTGGGAAAGTCACGGAATGAATGGTAGATTTCAAAATTGTCATTCAGGAGAACCTTTGGTTTATCATTGCGACAGTCAAAGATGGGGAGGTATGCTATATTTAACTCCAGGTGCTCCATATCAGTGTGGAACTACCTTATATGCCAATAAGAAAACAAGAGCAAGATCTTACAATGATGATGGTTGGAATGCTGCTTGGGAAAATATTCCAGGAGATCCTCATTTAGATGGTACACCATTTGAGCCTGTAGATGTTCTTGGTAATGTTTATAATAGATTAGTTATTTTTGATGCAAGTTGTATCCACTCTGCTTCTGAATATTTTGGAACAGTGATGGAGAATTCTAGATTGTGGCAAATGTTTTTCTTTGATACTTAAATACTTAGGAGATTAAAATGAATTTTACAGTTTATTCAAAAAGAGGATGTCCATATTGTACAAAGGTCATTCAAATTCTGGATTATCTCAGCGGATCTAAAGGTTATTCAATTAAAGAATATACTTTGGAAACAGATTTTACAAAAGAAGAGTTTTATAGTGAATTTGGTGAGGGATCTACTTTTCCTCAAGTAGTATGTGATAATAAAAAACTTGGAGGGTGTTCCAATACGATCAAACATCTAAAAGAAAATAATATAATTTAATGAGTGACCTAAATAATTCTGACAACCTTGGTATAAACCGAGGTTTTGAGTTAATATTAAGGAGAAAGAAACCTGATAAAAAAACTTTTTCACTTAGTTTTGACAAGATGGTTGGTCTCTTAAAAAGAGAACTATTCATTTCCTTTAGTTTTTCCTTTGACTTAAGGAAACAAAAGTAAAAACAGGAGAGTTAAAATGTTGGCAATTACTCTTGTATTCAGCGCATTGTTCGCAATTATGTCATTAGTAGTTGGAACATTACTTGGTTGGGTTTATCGAGAATATACTTGGTCACAACAACCTCAAAATCTTCACCCAGAATTTTTTGATGTAAATGGTAATATAATACCGGATGAAATCATATCTGTAAGATTTGATCAATCAATGTTAGAGGAAGAAGAAGAACCTGAAGATTAAATGGAGTCTATTAAAATGAAACTGCCCCAAAATCAATTGATATCTGAGATTATTCAAAGAGTATCAAACGCAAAAACTAAATCTGAAAAAATTGAAATTCTTCGTCATTACGACTGCCCTGGACTTAGGGCAGTTTTGATTTGGAACTTCGCTGATAATGTAAAGTCATTAATTCCGGAAGGAGAAGTTCCTTATACACCTAACGATGCTCCCGAAGATACTGAGCACACAAGACTTACGCACGAGTGGAGAAAATTTAATTACTTTGTAGAAGGATCATCAGATCTTTCAAAAGTTAAAAGAGAAAATGTTTTCATTCAACTTTTAGAAAGTCTTCATAAGTCTGAAGCAGAAATTGTTTGTTTGATTAAAGATAAACAATTAAATCAAAGATATAAAATTACAAAACCAGTGGTCAAAGAAGCTTTCCCAGAAATTATTTGGGAATAATTTGACATAGAATATGCTTAGCACTATACTTATAGAGTTGAGAATAAATTTATGAACAGAGATAATCTTAAACTCATTGTAAAAAATCTTGAATTACTTTTAGATTCATTGAAATCTGAAATAAATTCTGATGTTGAATCTTATAGTTATAAAAAAATAGATTCACGTATTGGTGAAATTGATGATTATGACGAAGTTTTTGAAGATGATGAATAATGAGATTTAAAGATAGTATTAGACTTATAAAAAAGGCAATGAAAAAACCGAATTTATATTCGGATAGTGAACTTTCTTATATGAAAATAGCATTAGAAAGAGCAAAGGAATCTCTTGCCAAAAAGAAACTTATTAAAAAGAAAAAAGGATTTGGATACAAAGATGAATCAAAAGGTTAATTTTATTAGTTCTACTCCTGATGCAGAAAAGCAAATTGCTTACTGTGCAAGAGTAAGCAATCCTAAAAATCAAGATAATGAAAAGTTCCAAAATTTAATTAAGTATTGTATAAAAAATCAACACTGGAGTATCTTTGAACACGCTTTTATGACTCTAGAGATTAATACATCTCTAGCTATTGCAACTCAAATTTTGAGACATAGAAGTTTTACATATCAACAGTTCTCTCAAAGGTATGCTGACAGTAGTGAACTTCAATTAGATCTTCAAATTCCAGATCTTCGTCGTCAAGATAGTAAAAATCGTCAAAACAGTATTGATGATGTGAATCCATTTTTAAAACAATCATTTGAGATAAAAATTCAAAAACATTTTTCTGAGTCAATGCAAATTTATAAAGAAATGCTTGAAGCAGGAATTGCAAAAGAATGTGCTAGATTTGTTCTTCCACAAGCAACTAATACTCGTCTCTATATGTCAGGAAGTGTAAGATCTTGGATTCATTATATTGAATTAAGAAGTGCTCACGGAACACAAAAAGAGCATATGGATATTGCTAATCAATGTAAAGAAATCTTCATTGATAAATTTCCATCAATTTCTTCTTCCTTAGAATGGTCTAAATAATTTTTTTATATTTTAAAATGGCAACCTATCCTATTATTAATAAAAACACTGGTGAGCAAAAGGAAGTTACGTTAAGTGTTCACGAATGGGATCATTGGAAAGATGAAAATCCTGATTGGACACGCGATTGGTCTGATCCATCTACCTGCCCTTCTCCTGGAGAAGTTGGTGAATGGAAAAACAAATTAATTAGTAAGTATCCTGGTTGGAACGACGTTCTACACAAGGCATCAAAAGCACCCGGTTCAAGAGTAAGTAAAATCTAATGGCAAGGAAAAGAAGAAATCAGGATCAACCAATCGGAGTTGGGATGACCGCAAAACAAATGAAAAGAAAAAAACCACTTAATTCAGATAGATTAGTAGATGTCAAACCAGTAACAGAAAATCAAAAGAAGCTTTTTGATCTCTATAACGAGCAAAAGCATTTATTTGTTTATGGATGTGCTGGAACTGGAAAAACTTTTTGTTCATTGTATCTTGCACTTAAAGATGTTCTCAATGAAATTACACCATACGATAGAGTAGTCATTGTAAGATCTCTAGTTGCTACTAGGGAGATTGGATTTCTTCCAGGAGATCACGAGGATAAGTCAAGTCTTTATCAGATTCCTTATAAGAATATGGTAAAGTATATGTTCGAGATGACAAGTGATGCTGAATTTGAAATGCTTTATGGAAATTTAAAGCAACAAGAAAGTATCAAATTCTGGAGCACTTCATTTATTCGTGGAACAACTCTTGATAATTGTATTATCATTGTTGATGAAACTCAAAACTTGAATTTTCACGAATTAGATAGTATCATTACTCGTGTTGGAGAGGACAGTAAAATTATTTTCTGTGGTGATGCAACTCAATCAGATTTAACAAGAAATAATGAAAGAGATGGTATTATCAATTTTATGAAAATTATTGAAAGAATGCCAGAATTTGAAACTGTTCAGTTCACTACTGATGATATTGTTCGTTCTGGATTAGTTAAGTCCTATCTAGTAAATAAAATTGCTGCTGGTTTTTAATGTTTAATCATATTGATTTGAAACTCCCTAAACTTGAAAGGGAAACAATTGATGGAGTAAGATATTATAAAGTTTCTGATGGAGATCAACTTAAAAAATTGGTCTCCATTACTTCTATTACGAGTCATATCAATCGCCAAATATTTATTGATTGGAGAAAGAAAATTGGTGAAGATGAAGCAAATAAAATTACAAAAGCTGCAACTAGTAGAGGAACAGATCTTCATACATTAGTTGAAAATTATTTACAAAATACTTCAGAACTTCCTGAAGTTCAACCAATATCAACTCATCTTTTTAGAATTGCAAAGTCTGATCTAGACAACATTGATAACATTCACGCTTTAGAAGAATCAATGTATAGTCTTGAATTGGGAATTGCAGGAACTGTAGATTGTATCGCAGAGTATAATGGTGAACTTGCTATCATTGACTTCAAGACTTCAAAAAAACCAAAACCAAGGGAATGGATTGATCATTACTTTGTACAGTGTGCTGCTTATGCTTGCATGTTATACGAACTTACTGGTATAATAGTAAAGAAGTTTGTCATCATAATGACTTGTGAAAATGGAGAGTGTGAAATTTATGAAGAGTATGACAAAAAAAGATACATCAAATTATTGTATCAGTATATTCAAGAGTTCGTTGATTTTAAATTAAAAGAATATGGAAAGTAATGTAGAAAAGGTTCTAGATAGTAAATTTCTAAGTGCCTCAAAGTTTTCTCAAATTATTGAGCAACTGGTAAAAAATAATCCAGAAATGAATTATATTGATGCCATTGTTTTTTATTGCGAAGAAAATGGTATTGAAGTTGATTCAGTATCAAAACTTGTCAGCAAACCTCTGAAAGAAAAACTAAAGCGTGATGCAATTGAATTAAATTTCCTAAAAAGAACTTCTAGAGCAAAACTTTTTATATGACACCTTTTGATGTTTATAAACAATATCTTGCCATAAAAAACCACTTTAGTAAACCAAATTATGATTATTTTAAATACGCTGGTAAGTCAAGAGCATCAATAAATTCTTTTAATACAAGAAAGGATAAGTATTGGTTTGAGAGAATGAGTCGTCAAAAAACAGACGATGAAATTAAAAACTATTATGTTGCAAATTTTGTTGAATCTGATACTCCAGATCGACTTTGGATAGGAGAAATTTTTCGTGATGGAGAACAAAAGTATCAGAACTGGATGAAGAGGCAACAGAGTTTATCTTATCTTTTTAAAGAACAATCTCAAACTATATTTCTAGATTATGATTTGGATGAAATATTTGATACATCTAAAACTCATCCAATAATCTTAAAAAAATTTTTAAGTAGTCAGATTACAATAGAAACTATGGTAATCTACAACAAAATATTTTTATACTCTGATATATTTGATAGAAAACTTAAAGATCCAGTATGGGAATCTGTTAGTTTAAAGATAAGAAAGTATTCTCCTTTTCTAAATATTGATATAAAACAATACAAGAAATATTTAAAAACAATTATAGGAGAAAAATAGAATGTCTTTTTTTGATTCTGATATTATAAGAGAAGAGATGGAAAATATATTTTCCATGCAATCTGAAATATACAGAAATATTCAGAATTTCCCTAAGATGAGTAGATCTGAAAAGTTTAATCACGTTGAATGCCTTTCAAATCTTTTAGAAAAACAGAGCGTATTATATGCAAGGTTAAGTTTATCTGATGATCCGGAAGCGATTGAGATGAAAAATAAGATCGAAGAAGCAGTTAATATACTAGGATTTGAAAATGCAGATATGAATCTGATCTTCAAATCTATGAAACGAACAATCGAACATATGCAAAAAAGTATAAGCCTTGACACTAAGGAAACTTAGTGTTATAATAACATAGTTCAATCCAACTAATCCAAAAAATCCTAATGTCATTTTCAAATCTTAAAAAGCAATCTTCTCTTGGCAGTCTTACTGCTAAACTTGTAAAAGAAGTAGAGAAGATGAGTTCCGCTGGAAACAACACTGATGATCGAATCTGGAAACCTGAAGTAGATAAAGCAGGTAATGGATTCGCTGTAATTCGCTTTCTCCCCGCCCCTGAAGGAGAAGAACTGCCTTGGGCGAAGGTTTATACCCACGCCTTCCAAAGCACCGGAGGATGGTTCATTGACAACTGTCTGACTACAGTCAATCAAAACTGTCCTGTATGTGAAGCAAACCGAGAGCTTTGGAATACAGGAAGTAAAGCAAATCAAGATATTGTAAGGGATCGTAAGCGTAAGCTCTCATACTACAGCAACATTTATGTTGTTCAAGATAAAGCACATCCAGAAAACGAAGGTAAAGTATTCCTCTTTAAGTTCGGTAAGAAAATCTTTGATAAGGTAACAGCAGCAATGCAACCTGAGTTTGAAGACGAGAAGCCTATTGATCCATTTGACTTCTGGAATGGTGCAAACTTCAAAGTCAAGATCACTAAGAAGGATGGATATTGGAACTACGATAAGTCTGAGTTCGATTCTCCTGGACCACTTTCTGACGATGATGATGAGATGGAAGCAATCTGGAAGAAGTCTTATCCTCTTGCAGACTTTGTAAATCCTGAGAAGTTCAAGTCATATGATCAACTTAAAAATCGTTTAAATACTGTTCTTGGAAAAGCAAAGGTTCAGCAAAAAGTTGATGAGTCTTTTGAAGATGAAGACAGTGGATCTGCTCCTCCTGTTCCTGAAAATCTTCGTGATGAACTTAGTTCACTTTCTCCAAGTAAAGTTGAAGAAGATGATGATGCTTTGAGTTACTTTGCTCGACTCGCTGAAGAATAATTACCTTGGGGAGATAATTCTTAAATTATCTCCCTTTTTAGTTTTATCATCCACAAACTGTGAAGAGAATCCATAAGACATAATTTCTTCAAAGTCATCAATTGCAGTTTGTAGATACCTTCTTCTTAAAAGAAATATATTTCTCTTTGAGTCATTTCTTTCAACTTCATATTCATAGTTTGTAACTGCTTTAATTGGACTAATGGTTATAGTTTGATTTAAAGCTTCATCAAAGTAAGAAACCGAAAAGTCTTGATCAACAATTTTTCCAGAAGGTACAATTAGTTTTCCAGAGTTATCAATGTATGCTAAAGTTTTGTAATGACGAACTTGTAAAAGTTCATCTTGTGAATACTTTCTAAAAATAAATCTTTCTAATTCATTTTCTGCAAGTGGCCATTCAGTTCTTACATTGATAATATTGTTTGAAGTTAAAACTATCCAATCAAATGATGAACTTCCATAGATCTTCTCTGCGACTTGCTCTGGACGTTCGTTACCAATAACTTTATATTTTTCAAATACAACTAAATTTTGAAAGAAGTCATCACGAATTTTTGCTCTACGAAAAAGATTCTTAACTCTTACAAAATCTTGAGAAGAGTTTCTATTTGGTTGTTGGGATTGGTAAAGTAATTCTGATACTTTTCTGAAATAAGTCATTTACTATTTTAGTTTGGTATTCATGATGGACCATCATTTAATTCATCCTTAAATCCGACACTATCAGTACCTACATCATAATTATCATTATATAGTGGAGTTAATTCTGTAAATGCAAGTTGCATTACTACTGCGATTGGTTGACTTCCAACTTTATCATCTTCAAATGCTGCATAGAATCCATCTGGAGTATAGTTAACTACGCATTGTTGAAGAGCACAAGTTTTAATTTTTCCTATACTATCTATTTCTCTTCCACTCTCATTTAATTTAAATTGAATATCAAAAACATTCGGAGCACCTAAAAAATATGCTGCTTCTGGATCATTAAAGTTTCTTTTTGCTGCCATTCCTTTCTTAAAAAACTTAAGAATATATCTAATATTTCTTGCTTCTTTTTCACTTCTTGGAATCATTTTAAACTGAAATGCAAAACTCCTTAGTTTTGGTCCTTGAAAAAGTAATTCAAGGTTTGGATTAATTGCAGTACCAGTTATTCTTGATCTAAATGCTTCTGCATTAAGATTTATTCCTAATCTTTTGGTTACAGCTGCAGCGGCATTTAATGTTAAAAGTTGCTCAACAGTCTGATTTGCTGCTGTACCTTCTGTAAGAACTTTATCAGTTACATTCCTAACATCTCCTACAGCTCCTGAAAAATTTCCCTCTGAAAGGTCAATAACTCCTGCTAAAGCACCTCCCCCAATTAGTGCTGATAAAGAGGAAAGACTGTCCTCTCCCCAAGCAGTCACATTTGTTTCTGATATATCATTTGGCATAGGAAGAGTAACTGATCCTAATACATCTTCGATTTTAGCAAATCTTTCTTCAGAAAATCCAGGTATTATTTTAGTTGAATCTATTTTTCCATTACCATCAAGTACATCTGGTGCTTTATATCTTTTTTGCGTTATAATAATTCTGTCTTGTTTTGAATTTATATCTTTTGGATATCTTAGAAATTCTTGTTGAAATTTTTTATCTTCTTGAAAATTTTTTGATGTAACAGAAAATACTCCTTCAGAAAGTCTGTTGTTACCACCACCACCATCATCATCATCATCATTATCGTCAGGAAGTGTTCCAGTGTTTCTTTCTGGGTTTACCTGTGGTTGAGGTTCTGCATAAAGTTTTTGAGAAAGAACTTTTTTACTTTCTTCTTTATTTGGATTCTCAGCAATTATTTTTTTTGCAGCTTTGATAGCTAATTTTTCCAATTCGTCTTGCTTCTTTTTTTGAAATGGTAAATCTGTTAAAGATTTAAATCTTCCAGTTGATGCTCTATTACCACTTGCATTAATTAATAGATATGATTCTCTTCTTCCAAATCTGTCTTTTTCAAAAAAAGTGATAGTGCCATTTTTTTGACTAACTGTAATAACTATATTTGAATCTACAATATTAGCACCATCAGATGTAAGAACACCTTCTATCTTATCTTCATATAAGTAACTTTCTCCCTCACTAATTTTTCTAGCATTATCTAATGCCCAACCATTTGGTATTGCCATTTTTATCTCCAAACGTTACTTGATGGAATTGGAATTTCTACTCCGTTGAGGTCCCTGACAAACTCTTCTATAGGCAATAAGCATATAGTATCCCATTCTCTAGTATCAAAATCTAAATAAGGACTACGGACTTCTGATAATAAGTATTTATGTGCTCCTCTATTAAATCTTGGAATTTGATTTTCTGCTAAACTTCTAGCGATTGCAACTCTTTCTTCTGGTGAGTAATAATGAAGATTTACCGCGAAAAAAGAATTTGGTTGGAAGTCTAAAATAAAAGCAAGAGGATACTTATCATAATAAGGCAACTCTCTTCTATACTTTGCCTTATATTCCCATAACATCAAACTATATAATTTTGGAAAAGGACGGACAATATTTTTATCTCTACCACCCATCTCATCAGCATCATCATTTATTTCATCAGTGATCATTGAGTTTGGATTTTTTTCATATTTCATTGAACGTGCAAAGAATATATTAGAACGATACCAATCTTTAGACTTTGATTGCCCTCTTGTTTTAGTTTTTAGTTCTTCAAAAATTGTCTGATAAGCCATTAGACTCCTAGGTTATCTTCTGTGATAATTTGAAATTCCCATCTTCTATCTTCACAAAATTCTTTTGCTGCCTTCCACTTTGCTTGATTCTTAGCATATTCTTTTATTTCATAAAGTTGTTTTTGATTAACTTTTGATCTAATTTTTGGACCATTCACTTGTCTTTTTGGTTTTACTTCAATAAGACTTTCTTTTAACTTTCCATCAGCATCTTTGTACTTTATATAAAAATCTGGAAAGTACTTATGACATCTATTATCTAGTGGTGATATATATGGAATCCATATCTCTTCAGATGACCATTTCATTATATTTTCATTCTTATCACAATAATTCATAAACTTTAATTCCCAAAGAGATCTGTATATTATATTTTTATGATCACCAATATACTTCTCAGAGAATGTAGGTTTGAAATTTCCTTTATAACTCATACATATAATATAGCACCCAGTATTTATTTAGATGGCAGAAAAACCAGAAAGACAATTAAATCGTTTATACCTTGATACTGAAGAACTTACAAAACAATTTAATCCATCACTAACTAATTACTTTAGTGTTTTTATTCCAAACTCAACTTTTGGTGAAGTTAGTAACGATGAAGTTAATATATTTGCTTATGAAGCAGTGCTTCCAGGAACTTCTTTTGAAGTGGGACAAGTTTTCGGTGATAGGCAAGGTATTACAGAAAATTATCCAATCAGAAGAACTTATCCGCCAATTGATGTAAGTTTTTATGTAAATATAGATTATAAATTGATTACTTACTTTGAAAATTGGATTGAATCTATATTCAAAACTGAAAGATCGAATCTCAATTCCAGTTTTGGTAAATTTAAATATCCCATTATTCCCAATGATCCTTTAAAAAGTTGGAAAAAAGATTTGGTAATTACAAAGTTTGAAAGAGATTTTAGGGAAAAGTCAGAACGTCTTAAAAAAGGAGGAATTATAAGAGTTGGAAATAAAATCACTTACAATTTGAAAAATGCATTTCCTGTAAATATAATTTCTTTACCAGTTTCATATTCTCAGACAGATATTTTGAGAACAACTATTACATTTAATTATGATTTTTATACTTATAACCCAACAGTAAACAAATAAAATTCCTAATAAATAATCTTATCTGACTTTAATATTTTAAATGCCCTTACCAAAAATTGTCACTCCAACTTATGAGTTGACTTTGCCTTCAAATAAAAAAACCATTAAGTATCGTCCTTTCTTAGTTAAAGAAGAAAAAGTATTAATTCTTGCAATGGAAAGTGGTGATCCAGTTCAGATCACAAACTCAGTTAAAAATATTTTAAAAGATTGTATTCTTAGCCGTGGAGTCAAAGTAGAGACTCTCCCAAGTTTTGATATTGAATATTTGTTTTTAAATATTCGTGCAAAATCTGTAGGTGAGTCTGTTGAACTTATCATAACTTGTCCAGATGATGATGTAACAAAAGTAGATGTTACTGTGAACATAGATGAAATTCAAGTTGAAATTCCTGAAAATCATAACCCTGAGATTGAAATTGATGATAATGTAAAAATTAAAATGAAGTATCCATCACTTCAAGAATTCGTTGATAATAATTTTGACTTCTCAAAGCCAGATAGCAGTGAAGAAACTATTGACAGATCCTTTGAAATTGTTTCATCTTGTGTTGATATGGTATATACTAAAGATGAGTGTTGGTCTGCTTCAGACTTAACAAAAAAAGAATTAGTTGAATGGCTTCAAACTTTTGATTCTAATCAATTTAAAGGTATTGAAAACTTCTTTGATACTATGCCAAAATTATCACATACTTTAGTTGTAAAAAATCCAAAGACTGGTGTAGAATCTGATATTGTTTTAGAAGGGTTATCCAGTTTTTTCGGTTGATGCTAAGTCATGAAGACTTAGAATCATTTTATAGAATTAATTTTGCCTTGATGCAGTATCATAAATATTCATTAACTGAGATTGAAAATATGATTCCTTGGGAGAGGGATATATATTTAACTTTACTTGAAAATCACATTAAGGAAGAAGAAGAAAAATCATCAAGGAAGCAGAGTCTTTAATCAATGGATACTAAAGATCTTATTAATTTTAAGAAACAGAGAATCGAGGAGGAAATTCAGAAGATTATTCCCCCTGGATTCTCTTGGTCTGCTTATCCTACGGAGAAAGAAAGGCAAAAATATAGTCCAAACAGAAGTGTAGCAGAAGAAAATTGGAGAGAATTTTTAGGTCAAGATCTTGACTTAATAATGCAAGTTGGTTATGTTAAACCAACAAATCCAGAATATGCAAAGGCAATTGGAAATTTAAGATATTTTGGAGGAAAACTTAGTAACTACAAAGATTTTATTAATAGTGGACCATTCTTCAAAGATCCAGAAGGTTCAAAAAACTTTGAAGAAGCTTGCGATTATATTGTTAGGTTTTATGATCTTACAAAAATAATTGTAAGAAGAGCAGAAGAAGAGCAAAAAGCTTCATTAAAAAGAAAAAATTTAAAAGAAGAAGAAAAAAAAGAAAATCAATCATCAGAGAAGCAAAAAAAAGCAACAAAATTTATATCTGGTGCAACTAATTTTCGTCCAGGAAAAAGAGTAACAATAAAGTCTACAAAATTAAGTGGAATAATTCCTAAGAAACCTATACCCAGTACAATTCTAGATAAAATATCAAAACCTGCAGAAGAATCAAATGTAGAAGAATCAAATGTAGAGGATAGTATTGATGCTCCAAAAAGAGTTGTATCTGTTTTCGGAAAGTTAACTCTGGATTTAGTTCAGATTAATGATAACTTAGATAAAATTAGAGAAATTATTGTAGAGGATTATAAGAGAACCAAAGAAAAAAATAAAGAAGAAACCAAAGATTTTCGTAAGAGAGTTGCAGAGCGCAGTAAGAAGATTGGTAAAAGAGAACTTGGGGATAATAAAAAAGATCTAAAAGGTATTGTTAAAAAATATACTGGTAGTTTCTTTAGTGGTACTGGTGGTGCTATTCGAGCTTTATCATTATTTAAAATGGTTGAAGCTCTTGTTAATGGGAATCCAATTGATGCACTTGGACCTCTTCTTGGAATTGGTGCAACATACTTACCAGCAATAGCACAGGCTATTGGTGGAATTATTGCAGCTAAAGTTATTGGTGGAATATTTAGACCTGGAAGGGGCGTTCCTGGAAGAGGTTTACCTAGAAGAGGATCTCCTAGAGGGGGAGTTCCTGGAAGAGGTTTACCTAGAGTTGGTAAATTTAGTAAACTTCTTGCTTTGGGTGCTGGATCACTTGCTTTAGGTGGGGCATTTATTAATAAAATTAATAAAGATGACGATTCAAGTATACAAAAAAAACTAGACGAAATTAATAAAGAACAAAAAGAATCAATATCTCCAGAAGATTTAAATCAAATTCCTGAAAGTGATTTGAAAAAATTTAAAAGTTTAAATAATAAATTTGAAGAATCTTTAGATTTCTTGATGAAATCTATGAAAGATGAAAAGAAAAAAAATGAAGACAACAATAATAAATCTTCAGGTTCAGCACAATCAAGTTCTGGAGGATTAAATCCTGGTGGAGGAGCGCAAATTCCTGAAGAATTACTTAATTCTGATATGAATCCGAATATGGCAGGATATTTAACTCGACTTTCTTACTTAGAAACTCGTATAAGAAATATTCCTAATCAACAAAGATCTGGAGCAGAAGGATTTTTTCAAGCTAAGGATCCCTTTACTGAAGAAGCAATTAGAGATTCTGGAGGACTTTCTCCTCGTTCTTCAAATTTTGCTACTGCTTCAAAATCAGTTATGGCTTGGATATATAAAAATAAGAGAGCAGCATATGATGCAATTTTAGAGGGAGATTATGACAGTGCAGATAGATTATTGAAGGACGTTTGGCCATCATTACCAGGAACAGATCAATCGCAAGAGGAAGCGGTTCAAATTAAAGCTAGAGAATATCTTAAGGGTGGAAGATCTTACTCTAGAAATATGACTAATGATACAATTAGTCAAACTAGAAGAGAATTTCCAAGTGTTGAAACTTCTCCTTTATCTTCTTCCCTAACAGTTCTTCCAGTTCCAATTCAACAAAAATCTGAAAAACTTCCGGCATCAACAACTGATGCAGGAAATTTAGTTGTTAACAATGTTTCTACAACATATTCTGATAATTATTATTCTTTATATTCTAAGTTAATATATCAAATTGTGTAATATATGAAAGATACTATTTTAAAACCAAATAAAACTAAAAAAGTTACTCCAAAGGTTACTGCAAAAGTAACAAAGATTAGTTCTATTTTAGATTTTTCCAATAAGGCAAAAAAAAGTTCTATAAAATTAAGAAAAACTTTTGAGAAAGGAATTTATCAAAAGAGAACACAACTTTCAATTTTAGATAGATATAAAAAAAGATTAGATCAAATTGAAAAGGAAGATGAAAGGGCGACAAAAAGGAAATCGAAAAGAAAAGTAAAACTTCCTCAAATTAAAAAATTTGCTGGAAACTTTTTTAGTCCTGGATCATCAGATGATCCACTTAAAGCAATAGGAGCTCTAGCAGCATTTAAGGCAGCAACTAGAGCTTCTTCTGGAGATTTAAGTGGAGCGATTCCTCCAGCATTAATCGCCGGACTTATGTTTGGGGCACCTTTAATCGGTGGTGCAGCAGGTTCTTTACTTAATAGAAATAGAAAAATACCAAGAGGATTTGATGTAACTGGTAGAAGAGTTTCTCCTAGATCTAGAGAAAGATATAGAAGAAGATTTGGAGATAAAAATTTTAAGAATAGATTTGGACAAGATGAGTTAAGAAGGTCGAAAAATAAAAGTCCTGTAAAGAATATAGGTAGAGGTAGTAGAGTAGCAAAGTCTTTTGGAAAATTTGGAGCAGCAATCGTTCCCGGTTTGGGTGCAGTTGTTGGTGCTGCTGATGCTACACTTAGAGCCCAGTCTGGAGATGTTACTGGATCAGCTATTGCTGGAGTATCTGCAAGTTTAGATGCTGCAGCTGCAGCTAGCGCAGCAACAGGAATAGGATTACCAGTTGCTGGATTACTTTCAATAGGATCTTTTGCATTAGATCTTGTAAATTTGTCTAGAGATTTGTTTGGATTTAGTGAAAGAGAAGAAGAAAAAAATAAAAAATTAGAAGAAGAAAATAAAACTCCTGAAGATAGACTTAAGGAGCAAACAGAAAAACAGAAATCTATTGTTGAAAGTTTAAAGTTAGATAAAAATAAACTTACTTTTGGAAAAACTTTGGAAAGTTATTCGAAAGCAATTGAAAAATTTGAAGAATTTTCAAAACAGTTTTCATATAAAATTAGTCCTGATCCTGAGAAAGGTATAAACTATCCAAATGTAAGAAGATTAAATTCAACAGAAGCATACAGAGGTCCTATCAGTGGAGAGACATTTTTCCCACTTCCTGGTGGTCAGGAGGGACAGCAATCTAATCAACAGTTTGGAGCATCTAGAGGAACAAGATCTCATAAAGGATTGGATATGGTTAAATTTACGGGAGATTTATCTGCTCCAGTTGTTGCATTTAAAACTGGAAAGGTCATAGTATCAGAAACTAACGGATATAACGGATATGTTATATTAAGTCACGGTGAAGGATTGCAGACAATGTATTACCATATAACTCCTTCAGTTAATGTTGGTGATATTGTTTATGGTGGACAGCAACTTGGAACATTATATCCAGTCGGTCAAAATACTCACCTACACTTTGAGGTTATAGAAAATGGTACAAATGTAGATCCTAAACAATTTGGAACTGGTAAAAATAAAATTACAACTCCACTATCAAAAGAAAGAGCAAAAAAAATATCGGAGAAAAAAGAAAAACCTGAAGAAAAACCTGAAGAAAGTTCTATTAATGAATTTAAAATTGATGGGAAAAAATTCTACAAAGGATCAGATAACAGATATTATAAAGAATCTCAAGATGATAAAGTAGTTCTTACTGAAGAAGAATTTAATGAATCAAAAGAAAAATATATGAGAATGAATAAAAATAAACAAAGAAGTGTTTCAACTTTACCTAGAGGGAGAAATATTGAACAATACCCATCATACTCTCCAAGTACAATGCAAAATCAGGTAATACCAGTTTCAATACCAATACCAAGTCAGCAACCAAAAACAATTATTCAAAATTCTTCTCAACCTTTATTGATAGGAGGTTTAACTGAAGAAGAAGTGTTAAATAGTTACTATAAGAGAGTTCTTCTCAACACACTAGTATAATGGCATCATATTTTAATTACAAAATTCAGGAATTTATAATTGAGTCTTTAGATCAATCTCGCTCTATTGATGCTACTAGTTGCATATCGGAAATAAAATATTACGAAGATTTATTCTCACCATCAGTGTTCATTTCTATGGTTCTTGTAAATACTGATGGACTTTTGTCTTCTCTTCCAGTTAGAGGAGGAGAAAGAGTTAGATTGAAAATTGATCAAGAAGCAACTCAAAAATCAATTACTATTAATGAAACAAAAAATACATATTATATTTACAAAGTTTATGGATCTACATCACAATCTACGAGAGAAACTTTATTAGTAGAACTAGCTCCATCTGAATTGTATACAAATGAAACTTCAAGAGTTTTTAATCGTTATCCAAAAAGAGAAGGTTCAGTAGAAAATATCAGTGACTCTGTAAGAAAGATATTAGATGATGTTCTTAAAACTACTAAAAATAAAGATATAGAACCAACATTCAATAGTTACTCATTTTACGGAAATTCTAAAAAACCATTTAATGTTTTGACTTGGTTATGTCCTAAGGCAATACCTAAGATTGGAAAATCTTCACCTACTGCAGGAACTGCCGGATTTTTATTTTATGAAAACAAAAATGGATACAATTTTAGAAGTGTAGATTCTTTAATAACTGGATTGCAAGAAAGTTCTGGAAATGCAAAAAAATATGAAAGATATTTTTATACTGAGAATGTTAATGCACCTGCTTCTGAAGATCAAAATTTTAAGATCTTAACGATCCCTAAATTTGAAAAGAATGTAAATATTTTTGAAAATTTAAGAATTGGAATGTATTCAAGTGTGAATTACTTCTACGATGTTAATACTCGTATTCCATCTTTTTATAACTATAAACTTACTGAAAGTTATGATATTATGAAACACTCATCAAAGAGTAATGAAAAACCGAAAATACCAAATGGACTTGAAAATTCTCCTTCAAGACTTATGGTAAAATTAATTGATAATTACTCCTTGGATAAATTATCACCATCAGGAGATTTGAGAGATTTGAAAGAAAAATATCAATCACAATCAGTAGCAAGATATAATCTTGCTTTCAGTCAAACTATAAATTTTACAGTACCACTTAATTTAAATCTTACAGTTGGAGATGTTATAGAGTTAAATATAGGAAAGATTACAAAACAAGAAAAAGAAAGAGATGAGAAAAAGTCTGGTCTTTATTTAATAAAAGAACTTGCACATTCCTTTCCTGCTAATGACAATAAAGGATATACAGGACTAAAACTCATTAGAGATTCTTATGGAGTACAGCAAAAATGATGTTAGAAAATACGTTAATTAATCCTAATTTTGCAGGAAGAGATGGTTTTAAATGGTTTATTGGACAGATTGCTCCAAATGTCTCAAATGTAAATGAGATTGAAGAGGCAAGAGGTGGACTCCGTTGTAAGGTTAGAATTCTTGGTTATCATCCTGCTGATAATAGAGTTCGTGATGAAGATCTTCCTTGGGCTCACGTTTTAGTTCCACCCAGTCTTGGTACTGGTGAGGGAAACTATTCTGCTCTTGGATCTGTACAACCAGGAAGCACTGTATTTGGATTCTTTTTAGATGGGGATGATGGTCAACAACCAGTAATTGTTGGTGCTTTTTATTCTGGATCAGATATTGAATCTGTTTTAACTTGGAATAGGATATTATCTCAAGGAACTTCTGAATTTAATCCATTTTCTCCTAGTCCTAAAAAGATTATACCTCCAGCAACAACTCCAATATCTCCTTCAAATGAAAATACTGGTGCAGATAGAGGTGCTTCTTCTAAGGATGGTAAAGTAATTGATAAGGAAAGAAAGAAAAAACAAACTATTCTAGGTGCAAAATGTGAAGTCTCCGGAGTTTTTGTTGAACCAATTTTAAAATGTGAGACTTCTTCTGGAACTTTATCTAGAATTACAAATCTTCTTAGAAATTTTATAAGGATTGCAAATACTGTTAAAGATGCAATTAATTTTTACGTGAATCCAGTTTTAAATCAAATTACTAATATTCAAAGTGAAATCAAATTAATTGCAGATGCAATTGCTGATTTGATTATTTTTATACTTAAACGAGTTAGAGATAGAATTATCTCTATTATCTACAAACTTTTAAAACAATTTTTAGATAATTTACTTCCAGCAAATCTTAAATCTATTAAAGAACTTGCTGCTGATCAAGCAGTTAAGCAAATATGGTGTGTATTTGAAAAAGTTGCAAAAAAAATCTCTAAGTTTATTTTTGATTTTCTCTTCAATATCTTTGAAGATATTATAAGTTTTCCTGTATGTGCTGCTGAGGCATTTTTAGGAACTATTTTAGGATCAGCTGTAAATGAAATTACTGATTCTATTCAAGATACTTTAGATGAAGTTACATCATCTCTAAATGGAACTATCCCTACAGTATTATCTATTTTAGAGCAAGTAATTAATGCTTCTGCAAGTGCTGTTACTTTCTTATCTTGTGAAGAAAATCAATGTACTCAGCAATATGCTTATGAATTAAATAAAGGATTTTTACCAGAACCGGGCGAAGGATTTAAAAATGTAGTTAATTTCTCTGCTTCTCAAGGAATAAGAAATTTGTCAGAAGATGCGAAAGCAGGCATATCTTCATTTTTGGGGGACATAGACCAAACTGGAGATTGTAGCGTTACAAATTTAAATTGTATTATTCCAAAAGTTTCAATTTTTGGTGGTGGAGGATTTGGTGCATCTGGAGAATCTGTTGTTAATTCACTTGGTCAAATCATTGGAGTTAATGTATTGAGTGGTGGTGTTGGGTATGATTCCAATCCTTTAATTTCATTTGATGATCCTTGCAACTTAGGTAGTGGAGTTAAAGCAGTTTCTAGAATTAATAGTTCAGGAGAAGTTGAAAAAATTATAATTACAGATCCAGGATTAAATTATCTAGGATCCCAATCTCAATTGGATATAGAATCAAAAACTGCTTGTGATGTAAATCCAGTAACTGAAAATGGATCAGAAGTATTTGGAACAATAGATGAAGTAATTGTTGTAGAACCTGGATTTGGATATACAAATTCAGATAAAATATCCGATTCTTCTTGTAATACTGATATTGATTTGGTTGCGAATGTTGATGATGAAGGAAGAATTATTTCCGCAACTATTAGAAATCCAGGAACAGCAATTAGAGTATTCCCAGAACTTCAGATAAATAGTGAGAATGGTCAAGGAGCAGTTCTTTTACCAGTGCTTAAATTTAATAATAAACCATCAGATCCAACATCTGTCAAAGATTTTGCTTTTGTTGAAACTGATACCACTAAAGTCAATAACGTAGTTCTTTGTGGAGAAGATAATGAGTAAAGACGGATTTGTATTTAATGATCCAGAATTTGGAACGATTTATATTGGAGAGGATGACTCCAATAGAAAAAGACAAGTACAAATTAGTTCAACATCTGGAGCAACTGTAAAGTTATTTGAAAATGGTGGATTTGAAATTCAAAGTCAAAAACCATTAAAACCTGATGATCTAGCAGATCATATCGTAAGTCGTCAAAGTCAAGGTCTAAAAATTGTATCTGAAAATGGCGGAGACATTGATATTAGAACTGAAGGTAAATTTACAGTAAAGGCAAGTGAAATTGCATTTGAAGCAACAAATCAAAAAAGTGATTTTATTATAAAGTCAAATTCAAATATAAGAATGGACGCTGGTGATACTTTAAAAATTACAGGTTCTAATGTTGGAATTGGTGCAAGGAATAAGATGGTTATTCGTTCTAGAGGTGGTATTTTTACCTCAGATATAACATCTATTTCATCAGGAAATTCTCCATTAATTCCAACAAGTCTTTCGGGACTTTTTAATAAAATAGTAGAAAACTTACTTTTTGATATAGTATAAAAATGTCTTACATCGATCAATTACAATCTGGAATTGTTCAAATTGGGGATGCTCCAGTACCACCAGTATCATCAATAGATATTTGGCCATCTTTAGATCCAACAAAACCATTCTCTGCTCAGAATTGGGGAGTTTCAAATTTTGTTGGTGCTCATCAACAAATCGGAGTTCATCAAGGTGTAGGAGCACACCTTTTAAATGGACTTACATCTTTAATTGGTTTCAAAACTGCAGTTGGTGGTGAAGTTAAAGCACAACCAAAAAGCATTAGTGCTTCACCTAAAATAAGTTTATCCTCACCTCTTGGAAAATTAAATGGATTTTTTACATATAATGGTTCAAATATATGTGCTCCTTGCCCATCGGATAAAAGTGCAAAAATTAATATTAAACCACTTGAAAGTTCACTAGAAAAAGTCCTAAGATTGCAGGGAGTTTCCTTTGGTTGGAATTCTGAAGTAGTTCCACAAAGAGCAAAATCTCAGAAAAGTTCTATTGGTTTAATTGCACAAGAAGTTGAAAAAATAATTCCAGAAGTTGTAGTTGAAGAAATGATAGAAGATAATAAATTAAAGACAATAGAATATGGAAACCTTACTGGTCTTTTAGTCGAGGCAATAAAGGAACAGCAAGATCAAATCTCAGCACTCAAGGAGACAGTTCAGGAACTGTCCAATAGGCTTGCCAACCACCCATTCTAGTGCTATGATAAGTAGGTGAAGAACCACTTACGATAAATATGCAAATTGACCGAGACCAACTGAAAGATCTTCAAGATATTCAAGAAGACGTTGCTCAATACTTTACTGATTCTTATATTGTTAGTGGAGAAACATATTGGACTTGTTTACAGTGTCTTGCAGAAACCAAACTTGCAGAACTTCGTGGTGAACTTGTTTATGATTCTTGACTTAATTTGAATTTTATGTTATTATTTCATTGTCCGTGTGAAGGAAGTTTCTAGGAGAAATAAACTTCTCCTTTTTATGCGAGTATGGCGGAATCGGTAGACGCACCAGACTTAAAATCTGTTGACCATTGCGGTCGTGGGAGTTCAAGTCTCCCTACTCGCACTTATAAAAATTCATCATTTTCTGGATCATTAAGTACTTCTAAAATATTATTACTTGATTGAATAGATGCATTGATTTCTGATTTAGCTTGTTCATATGAATAGTTTTGAAGTTCATAATCAGATCTACCTTTCTTTAAAAAATTTACAGTTTCAATTAAATCATCCCTTTCATTTCTTATTGGCGGAATTTGATTTTCTAATTCTGATATTGAATCTGCATATCCTGCACAAGAATTAGAAGGTATTAAGCAAAGTAAACCATTACATTGATTAATTGGTCCAAAATAACTTCCTATAGAAACTTGTACAACTTCATTGAAAGTTCCTATTCCAATATTTTCTGAAGTAATATCACCTTCAGTTCCTTCAAATGGATTATCTCCACTATAAGTATATCCCTTATATTTGAGTTGATCCTTAAATACAGTGACTGTTGTAAACCCTGGTGGACTATCTTCAAAAATTCCAGTTGTTCCGCAACCAACTGCATTTGCAGCTTCACCTAAATCTAAAATTTCTCTTTGCAATACAACAATATCAGAATTTAGTTCTAATATTTTAGTGTCTAATTTTTTAATTGAAAATGTATAGTTATCTATAATTTCATCTTGACCCCAAATCCTAAGTGTTTCAGTTTCCCCAATACCTGTTTTTAAAGTATATCCTTTTTGTACAAAATTGATCTGTTCTATTTGCTTACTATCTAAAGATTTCTTTTGATTGTAAAAGTTAATTAAGTCTTGAGTTTGAGTACTGATTGCCATAATTTAAATACTAATGAATTTATTTATTGATAAATAAGACAGAAGAAATATTGTAGGATAATCTAAGAATGGCTTTAGCTAGATTAGAAAATTTTCTGAAAAATTTAAAGGGCACTGTTCTCTATGTAGATTCGGGGCAGTTAGATGCAACAGATTCTATTGACAATAGAGGTAACTCTGCTATAAGGCCATTCAAAACAATTCAAAGAGCTTTACTTGAAGCTGTTAGATTTTCCTATTTAACTGGCGTAAATAACGATATATTTAATCAAACTACAATCGTTCTTTCTCCTGGAGATCATTATATTGATAATCGTCCAGGTTATTATGTAGAAGAAACAACAATTAAAACTTTTTCTGGATCTATAACAGCAATTGAAGAACTTTCATTGGAAAGTAATTTTGATATTGAGGATCCTAATAATGTTTTATATACTTATAATAGTATAGAAGGTGGTGTTATAGTTCCTAGAGGAGTTTCAATTGTTGCAGAAGATATAAGAAAAACAAAAATTCGTCCTAAGTATGTACCAAATCCAAGTGATGATTTAATTGATAGATCTGCAATTTTCAGACTAACTGGTGGATGTTATATTTTTGGATTTAGTATATTAGACGGTGATCCTAACGGAGCAGTTTTTTCAAATCCATCTTCAACAGCACAAGTTGTACCATCATATTCTCACCATAAATTAACAGCTTTTGAATACGCTGATGGTAAAAATAAACAGAAAAAAGGTGGAGTTGATCTCAATAAAACTGATCTTGAAATGTATTATTATAAGATCAGTTTAGGATATGGAAATGCTGCTGGATCTCCAAATATCATCGATGGTTATGATAACCTCCAACCAAATCCAGAAGAAAATAAAATTGTAGGTGATTTAGGTCAAGGATCTATTGAAATTTCTAGTGTAGTTTCAGGAGATGGTTCAAATGGTACTAATGTTATTACTGTAACTACAACTACTGATCACGGATTATCTCCATTTGCTGCAATTTTAATATCTAATGTTGGTGGAAGTGATGAACAGAGAGCAGAATACAATGGACCTTTTACTGTATCTCAGATTGTTAGTGATACAGTCTTTACTTACAGAGTTCCTAATACACCACTATCGTCTTTAAATCCTACAATAGTTTCTGGTGATGATGGAAGTTCTGTTACTATAGTATCTGATACTGTATCATCAGCATCTCCATATGTATTCAATTGTAGTCTAAGATCTGTTTTTGGAATGTGTGGACTTCACGCAGATGGATCTAAGGCTACTGGATTCAAGAGCATGGTTACAGCTCAGTTCACTGGAATCTCTTTACAAAAAGATAATAATGCTTTTGTTTTATATGATGAGGATACTGGAACTTATCAGTTCCAAAGTGCATTTGGAACTAGTAAATTTTTATATCAAGATTCCAAATCAAGATATCGTCCAGAGTATGAAAGCTATCATATAAAAGTTTCTAATAATGCCTTTATTCAGTGTGTAAGTATTTTCGCAATTGGATATGCAAAACAATTTATTGCTGAAAGTGGTGGAGATCAATCTATAACGAATTCTAATTCAAACTTTGGAGCAATTTCTTTATTCTCTGATGGTTTTAGAGACTTTACATTACCTAAAGATAATTGTGGTTACATTACACATATCATACCTCCAAAAGAAATTTCTATTAATGAAGATGAAATTAGATGTATTGCAATTGATCGTACAGTTACTACTGCTCAAGCATCTGCAAATGGTAACACAAGAGTATACTTAAAAGATTTTAATAGTTTATTAGATCCTCCAAGCAATAAATTTAGAAATTTTACTGTTGGTGCAAAAGATTCTGATCAAATTTTTTATCGTGCATCTGGAACTGAATACTCAGCTACAATTTCCCCAAATAATAAATTAGAATTTAATATTAGTAGTATTGATACAACAGATGGAACTATAACATTATCTTCAAGTTTTGATGTTGGAACTAACTCTGGTATTAGCACTAGTCAAAAGGTTAGAGTAATATCAAAAGATGGTGATCTTCCAGATGGACTAGAACCAAACAAAGTTTATTTTGTAAACAATGACATTGATGCAGTTAACAATACTTTAAAAATTTCATCCAATTTTTTAAACTCAACTAGTAATGTTGTTTTAGATATAAAAAATGAAACTGGTGTTGCTAATGAAAATTTAAAATTAGTAACAAGGGTAAAAGATAGATTACCAAATGATGTTGCATCACCAATTAAATGGGATGATACTGAAAGTCAATGGTATATTGAAATAGAAGCAAATAGTAATTTTATATCTAATTTAGATCAAGATTATATTTTCTCATTGAAGAGAATAATTGATACTCGTTCTGACGATGATAAGTCCTACAGGGCAAGGATAGTAATTCCTAAAGAATTTGAAAATGCTTCCAAACCAACTACAGGATTCATTATTCAAAATACTTCTTCAGATTTATCTTCTGTATATTCTTCGGATCAAGAATTAACATCACTAAAAGAATTTAGAAATAAAAATATAATTATAGATGCTTGGGAATCCTCAGGAACTGCAAATGTAATTACAAGAAATCCACATAAATTGAGTGTAAATAGTTTAGTTGAAGTTTATAATTTAAAAAGCGATAATGAACCAAACCCAGTTGGATTAGGATCAGGAACTGGATTCAATGGATCATTTAGAGTTTCTTCTGTTGAGAGCGAAACTCAGTTTTCATATTCTTTACCAAGCGGTGTAAGTCCTGGTGGAATTTCAACTGTTTCTGGATCTGCAAGTAATTGGTTAGATCAAGGAAATTGTGATTCTTCAACTTTCAGATCTCCACCATATACAGTTGATTCTAGTTCTAGAAGTAATCTTCCTTATTTTATTTGTAAGGAAGTTCCATCAGCATATCAATGCTTTAAAGTTGATACTATTCAAGAATTTTCTCCAGGATCTTCGGATGGTGTTTATTACGCAACTTTAAATTCTTTTACAAATACTCCATCTGTATCTCCTTTCAATGACTCAAGTATAAAATTCTCCCAAAGTATTGAAAATCTATATCCTCAAATTGATGTAGATAATCCTATAGCAGATCCTCTAGAAACAAGTACAGTTGCATCTAGAAAAACTATTGGAAAAGTAGAAGTTAATGATATCGAAAATAGTACTACAAAAGAATCGACTATAGAATTCTTAAAAGATTATGGACTTTCTAATAAAGTTACTAATATAAATTTATCAGGATCAAATTGTACTTTAACTACAGAAATTAATCACGGATTAAGAGGTATTCAACAAATTGCCACCTTATCTGCTCAATCTGCAACTGGTTTTATAGATGGGACTTGGTATGATATACCAGTTTGTCCTAATGATTCTTCTACTATAGGTAGAGGGGCAAAAGTTGATATAACTGTTAGTGGTGGAGAAGTAACTAGTGCAAATGTTTCTTACCCTGGAAGTGGATATGAACAAGAAAGTATTGTCCAAGTTAGGGGAATTCCACATACATCAACAGAAGGTGCAGTGGCTGTATTGAGAGTAGATTCTGTTTTAAACAATCCTGCCGATGGTATTCAAATATTTAATGCAAAACATAATGAAAACAATGGATTTTTTGAAATTGTAAGTATAACTCCTAATACAATTACTTATAAAAATTCATCTGGATCTGATGAATCCGGTTCACCAGCAATTTTTATACCATCAGGAGCAAGAAATACTATTTCTTCTATCGATACAGACGGAAAAATAACAACAGATAAAAGAAATTCATTCACTGTTGGAAGTAAAGTTTATTTCCCACGTATTAATAAATCATTTAATGTAGTTTCAACATCAACTTTAAGGGTATTTAAAACTGATGCAGATGCATCTTCCATATCATCTCTTCAAAATGGTGACAATGTTTACGAAGTATCATTATCTCCATCATTCAGAGATAGTAATTCTTCAGCAGAAAATTTATCATCTAGACAATATCCACTATTCACTGGAGTTTATGTTAGATCTTCCACTAGTGCTTCTGGTGAACTTTCTTCTAATGATACTTCATTTAGACTTATATCATCCTTAGGATTTTTCCCTGGAGATTATATACAAGTTGAAGAAGAAATTATGTATATATCCTCCATAGCAGGATCTACTTTAAATATAGTTAGAGGATTATTTAATACAAAACCATCTGAACATAAGCCAAATGTTTTAGTCAGAAAAATAAATCCACTTCCAATAGAATTGAGAAGAAATTCAATTCTACGTGCTTCAGGACACACATTTGAATACACTGGATTTGGTCCAGGTAATTATTCTACAGGATTACCAACAAATCAGGATAGAGTTTTAACTGAAGATGAATCTTTAATTTCTCAATCTTTACCTAGTAAAGGTGGATTAGTTTTATATACTGGAATGAATAGTGATGGAGAATTCTTTATTGGTAGGAAGAGAATTAATGCTCTAACTGGAGAAGAGGTTTCTATATCAGTTCCTGCAACTGAAAATATTAATAGTGGTAAAACAACTTTTTCTGATGAATTAGAGGTAACAAAATTTATAGTAGCTTCTGAATTAGATGCTTCTACTGCAAAAATTACTGCAGATACTCTAGAGGTTTTAAAAACAATAACAACTGAAAATTTAATTGTTAATGAACAAATAAATTCTAAAAATATAAATTCTTCAGGAATTGTTACTGCAACTACATTTGTTGGTCAAGGAACAATACCTATTGGTGGAATTGTTATGTGGTCTGGATCAGTTAGCGAGATATCAACTCTAACTGGATGGGAATTATGTGATGGAGTTGATGGTAGACCTGACTTAAGAGATAGATTTATTGTTGGTGCTGGAAGTAATTACAATCCAAATGATACTGGTGGTTCAGCAGATGCAGTTGTTGTTGAACACAATCATGATATTAGAGATGGTTTAAATGATGAAGGTCACTCTCACGGATTATCAGGAAGAGCACTACCACCAGATCTTGCTTCTGATATAAATGCTGCTTTAGCAAATATTATTGATGATGATTGGCAAGGGGATTCAGTAAATTCAGTAGAAGGACAGGCTTCACCAAACCTTACTAACATTGCAGTCCTTGATAGGGGTGAGTCTGGAGTCGGGAAAAATCTTCCACCATATTATGCTTTAGCTTTTATAATAAGAGTTTCATAAATATCTCTATAATGGAGCAGTAGAATTAAATGTCAATACTAGACAATTTTTTCAAAGTTAAAGTTGGTTTAGGTGTTGGAACAGATACTCTATACGCTAATGCTGTAGATAAAAATGTTGCAATAGGAGATACGGATGCTGACTACAAATTAGATGTTTATGGAACTGTATATGGTGATGCAGATCTATTAGTTAATCGTGACGTTGGAATTGGTACAACAGTACCACTTCAAGAACTAGACGTAAGAGGTGTAGGAATATTTTCTACTGGTGTTGGAATTGGAACTACTAATCCAGTACAACTTTTACAAGTATCATCTGGAAGTTCTATAATTGTAGCTACAGGATTTGGAAGTTTTGGTATTGGAGTAACAAATCCTATACAAAAATTTCAAGTAAATAATGGTAAAGAAGGAGTATATATTAATGAACAAGGATTTATAGGTGTTGGAGTTGAAGAACCAATATATGATTTTGAATTAAAATCTACTGAAACTGACACTGATTTTGTAATTACTGGTGAGGGTTTAGTTGGTATTAATACTTTTGAACCAGAGTTTGATTTAGATATTAATGGAGAATTGAGAGTTGGATTCGCTACAATCACTAATGAATTTGTAGGTGTTTCTACAATTGGTTTTGCTACTATTACTGATGCATTTATAGGAGTTGCTACTGTAGGTTTTGCAACTATTACTAATGAATTTGTAGGTGTTTCTACAATTGGGTTTGCAACAATCACTGATGCATTTATAGGTGTATCTACAATTGGTTTTGCTACTATTACTGATGCATTTATAGGAGTTGCTACTGTAGGTTTTGCAACTATTACTAATGAATTTGTAGGTGTTTCTACAATTGGGTTTGCAACTATTACGGATGCATTTATAGGAGTTGCTACAGTTGGTTTTGCAACTATTACAAACGAATTTGTAGGTGTTTCTACTATTGGTTTTGCTACTATTACGGATGCATTTATAGGAGTTGCTACAGTTGGTTTTGCAACTATTACAAACGAATTTGTAGGTGTATCTACAATTGGGTTTGCAACAATCACTGATGCTTTCATCGGAGTTGCTACAGTTGGTTTTGCAACTATTACAAACGAATTTGTAGGTGTATCTACAATTGGGTTTGCAACAATCACTGATGCTTTCATCGGAGTTGCTACAGTTGGTTTTGCAACTATTACGGATGCTTTCATTGGAGTTGCTACTGTAGGATTCGCTACAATCACTAATGAATTTGTAGGTGTATCTACAATTGGGTTTGCAACAATCACTGATGCTTTCATCGGAGTTGGAACTGTAGGATTTGCAACTATAACTGATGCTTTCATCGGAGTTGGAACTGTAGGATTTGCAACTATAACTGATGCTTTCATCGGAGTTGGAACTGTAGGATTTGCAACTATAACTGATGCTTTCATCGGAGTTGCAACTATTTTCAGAGAAGATGTAATTGATTCGGAAATTGAAAATCTTCTTGTTACTGGAATTACAACTACAAATAAATTAGATGTTGGTATTGGAGCAACACTAGCTAAATTTGAGAGTCTTGGTATAACTTCAGTTTTTGCATTAGATGATAGTTTAGTAAAAAATATTGAACCAATTGTTGGTATCGGAACAACAATACCAACTAGAACTTTAGATGTTGCTGGAGATTTAAGAGTTCGTGGAGAAATTATTGATGCAAATAATCACGTTGGATATGCTTTCTCTGTTCTTTCATCGAAAGGAAATCCAGGAATTACTGATAGATTTTTTGATGCTGCAAATCTATTAGTAAGAAATAAAGAATTTATTACTGAAGAAATTGTAGGTTTTATTACATCGACAGATGGTCTATTTGGTATATCTGGACCAAACTTTGATTATGGTCCAGTCGGAGTAGAAACTGGAAGAGCGAAATGTAAGAGAGATCTTGGAATTATTATTGATGCAGTTGCTTTTGACATTACTAGAGGTGGTAACTCACAATCTGTTGGAGCAGGAGTATCATATACTTTAGGAAACTTTTTAGAATCAACTAGTCCAGCACCATCAGGACTTTCTGGATTCCCAGGAGGATATGTAAAATTTGCAACACTTGCTGGAATTAGTTCTATAGCATATTATGCACAGCTTATTGTCAATAATTCTACTCCTCCTAAATCATTTCAATCTGGAATTACTACTGTTTTCCAATTAAAAGATCTTACAATAACAGCAGATGGTGATAGTAATCAAAATCCTGCAGGATGTGCAAATGTTGTATCTGCAATTCATACTGCTGTAGGAATTGTAACAACAATCGTAAATAATAATGGACTCGATGGTACTGGAATTAGTACAAATCTACCATCAGGAGAATTAGAGTGGAAAGCACCAGGACCTTTAATTGGAAATGAATATTTTGTTAACAAATTTGGTAGCGATTTAAATAGTGGAGATAGTCCAGGAGATGCATTTTTAACTATTAAGAAAGCGGCATCAGTTGCAGAACCAGGAGATACGATTAAAGTTTTTGCTGGTCTTTATATTGAAGATGCTCCAATTAGTTTAAATGAAAGAGTCGCTGTTGTTGGAGAAGATCTAAGAAGAACTCTTGTTTCAACTAGACATAAGACAGATTTATATTATATAAAGAGAGGATGTTATGTAGCAGAGCAATCATTTGTAGGTGAAAGTAATCCAGGTAAAGCAATGATATCATTCCCTACACAGGGATTTGGATTTGCTGATGGTACTGAAGAAAATTGGCAATCTCCATACGTTCAAAACTGTACCAATTTTGTTCCAGATAGTATTGGAATGAGAATTGATGGAAGTCGTGCCGGTGGATTTAAATCAATGGTTCTTGATGCATATACACAATATAATCAAGGTGGAATTGGTGTTTCGATAACTAACTTTGGATATGCTCAGTTAGTTTCTCTATTTACTATTTGTTGTGATACTGCTGTTTTCTGTGATAGTGGCGGTGTTTGTGATTTAAACAACAGTAACTCTAGTTTTGGTAATTTTGGACTTGTTTCAAATGGAGCAACTCCATTACAGTATGTTGCAGAGGTAACTTCTGTTCCTGATGTAGATAATATTGATACTCTTACAATTAACGTTGGTGCTGGAGCATCTCAAGAGTTTATTGACTCTGTAAGTCTTCTTCGTTTAAATAAAGATTTTATCGCATCAGAAGTTGTAGGATTTTTAACAAGCACTGATGGTCCTTTTGGAGCTTTAGGTCCTAATTTTGATTACGGTGGATCTTCAAAAGGTAGAGAATTATGTAGGAGAGATTCTAAGATAATTGTAGAAAAAATTGCATCGGATATATTGACTCTTGGTAATGGAAATTCAATTGAGGCAGGACTTTCGTATAGAGATTCTCCTGATGGATCTTTAACTTATCTTGGAGAAAAATCTACAAGACCAGTAGGTTTTGATACTGGATATGTTAAAGATGCTGAAATTGCAGCAATAGAACATATCGCTGGAATATCTACATTTATTATTCAAAATATATCTGTTCCTGATCAATATCAAACAGGTGTTGGAACATTCCCACAGGTTACAGATAACACTAAACTTTACTCACCATTAATAAATGACTTCATAGTAAATAGAGCTGGAATTATAACAAGTATTATTGGAATTGGTACAGATGCAGCACCAGCATTAATTCTTCCAAAAGGTCAAAGACCCTATGATGGACAAATTTCAATCATTGAAACTCAATATTTCTTCGTAAGTTCTATTAAAATTATAGATGGTGGATCTGGATATGATCCAAATGTTCCAATTGAAGTTCAAATAGACCTACCTCCAGATCCTGATTTCTTTGTTCCTGCACAGGCTGTAGTTGTCCCAGAAAATGTAAGTAGTGGTATTGGATCTATTACTGAAATTACTGTTATCGTATCTGGAACTGGATACGAAACAGGTGGTGATCATCCAGTAATTAATATTTCTGCTCCACCTGATCCAAATGGAACTACTGCAACTGCAGAAGTTGTTCTTGAAAAATTATTCTTCAGACCAACAGGATCCACTCCTGTTTCTGCCGGAGGAACAACAAATATAACGTTTGATGAATTCATTACCTATCCAGTTAGTATTGGAAATACTATTCAATTTTTCCAATCAAGTAAAATTATTGCAAGTAGCATAACATTTGAATACATTGGAACTGGTATAAATATTGTTAATGCTATTCCTTCAAAAGGAGCAGTTCCAATCGTAGAAAATGAAATTGTTGCTACAAATGGTGGTCAAGTGCCATTTACAAGCACAGATCAAGGAGGAAACTTCAAAATTAGTGAAGGTATTACTATCAATCAAAATACTGGAACAATTCGTGGTCAAGCATTTAGTAAGAGTTTACAAGCAGAAGTTACTCCCTTAATTATAGCACTTCAACAATAAACAATTATGGCACAATTACCTCTAAATCAATATAGAACAATTGTAGGAACTGTATCAACAATAACAGACCCTCTTGAACCAGTAGGAATTTATACTTCAAAAACTGGTTATACCAGTGTAGTTCTTTATGCACAAGTGGCAAACACTGGAGCAGGAATTGGAACTATAAGATTTTATCACCAAAGAGAAACAAGATCAGGAAGTAATAATATTTCAACAGAAACCACAGAATTACTACAAGATATTCAAGTCCCACCTAATGATGCATTAGTTTTACTTGATGGTAGATTAATTTTAGAAAAAACAGCACTTAGAACTGATAGTCTTAGATTAGTTGGAGTTTCAACAAGTGATCCAAATCATCTAAAATATACTGTTAGTATATTAGAAACTTTAAATCAATAATAAATAAACTTATACAGGGGGATAGTGGAACCCAAAAATGGCAAGATACCTAAGCAAAAGAGTTACAAGAACACCTCAATCAAGATTAACCCCAGATAGATATCAATTTCTTGGGTTAAATCAATCTGAACCAAATTTGGGAGATCCCCCTGGTTTAGATCTACCAATTGGTCAGCAATATATGTTGGTCAGTTTGATTGAAAATCCTGGTGAAAGATTTTGGGTTGCTGTTCCACCTGGACTTATTGAGCTTGGTATTACTGTAAGAAACGAAGGAGATCTTATCGGTGGAAATGCTGGTATTGGATCTATTACTCAGATAAATTTTGTTGGTCCTGCTGTAAATGTAACAGGTTTTGTAACTGACGGTATAGGTATAGCAACAGTTAATATTTCAGCTGTAATTTCAGAAGCAAGAGAACCAGTAGATGCATTCCCAAGGTTTATTGGATTTACAACTGCTAGATCTGGTGTTGCAGTAACAACACTTGATGTCGCTCCAGAAACTTTAGTATATATTCCAAATACACAAAGACTTGGAATTGGATCAGTTATTCCACAATCTGATATTGATCTTGGTGAATCCACTATAAGCATTAAAGGAGATATTTTAGATAAATCTGGTGGTATAGGAACTGATTTATATTTAAAGGCATTAGGAACTGGACTAGGTGTTACTTGGGCTGCAGCAGTTGGACCTCAAGGTACTCAAGGTATTCAAGGTACTCAAGGTATTCAAGGTATTCAAGGTATTCAGGGAATTCAGGGTTTTCAAGGAATTCAGGGTATCCAAGGAGAACAGGGTATACAAGGAATTCAGGGTGGTATAGGACCTCAGGGAATTCAGGGAATTCAAGGTATTCAAGGAATTCAAGGTGATTTAGGTCTTCAAGGTACTCAAGGAACAACTGGAGAACAAGGTACTCAAGGAATTCAAGGAATTCAAGGTGATATAGGTCTTCAAGGAATTCAAGGAATTCAGGGTACTCAAGGAATTCAAGGAATTCAAGGTATCCAGGGTACTCAAGGTATCCAGGGTACTCAAGGTATCCAGGGTACTCAAGGTATCCAGGGTATCCAGGGTATTTTAGGAGTAGGTCTTCAAGGATTCCAAGGTATTCAAGGATTCCAAGGATTACAAGGAATTCAAGGAGAACAGGGAATTCAAGGTATCCAAGGAATTCAAGGAATTCAGGGTACTCAAGGTATCCAGGGTATCCAGGGTATTTCTGGAACTCTTGGTTCTCAAGGAACACAAGGTTTACAAGGATTACAAGGAATAACTGGAGAGCAAGGATTACAAGGAATTCAAGGAGAACAGGGAATTCAAGGTATCCAAGGAATTCAAGGAATTCAAGGAATACAAGGTCTTCAGGGAGTAACTGGCACAGGTCTTCAAGGATTCCAAGGTATTCAAGGATTACAAGGATTACAAGGAATTCAAGGAATTCAAGGAATTCAAGGTACAGGATTACAAGGATTACAAGGATTACAAGGAATTCAAGGAATTCAAGGTATTTCTGGAACTCTTGGTTCTCAAGGAGAACAGGGTATTCAAGGAATTCAAGGAATTCAAGGAATTCAAGGAATTCAAGGTATTTCTGGAACTCTTGGTTCTCAAGGAGAACAGGGTATTCAAGGAATTCAAGGAATTCAAGGAATTCAAGGAATTCAAGGTATTTCTGGAACTCTTGGTTCTCAAGGAGAACAGGGTATTCAAGGAATTCAAGGAATTCAAGGAGATACAGGATTACAGGGTTCTAGAGGACAACGAGGACCACAAGGAACACAAGGTTTACAAGGAAGACAAGGAATTCAAGGTATTTCTGGAACTCTTGGTTCTATAGGACCACAAGGAATACAAGGAATTCAAGGAATAACTGGAGAGCAAGGATTACAAGGTATTTCTGGAACTCTTGGTTCTATAGGACCACAAGGAATACAAGGAATTCAAGGAATAACTGGAGAGCAAGGATTACAAGGAATTCAAGGAGATATAGGATTACAAGGTATTTCTGGGATAGGTGGGGATGAAGGTCTTCAAGGTCTTCAAGGAATTCAAGGAAATATAGGATTACAAGGAATTCAAGGAATTCAAGGTATCCAAGGAATAACTGGGATAGGTGGTGATGAAGGTCTTCAAGGACTTCAAGGTACTCAAGGTATTCAAGGTATTCAAGGTATTCAAGGAATAACTGGGATAGGTGGGGATGAAGGTCTTCAAGGAATTCAAGGAAATATAGGATTACAAGGAATTCAAGGAATTCAAGGTATCCAAGGAATAACTGGGATAGGTGGTGATGAAGGTCTTCAAGGACTTCAAGGTACTCAAGGTATTCAAGGTATTCAAGGTATTCAAGGAATAACTGGGATAGGTGGGGATGAAGGTCTTCAAGGAATTCAAGGAAATATAGGATTACAAGGAATTCAAGGAATTCAAGGTATCCAAGGAATAACTGGGATAGGTGGTGATGAAGGTCTTCAAGGACTTCAAGGTACTCAAGGTATTCAAGGTATTCAAGGTATTCAAGGAATAACTGGGATAGGTGGGGATGAAGGTCTTCAAGGTCTTCAAGGAATTCAAGGAAATATAGGATTACAAGGAATTCAAGGAATTCAAGGTATTCAAGGAATTCAAGGAGATTTAGGAATTCAAGGAACTGATGGAAAATCAGTAAGAATTATCGGAATGCTAGCTATTACTCCAGGTAATACTGAAGCACAGACTAATACACAACTTAACAATGCATTCCCCAGTGCTATAGCTGGTGATGGTGTAATAGATACTAATAGTGGAGATCTTTACGTTTTTGATGGAATTTCTTCATGGATGAACGTAGGTCGAATTAGAGGACCACAGGGACTTCAAGGTATTCAAGGTATTCAAGGACTACGAGGACCACGAGGATTCCAAGGATTACAAGGAATTCAAGGAGAACAGGGTATACAAGGAATTCAAGGAATTTCTGGGGAAGGTGGGGATCAAGGTCTTCAAGGTCTTCAAGGAATTCAAGGAGAACAAGGAATTCAAGGATTACAAGGAATTCAAGGAATTCAAGGGATAACTGGGATAGGTGGGGATGAAGGTCTTCAAGGTCTTCAAGGACTTCAAGGATTACAAGGTATTTCTGGAACTCTTGGTTCTATAGGACCACAAGGAATACAAGGAATTCAAGGAATAACTGGAGAGCAAGGATTACAAGGAATTCAAGGAGATATAGGATTACAAGGTATTTCTGGGATAGGTGGGGATGAAGGTTTTCAAGGTCTTCAAGGAATTCAAGGAAATATAGGATTACAAGGAAGACAAGGAATTCAAGGTATCCAAGGAATAACTGGGATAGGTGGGGATGAAGGTCTTCAAGGAATTCAAGGATTACAGGGTACTAGAGGATTACAAGGAAGACAAGGAATTCAAGGAATTCAAGGTATCCAAGGAATAACTGGGATAGGTGGGGATGAAGGTTTTCAAGGTCTTCAAGGAATTCAAGGAAATATAGGATTACAAGGAAGACAAGGAATTCAAGGATTAGTAGGATCAACTGGTAATCAAGGTGGTATTCTTTATAAGTTCAATACTGCCACTAACACTAATAATAGTGGAGGTGATGGTTTCTTAAGGTTTAATAATGATGCTAATCCGTCTTCAGTTAGCAGAATTTCTATAGATATAGATGACTTTACTGGTATAGATCAATTTATTCTTCTATCAAGTTTAGGTTCAGGAGATCTTATATATATTGCCAAATCTGATGGATCTGGATCTTTTACATTTAAAATTAGTTCTAATCTAGGTTCTTTCACAAGTGGAGGTGGAAATGAACTCTTTAGATTTGATGTTACTTTTATTTCTGGTAGTGATAATTTTCCTGCTAATGCGGATTTATTAAGTTTGATTTTTGTACCATCTGGAGTCCAGGGAACTCAAGGATTACAAGGTCTTCAGGGATTAACTGGTACAGGTCTTCAAGGAAGACAAGGTTTACAAGGAAGACAAGGAAGACAAGGATTACAAGGTATTTCTGGAACTTTTGGTACTCAAGGATTACAAGGATTACAAGGAAGACAAGGATTACAAGGAAGACAAGGAAGACAAGGAATTCAAGGTATTTCTGGAACTCTTGGTTCTATAGGACCACAAGGAATACAAGGAATTCAAGGAGCAACAGGACTACAAGGAAGACAAGGTCTTCAGGGATTAACTGGTACAGGTCTTCAAGGAAGACAAGGTTTACAAGGAAGACAAGGAAGACAAGGAATTCAAGGTATTTCTGGAGGTGAAGGATTACAGGGTACTAGAGGATTACAAGGAAGACAAGGAATTCAAGGTCTTCAGGGATTAGCTGGTACAGGTCTTCAAGGAATTCAAGGAACTAAAGGAATAATAGGAAATCAAGGAAGACAAGGAATTCAAGGTATTTCTGGAACTCTTGGTTCTATAGGACCACAAGGAAGACAAGGAATTCAAGGAATAACTGGAGAGCAAGGTCCTCCTGGAAATGATAGTACTGTTAGAGGACCACAAGGTATTCAAGGAGCAACAGGACTACAAGGAAGACAAGGAATTCAGGGTGAAAGAGGAATATCTGGTAATACAGGTGGAATTATATACAGATTTACTACAAATCTTAATGCAGGTGCCACATCTGGTAGTGGTACGATTAGGTTTAATAATACTACTCCGTCTTCAGTTAGCAGAATTTCAATAAATGATATAGATGATAGTGGTGCTAATCAATCTGGTCTTCTTGGAATTTTAGATTCAGGAGATCTTATATTTATTGCTCAATCTGATGGATCTAGATTCTTCACATTTAGAGTTACTGGTAAAGAAGATAACGAAGGTTTCTTTAGATTTGATGTTGATTTTGTTTCTGGTTCTTCAACCAGACCACCATCAGATGCTGATTTAAGTTTACTTTTTTCACTTGCCGGAGTACAAGGAATTAAAGGTGATCAAGGAAATCAAGGACCAAAAGGAGATGATGGAAATCAAGGAAGTAAAGGTGATAAAGGTGATCAAGGTGATCAAGGACCTCCAGGACCAAAAGGTGATCAAGGAAATCCAGGACCAAAAGGAGATCAAGGACCACGAGGTTTACAAGGTTTAACAGGACCTGCTGGAAGCACTGCATCTAGAGCAGATTCCGCACTACAACTATCTCCAAGATCAGAATCTCCATTTGACACAATATCAAACAGTGGAATTTATATTAACTGGAATAGAAAAGTAATAAGAGATCTTAGTCCTGAAATTAATGCCGGATCTACTTGTTTAATTAACCACAGAGGCGGTGGTGGTGGAGGATTTATTTTTGCTGGTACTGATAATGATATTGGTGATACAATAAGAAGAAATATAATTAAATTCACTCAGAACTCTGAAGGAATTGGTAATATAACTTTTACTGGTGTTTCTAATACAATTACAAGTCAAGATCGTGGAATAGTATGGTCAACTTATGATAAAGAAGCTGTAACCGATACATCTGATTTTTGTTCAATTAAATATATTAAAGGAAATCTTAATACAGTAGCTTCTACAAATGCTGAATTTAATGGATTAGCAGGTTCTGTATTAGAAATAAGAACAAGAAATGACGCATCTGATGGAGTAAACTTTAATGTCAATAGCATTAATGGTGTCAAGATAAAAGGAAAAACAGTTATAAATGAAGACAATTTATCTGATTTTTTCTCAGGTAATAATCCTGTTACACCAGATAACGCAGGAACTGCAGAAAGACTATTTGCTACTTTTTCTAATAATGATGCTATTAGAGTTCAAGGTGATAACAATGGTGGTCAAGCATTGTTAGAAATTGCAACAGCAATTGCAACAGCAGATGATAATAACGGACCAATTTTAGTACGTCAATATAACAATAATTTTACTACACCAACTGCAAGACGTACATTTACTTTGCTTGATGCAAGTGGTAATACAATTGCTCCTGGAGATTTTACAATTTCAGGTCGTTTGGGTGTTAGCAATCAACCTATAGAAAATTATGCTTTAAATGTTGGTGGTCGAGTAAGAACCTCAGATGATGTAGAAGTATTTGATGGATCTGTACGTGTTTTAAAATCCGGCGATAATATAATAGAAGCTGTACTTGATAATTCTGTTGTTGAAGTTGGGAGAAATTCTGGAAGTGTTGCATTAACAATAAATGATGGTGCTGGTAATGCAAACGTTACTTTTAATCATAGAAATAAAACACCAGATCAAGGTGGATCTTCTGCAAGAATTACAAGTTCGACAGATTCAAACGTTGGCAAGTTAACTTTTCAAGTAGGAGACAATGTAGAAAATGGAATCCCATTAGATCTTTCAACAATTGTAGAGTTAAGAAGTGGAGATATCCGCTTAAGCAAACCTATAATAACTGATGTTAGTATATCTAATGGCAAAAGTCTAACAGTTGCTAACAATATAACAGCTTCAAATAATATAACAGCTTCAGGTAATATTACAAATGGTGGATTTGATTTTATTCTTGGTAATACAAATCAATCTCAAAGAGGAAATTCTGGAGAATCAAGAGCAATTGTTAAGCAAAACTCTAATTTAGGTCCTAGATTAATTTTTAATTTTGAGGAGGATTTTAAAGGTGGATCACAGTTTGATGGGATAGTGAAAGGAGCTTACTTTGCTGCATTTAGACTTGAGTTTAGAGGAACTGGTAATACTCGATTAATAGCAGCGAAAAATATTCTTAGTGTTAAATTCTTATCTACTAATAATAGATTTAATAGAATAAAACTTAATTATGCTAATTTTGTTTCAGAATCTGTTAGTGGTAATGAAAGAATTAGATATGCCCATACAGGAATGGCAAGAAGTGAAGATAACTCTGGTATTAATATAGTTGGACCACAAGGTCAAGCAGGCACCGATGATGATACATCTTCAGGAACTAGTTATGCATTTTATGGTAGTACTAATGGGGTCGCGGAAACGTATACAACTCAGGATCCTAGATTTATAAGTGAAGTTTGTGTTGTTGTTCATTATATTCCTAGTAATATTACCACGCCTGATGGTAGTGATAGTAACACTACCCTTGATAATAATGTTGGTAATGAGATTCCTACGAATATAGTTTAATAAATACAAATATAATTATTTAATTTAAGGATTTAAAATGAATATTGAAGATATAAAAGGAAAAGTTATTATTAGTGGTATGTCAGATGGAAGTCTTTCAATGACTTATCCAATAACAAATTGTGGTTTATCAACTGATGAATTTTTAAAAAGAGTATTACCTTCTGATAATAATTATGCTATTATTGATCAAGAGGAACTACCAGAAGACAATACTTATTGTGGTTCTTGGATTTATGATGATACAAATAAAACAATTAAAATAGATGTAGAAAAAGCAAAAGAAATACAAAAAGATAATATAAGAGAAATTAGAAATAAACTTTTAGAAGAAGAAGATATAAATTTTTTAAAAGCATTGGAATCTGGAGATACTTTGAAACAAAATGAATCAGCAAATAAAAAGCAAATTTTAAGAGATTTGCCTGAAATTGTTGATAATGTTCAAATTACAGAAACCACTGTTGATGGAATAAGTTCTGAAATTGAATCTGCTTGGGATGAAAATTTATTAGGTGAAAAAAAATATGTGAAAAAGGATAAGATAATTTTTGAAATAGTTGGTGAATAGAATATAAATAATCAGTAAAGAATCTATGAATTATGGCAGTAGCAGTAATCAATTTATCTATTGAGCAAGGTACTGACTTTTCATTATCTCTTACGTTAAAAGCAAATGGAGCACCTATTGATTTAACTGGATATACTTATTCAGCTAATTTGAAAAAGTACTTTACATCTAAAACTTCATATCCATTTACAGTTACTCCTAAAACTCCTTTAACTAGTGGAGTAGTAAGCATTGGTATGTCGGAAGGATTAACTGCAACAATTCCTGCAGGAAGATATGTTTATGACGTTTTAATAACTGATGATGGAGTTGGTTCTTCTGCTATAACCTCAAAATATTTTAAAGGTACAGTAATAGTAGAAGGAAGTGCTATTGATGGAAATTGAAGTAAATCAGAACCAATCTCCAATAAGCGTTGAAATAACAAGCGGATCTAATCTAAGTGTTGAAACTAGTTCTTCTCCACAAATAATTTCAGAACTAGATTCTTCTCAAGATACTTTAAGTATAGATTCAGATGGTGTTCGTGGGCCTGAAGGATTACAAGGTAATCAAGGAATACAAGGAATACAAGGAATACAAGGAATACAAGGAAGTGATGCAAATGTTCAAGGTATTCAAGGTATTCAAGGAGATTTAGGAATACAAGGAAATATAGGAATTCAAGGAAATATAGGAATTCAAGGCAATGGAGGAACTTCAGTAAGAATTGTTGGAATGCTATCACTCACTCCAGGAAGTGAGCAAACTCAACTTAATGATAGCAACAACCCCTGGATCATAGATGGGGTTCAAATTGGTGATGGTGTTATGGATAGTAACACCGGAAATCTATGGATTTATGATGGATTTATTTGGAATAATGTAGGAAAAATAAGAGGATCTCAGGGTTTACAAGGAATTCAAGGAATACAGGGTATTCAGGGAATTCAAGGAATACAGGGAATTCAAGGAATACAAGGAATAACTGGAGAACAGGGATTACAAGGAATCCAGGGAATTCAGGGAATTCAAGGAATAACTGGAGGACAAGGTACTCAAGGGATAAATGGAGAACAAGGTACTCAAGGTATCCAGGGTATTCAAGGTAATCAAGGTATTCAAGGAATAACTGGAGAACAGGGATTACAAGGAATCCAGGGAATTCAGGGAATTCAAGGAATAACTGGAGGACAAGGTACTCAAGGAATAACTGGAGAACAAGGTATTCAAGGAATTCAAGGAATTCAAGGTACTCAAGGTACTCAAGGTACTCAAGGTATTCAAGGAATAACTGGAGAACAAGGTACTCAAGGAATACAAGGTACTCAAGGAATACAAGGTATTCAAGGTACTCAAGGAATACAAGGTATTCAAGGAATTCAGGGAATACAAGGTACTCAAGGAATACAAGGTAATAAAGGTATAACTGGAGACCAGGGTACTCAGGGAACTAAAGGTGATAGAGGATTCTTTGGATTTCAAGGAATTCAGGGTGGTAATGGATTAAAAGGTAATCAAGGAATAACTGGAGAACAAGGTACTCAGGGTATTTTAGGTGTTCAAGGTTTTGATGGAAATCAAGGAATACAAGGTGCTCAAGGAATAACTGGAGAACAAGGTACTCAAGGTATTCAAGGTATTCAAGGAATAACTGGAGAACAAGGTAATCAAGGTATTCAAGGAATAACTGGAGAACAAGGTATTCAAGGAATTCAAGGTGATTTAGGTCTTCAAGGTACTCAAGGAACAACTGGAGAACAAGGTACTCAAGGTACTCAAGGAATAAATGGAGAACAAGGTACTCAAGGAATAACTGGAGAACAGGGATTACAAGGAATACAGGGAATTCAAGGAATACAAGGAATAAGTGGAGAACAGGGATTACAAGGAATCCAGGGAATTCAGGGAATTCAAGGAATAACTGGAGAACAAGGTACTCAAGGTACTCAAGGAATAACTGGAGAACAAGGTACTCAAGGTACTCAAGGAATAACTGGAGAACAAGGTACTCAAGGTATTCAAGGAATAAATGGAGAAAGGGGTACTCAAGGTATTCAAGGAATAACTGGAGAACAAGGTACTCAAGGTATTAAGGGAAATCAAGGAGATCAGGGAGATCAAGGTATTCAAGGAAAAATTGGAGTCGGATTACAGGGAACTCAAGGTATTAAGGGAACTCAAGGTATTCTAGGTATTCAGGGAACTCAAGGTATTCTAGGTATTCAGGGAACTCAAGGTACTCAAGGAACTCAAGGAACTCAAGGATTTAAAGGTCATGATGGTAATTTTGGTGGAGCTACTTTCGATTATACTTTTAGTTCAAATACATCAAATTCTGATCCTGGATCAGGAAAATTAAAGTTTAGTGAGTTTCCATTCTCTGGTGCTCTTAATCTTTATATTAATGATGAAGATGATAATGGAACTAATATTGAATCATTCTTAAGAACAATTGATGACTCAACATCAACAATTAAAGGTCATTTTAGAATTTCAAATCGTTTAGATTCTTCTGATTTTGCATTATTCACAATTTCTAGTGTTTCTGAACTTAGCGGTTACTATAATGTAAATTCTTCATATGTTTCTGGTAGTACACAATCATTTACAGATGGTGAAGATGTAATTATTACTTTTGCAAGAACTGGAGATAAAGGAGATCAGGGAAATATAGGATTACAAGGTACTCAAGGTATCCAAGGTATTCTAGGAATTCAAGGAACTCAAGGTGTTCAAGGAACTCAAGGTATCCAAGGTACTCAAGGTATTCAAGGAATTCAAGGAGAACAGGGAATTCAAGGAGAACAGGGAACTCAAGGTATCCAAGGTACTCAAGGTGTTCAAGGAACTACAGGATCTCAAGGTACTCAAGGTATTCAAGGTGTTCAAGGAGAACAGGGTATACAAGGAATTCAAGGAGAACAAGGAATTCAAGGTATTCAAGGTATTCAAGGAGAACAGGGAATTCAAGGTATCCAAGGAGAACAAGGTACTCAAGGTATTCAAGGATCAACAGGTCCAGTAGCAGGTTCTGCAAATCAGATTGTATATAAGAATTCATCAAATATTCCAACTGGGTCAAATAGTTTAACTTATAGTGGTGATGTTTCTGGAATAGGAACTTTTAGTCTTGGAACTGTAATTGATATTGTTCATTATGATAATTTAAATTCAGGAACATTATCTTGGGAAGCCTCTGCAGGACAATTATTTTCAGTCACAAATAATTTAACTTCAGGTTCTATTTTCTCTGTTAATGATGTATTTGGTATTCCAAGTATTGATGTTGATGCTGATGGAACTATATTACTTACCCCTTACGGAAGTAGTGAGTATATCGGTGCAGGTACTACAGATCCAACACAAAAACTTCATGTTGATGGTAATTTAAGAGTCACTGGTGCAATTTATGATAGTAATAATGATTCCGGTACTAGTGGATATGTTTTAAAGTCAACCGCAACAGGAACTGATTGGGTAGATCCAACAACAGTTTCTGGTCTTCAGGGTATCCAAGGTACTCAAGGAACTCAAGGTATCAAAGGTACTCAAGGTATCCAAGGAATTCAAGGTATCCAAGGAGAACAGGGTATACAAGGAATTCAAGGAGAACAAGGAATTCAAGGTATCCAAGGAGAACAGGGTATACAAGGTATTCAAGGAATTCAAGGTACTCAAGGTATCCAAGGAATTCAAGGAACTCAAGGTATCCAAGGAGAACAGGGTATACAAGGTATTCAAGGAATTCAAGGTACTCAAGGTACTCAAGGTATCCAAGGTATTCTAGGAATTCAAGGAGAACAAGGAATTCAAGGAGAACAGGGTATACAAGGAATTCAAGGTATTCAAGGAGAACAGGGAATACAGGGAATTCAAGGAATTCAAGGTACTCAAGGTATCCAAGGAATTCAAGGAACTCAAGGTATCCAAGGAGAACAGGGTATACAAGGTATTCAAGGAATTCAAGGTACTCAAGGTATCCAAGGAATTCAAGGAACTCAAGGTATCCAAGGAGAACAGGGTATACAAGGTATTCAAGGAATTCAAGGTACTCAAGGTACTCAAGGTATCCAAGGTATTCTAGGAATTCAAGGAGAACAAGGAATTCAAGGAGAACAGGGTATACAAGGAATTCAAGGTATTCAAGGAGAACAGGGAATACAGGGAATTCAAGGAGAACAGGGAATTCAAGGTATCCAAGGAGAACAGGGTATACAAGGAATTCAAGGAACTCAAGGTATCCAAGGAGAACAGGGTATACAAGGAATTCAAGGAGAACAAGGTATCCAAGGAGAACAGGGAATTCAAGGTATCCAAGGAGAACAGGGTATACAAGGAATTCAAGGAACTCAAGGTATCCAAGGAGAACAGGGAATACAGGGAATTAAAGGAGAACAGGGAATTCAAGGAATTCAAGGTATTCAAGGAGAACAGGGAATACAGGGAATTCAAGGAGAACAGGGAATTCAAGGTATCCAAGGAGAACAGGGTATACAAGGAATTCAAGGAACTCAAGGTATCCAAGGAGAACAGGGAATACAGGGAATTAAAGGAGAACAGGGAATTCAAGGAACTCAAGGTATCCAAGGAGAACAGGGAATACAGGGAATTCAAGGAGAACAGGGAATTCAAGGTATCCAAGGAGAACAGGGTATTCAAGGAACTCAAGGTATCCAAGGAGAACAGGGTATTCAAGGAACTCAAGGTATCC
>Ga0208162_1000061_pt1 | contig 51504 bp, 55 predicted proteins | sample CB_VirMetaG_4_FD_184539 | JGI IMG/M metagenome (GOLD analysis project Ga0208162, IMG submission 184539) | Freshwater to marine saline gradient viral communities from Chesapeake Bay - CB_1508_1M Viral MetaG (SPAdes) (version 4) | ecosystem: Environmental > Aquatic > Marine > Coastal | place: USA... | reverse complement strand
ATCTTGTGCAGCGTGCCATCCTTCATGCCTCATCACACTCATCAGTGTAGAGTAACGCTTCACCAATGTAGCATTGAGGAAGAAGTTATTACTGACAGTATGATACACACCACGATGACCAGGAGGGAAATACTTCTCAGGTGCCATGTATACTTTGACACCAATCTTGCCCAATGATGTCATCATGGCATTGAACTCTGTGCGGACTGGCTCCATCATGCCATACTTCTGATAGTATTTGCCTACATCAGCAGCAGATTTGATCTCAACTACACCATCAGTACACTCACGAAGGATCATACAACCCATGGCATCCATGGTGTAATAACCTTTGATTTTAGGTTCCGCGTTGACTGGCACACCAAAACCACATGTGATACCCAGGAGGACAGCAGAAAGAACACGATTGCGTAAATTCATGATCAACCCTTCAAATATTCAGGAGAATCTTCATGCTCAGCGCACTTGGCAATAACGTATTCCGTAATCTTCCGCACTTGTTCAATACAGGTTCCAGGAAGATTGGCATAATTGCCGCCACCAGTACCATACATGTTCTCACGAACCTTATTCATGACATACATGTAATCTTCGATGCACTCTTCGATTGCATCATAGTAATCAGTCTGGGTATCCATAATTGTGAATGTATGCTAAAAATGATCTAATGTTCGGGTGTACATCAAGTGCCTTACAACACTCTAACCAATCTTCGAATTCAATCTGTAGTTGTGGTATCAGGGGAATCTGGGCACAGTTTTTTGATGGTTCTGATGTCATTGAGTAGTTTCTCTGCTAGTTCATGCTCACCATCACCATATGCAGTCATGTAATCTAAGACAAGTGTGCGAATCTGATCACTCACATTGGAGTGATTCGTAGAGTTCTTGGAGTTCATGCTCATCATAGTAGTGAGTCTGTTCATTTATGTAGTTGTTAGGATCTAACCACTCAAACCACTCATCAGCAAAACAAATGGCATCGTCATTACGATCTTCTGCAATCAACTCACGAAAGCGTTCTACTACCCACTCACAGATGTCATCACGGTTTTCAGAGATGCGGAGGGCGTCAACATTGTTCATAGTTTGTTCAGAGTCAGAGTGTTGGTCAGGTGGTCGTAACGAACGAATTCTACATCACGAGGGAGAGAATCGCAAATCGCCTTCACAAATTCTAATGTGAAGAATGCCTGGTATCGCCAGAATGTACGATACTCTCGGTCATACGGATCAGCAACGGTGCTGACCTTGGTGTTGTATTCACCACGACTGTATCGTGTTTGAATAGGCAGCATCAACTCTTTGATGTGCTGAACAACAATGGGTGATGTCCGTTGTTGCTTCAGGATTTGATTACCAAGTCTCAAACTCATTTGATAAAGACCTCAACATTGTGTTCGTAGTACAGTTTAGCAGCATCAATCAGCAGTTTGGACATGTGAGCAACATACTCAACATCTTCCTCACAAGGATCGAAATCATAGGCACAATCCCAATCGACAGTGCCATCAGTGTTGACAGGAGCACCAAAGACAGTGATACCGTCTTCTTCAAGAGCAAATGCTTGCTCATTGACAACCAGATAGTAACCAGGAACAGTCATGTTAGAAGCGTTTGAACTCTGTAGTAATTTAGCAGGAAAAGCGCGGAATGTCAACGCATGTACAGATAACCACCCGACCAGTCACACTTCTCAAGCATCTCTTCGCGCTCGCTCATGATCAGGAGATTGTAACGAACACCTTTAGCAGGTGCTTTGATGCTAGCAGGTTTGTACACTTCACCAGTCGTTTTATCAATGAAAGCGTGGATGCTATCGCGGCGATCACCAATGTGCATGAAGACTTTGTGATACTTACGACCAGAAGAGTCCAGGGAGTAGTGATAACCATCAGGAGCATCTTGCTGGAGAGCATCACACAGCATCATACCATACTTAACAATGTTAAGGTAAATGGTGTTGCGGGCGGTTTGCTCGGAAGCGAACTGGGCGAAGGTGGTGGTCATGTCGTTGTCTGAACTGAGATCAGTATAGGGTGAAATGAGTGCCTGTGGGTCAGGCAGGGACCACTTCGCTAGCTGGCACACGGGACACGGTGAGACGCTTGAAGTCATACTGACGCCAGGCATCACATGCCTCGTTCACCATACGATTGTGCTGACGATCCATGCCCTTGGCAGTGGTGCAACGCTTGACCTTACGGAAATACACGATGGGGATCTCGGTCTCAGGCATGTCGATCTCGATGCGGTAGTGTGAGTAGGTCATGGGTGGTGTCCCTCGCTGATGTAATCAGTATAGGGCAGATCAGAGCAAGTCCAGCGCCTCGTGGGACAGTTCCTCAACTGGCACAGTCAGGGTGTGGTTGTGGTAGTGTGGCACAGACGCGAGCAAGACGCTCCATCTGTTCAATCTTACTCTCTCCCTGATATACCATTTTCATGGATGTCATGGCAACCAGCACAAATAAGACATAAAGCATAGGATTTTTAGACATGATCAGAACAAAATCGATCGAACTTCAGCAGATAGTTCCTCATGAGACCAACGATCATTCAGATCCATGATGTCATCTTCGAAGTCCATCTCTTGACTGTCGAGCAATTCAAGCAATTTACGATCAAGCATAACATCATCGGTCGTGGAGTAGAAATTGAAAGCGTCGTTCATTGGTTTGCGTTGGTTACTTGGTTAGTCTAAGGTCAGTCGTTGCCCAAATACATGTATCCCAGACACTTTGCAAGGTGTCCTTCCAGGTCATAATCGTGGATGCCATGCCGATCTGCTGTATTCTTTACAATAGAAATCGGAGCACCCCACATCAAGTCAATCAGAAACTTAAGTTCTGCCTCACTGAGAGTAATGTCAACATGTTTCATGGTCATAGAAATTGAAGCACAGATGGTTTGAGTGGTTTAAGTATCTGCATAGCACTATAGGGTGTGGTATCCTGAATGTCAACCATATCTCCTACTTTGATTGAGTTGATAGGTGCGTAGTATTTTTTTGTTTTAGGTTTGTAGAATCCCCAGATGGATTTAACTTGCTCGGAAGTGTAACTAAATTGATAATGGTTAACAATCCAAATACGAACAACACCACGAGAGGGAGTGTCATATTCGTAAGAGTATCCTTTAGGCGGGACATGTGGAAAATCAATCATCAGCAGTACACGGGGGAGTAATCTTTGCCAGCATATGCTTCAGTGTTGAAATCAGTGACCTCAGCACCGTTGGCGAGATACTGACGGATGTCGTAGAGAGCGTCAGACTTGACACGAGTGGTGAAAGAAGTCATCTGAGAGAGTTCTTCAGTGGGGTGCCAGATGATACGCTTAACAAAACGCTTGCCACCAGCGACAGGGTAGAAGTCGATCTGAAGGGCAGAGGTTTGGAGTTGCATTGGTGTCTCTCGATTACCTTGTAATCATACAGCATGGAAAAGGGGTCTGACGACCCCCTGTGACACTTCTTCAACTGTCCCCGAGACACGGCACCACATCAATAGCACCTGTTACCTTCGGATCCTTCTCCAAATGTTTAATGAAATGTGCAATGTCATCCAGATCATACATCACAACTTGCTGTTGTGCAGAGTATCCTGGTTTCTTCAAACGCTTCCAGAGGATGCGGTAACGATTCATAGAGTAGATCCTTTGTTGAACTTAGCGATGTCACTCATGGTGATGTGTGCAGCATACTCATATGAGTTGGGTTTGTCAACTGGTTCGTCATCTAAATTAACTGGACGATGACCCATGATCAATTCCATCGCTGCAGTAGCATTTGCTTTACGCTTATCATGATATTTGATGATCTCGTTAATCTCATCCTTCAAATCATTATAGAACAGAAGGACACTAACTTCGTCATCCTCAAGATATTCATTAAGCGTGTCTGCTAGGCGATCTTTACGCTGTCGTGCATACTCTGCTTTCCAGTCAGTCATTAGTTAAACTCCTCATTACGGCGACGGTCAAGGTATTCTAGCACTTCAGAGCGCCATTCCATCAACTCATGGAAACATTCTTGGTTATGAGCACACTGGCGCAACTCTGGATCTGGTTTTAGGACACTCTCGTAGAAGAGACCAAGGGCATCTCTACGCTTATCGTGTTTTTGGTAATCCATGGTAGTCTAGCGTGGTAATACTATGTAAACGATAATAAACTAGATTTGGTGCGTTGTGCAGCAATCTTAATGTATTCTTCATCAATCTCGAACCCCATCCACTTACGATCCAGCGACTGCGCCACCAGGGCAGTGGTGCCTGACCCCAGAAAGGGGTCTAGGACCGTCTCTGATGCCTCTGTAGTGAGTTGGATGCAGTTGCGTACCAACTGCTCAGGGAAGGGGGCAGGATGCTGCTTCTGGCGGTCAGGTGGAATCACCCATACTTCACCACGATACTGTGGGTCAACAGCATCACGAAACACCTTGGGTTTCTTTTTACAGAACCAATAGATGTGTTCAGTGCATGGCACTAGAATATCATTGCGAATGTTAGGTGAGTTGCGTCTGTCCCAGATGATAAGTTGATACAGTTGTGCATCACTATGTGCAATGAAATCTGTAGGCAGGTAGCATCTATTCTTGTGTCGTCGTGGTTTGTGATTGAAGAAGATGCTACCATCATCTTTGATCACCCTGTGACACTCATTCAAGAATGCTACCATCCATGCCTGATACTCTTCCTCTGGCATATCATCACCGTAGGTAGAATAATCAATGTTAAACTTACCCCAGATCTGATTACCACGCTTAACATTACCAAGCAGACCTTTCTTGTTGTATGGAGGAGATGTGATGATACAATCAATAGAGTTGTCATCCAACTCACGCATACCTTCGATACAGTCTTTATTGATAATCATACAAACAGGTTGAGATGAATGTGCCAGAGAACATTATAGCGGTTGGATTTGGATTTTTTACCCTCACGCTGGAAGTGAAACAGAGTCTTACTACCAAGTTTGAGGTGTACACCCCCACTCAAGAATTTCCACTCTGCATCCTTAATCTTATCAAGGATCTCCTGATAGGTCAACTCATACTCTTGAGTTGGCATGTGGTTGTATACTACATGAGTAATGTCATCACCATTACGAATGATCAGATCAACAATCTTCTCTTTGTTGGCATCAAGGAATTGCTTGAATGCCTCTACCTGAGCAGGATCAATCTCTTTGATGGTGCGACGATCCTTACCATTGTAATCATACTCCGCGTTGCCACAGAAATGACGAATAAATGCAGCGGACAACCCAGTAATGCCTAGGGTTTCCATAAAATGTTTTTGTGTGGTTAGATGCACCTGGGTAGAAGTGCCGCTAGCATTCTTGATGCTCTTGCGAACATCACCACTCTGACCATCAATCTTAGTGCGTGATCCACCAACTTGAGTCAGTCCATGAGCATCACAGACTGCTTTCTCTTTGATGTCAGAGTATTCTTCGCGGATTTTGTAACCTTGTTCAGCAGTCAGTGGCATGTGAGTCAGCGGGAGTGGGTTCTTCTTTCTTGGGTTTGTTTTCTACTTTAGAATAGTCTAGTTCTGCACCGTATGCTGTATTGAATGCTACGCAAACGAATTTGAGTGCAGGATCTTCTTTGGGTTTAGGTTTGGCACCAGCAGCACGAAGTTGCCTCCATGTCATCACATCATCGTGAGGGCGTTGTGCTTTGTAAAATGGTTCCAGAGCAGCATACTCACGAACTGTGAGTGTGTGTCGAGGAGGGAGCGTGCCTTGTGTCATACTTCTAGCAGAGACAGTTGTTCGAATCGAATGTGGTCATCACAGGAATCATCATCCTGTAGGTCAATCATATCAGTGTCGGTGTGAGTGAGGAGTTTGCCGAAAAGAAAATCAACAAACTCAAGATCTTCTTTAGAAAACATTGGTCCAGCGATCGTGTTGAGCAAGAGTGATGCGTCCTTCATTCAACATGTTATCACACACATTGATAAAAACTTGGAACTTTTCTTCGCGGGTGAGGCAGTAGGGAACTGCCGTAGTCTTCACAACCTTGAGGATTTGTGCTTTAGTCATCATCAGGCGAGAGAAGTGTAGGTGTGGTCAGGATAGATGCCGTATTCTTCACAACGGCACTCGTAAGCAATACGCTTCAGCAACTCAATGTCGTATGATTCGATACTGTTGAGAATCTGGCGGCGAAGTTGCTTGGTTTCCGTGTTGTCAGTGATCATGGGTCGTTCCCTTGACTACCTTAGTAGTATAAGGGCAAAACCATCCCGCCTGGGGGTGGGATGGACAGTTCTCAAACTGGATTGACTTCCTCAATCTGAGTCACTGGCACCCTATGCTCACCTGCTACGAGATACCAATGCTCTCCATCTTCCTCACCAAGATACTTCAATTCATCTTCGGGGAATGAATTCTCTCTCAGCATCGCTTGGAGTTGCAAATGCATCAATTCACTTTTTGTAGGACTGTTCATTTTGTCTCAGCAATGTCCTACCACAGTAGCACAGGTACTAACCGTCTGTCAATGGTCTCGCTGTGTTCTGCCAAACAATATCACCATATGCATCTACAACATATGCATGAATGTAATGATCTTCATCAGGACAATACTCTGGTGATGGGAACCACGATCCAGCATTGAGTGAAGCAATTGTTTCATCTTCAAATCTAATTGTATTAAACAACCCCTGCTTCATGATGTCTAAAATGTAATCATCAATAAATTCAGAATAGAATGCATTAACCACATTCTTCTTTGCTTCGTCTAGTTGATTATATTTTGTGAGGTCAAAGTATACCAGCACACACTGATATCTCTGTGCATATGATGCAATCAAATCAAATAATTGTAGTTCGTTACCTTGTACAATCATGCTCCTGCTCCATCATCCATTTGATTTTCAAGGTTTTTAATAAAGTCTTCTAACCACTCTCTTCTTTCTGCTTTTTGTTCATCTGTGAGTTCAAGTTCAGTTGGTGCATCTTGTACTTGAGAACCATTCTGTACTTTATCATATTCTAGCAGCAGTCTGCTGAAATAATTACTCTCAGTAAGAGACTTCAGAACCAGATAGTTTGCAATCTTTTCTCTGAATAGTTTCAAATAATGTTTTCCAATAGGAAGATACTGAGTTTCAGTTGTCAAATATCCTTCACCAGGATAATCTACAGAATATACATTTTTATAAAAATCTGGAGAAATAGGAAATTTAGTAGATTCAGGATCTACAGAAAACTCAGTTTGATCAGTTAATTCTCTCAGTTTCTGTCTGTACACTGTGTATAGTTCTCTATCTTCAGCACCGAGTGGAGAATCAGATGCCAGTGCCCAGTCAGTTTCAGACAGCAGGAAGTTTCTTGCAAGTCTTAGACTGAATGGAGAAACTTCCTTCTGCTTTTGATACATGCGTGTGAGTTCTAGTTGGAACTCAGTGTTCTCAATAGAATCAATAAGATAATATGATTCTACTAGTTTATTCTTTAGTGCGAGACCTTCAGCAGCACCAAGTTGCTCCATCTCATAGTCAACCCATTCATATTCACCAGTCTTAAAGTTCTTCTTGAAGCGTCTACGCTTAGCATAATATGTTTCATTAGTAAACCAACTAAACATAATTAGTTTATCCTTGTCACTATCCCATAGAGGATACAAGAATGGTGCAATCTCATCCTTCCAGAGACTGTCAGGGATGGTCTTTGACATCCCATTATATGTAATTTCCTGCTGAACAGTGTCAAGTTGGACTTGCAACACAGGTATGTCAGATGAATTATACGTTGACATGTTGTTGAATATAGTCTCCAGATGTATTTAGAACGCTTTGATCAGATACTTACATAATCTGTATGGGTGAACCAATGGAATATCAAAGTCAGGATCAAGTGATGCCACTGGTTCAACCTTAGTAGTTGATTTCATTGTGAGTCTAGCATCAGTTGCACCGAGACCAGAACTGTATGTAATCGATGGACCAGTCTCACCCTGAACAGTATATGTTAGAGAGTCAATCGCTGGTTTTGAAATAGCACCAGCACTTGGTACGAATACCAGTTCAGTAACTTTCTCTTTCCACAGAATAATTTCAGCAATACCATAGTGGTCACTATTGAAATCATTATCATTTGCTCCAGATGCAACAGATCTGGGTTGTTCAATCTTAAACTTTGTACCAGTCTGTTTTGCAGCTGCAGGTAAAGCAACAGAATATGTATACCACTTAGTATCACCAGAAGCACCATCCCATGCCTGAGATACTGCAGGAACATCACCAATAATAGGATCAGTTCTAGTTGCATTTGGATTGACAATAGTATCAATCAACTGCCATGTTGTAGAACCAGACAACTGATAATATACTCTAAGTGTTTCTTCTGGTGTGTCACCACCATTTACACCATTACCTCTACAACATTTAATCGAGAAATAATTGACATTTGTACAGTCTGCACTAACTGTTTCAGCAAATCTAGTTTTATCTGTTTGAATACTTTGTCCACCAAACTTCAGATATCTTGTATATTGCTGCGAAGAGTTTGTTGTTAATGTCAAATCACTTACAGTTCCTGCTGCAGTATCAATTTGAGCATTAACAATAGTACCGCCAGCAGCACCATTCATGATATAAACATATGGTATTTCTTGGTATCCAGCACCACCACTTGCTAATGTAACACTGGTTACTGTGTTAGAACCAGAGAGTGTACATGTTGCTGTTGCTGCCGTTGTAGCACCACCGCCAACAATATAGACATCTGGAGTTGCAGTTGGTAGTTTAAAGTCACCTGCTGTTCCTTGACCAGAACCACTACTATAAACATCAATATCCCAGTCATCTGCTGTTGCAGATCCTTTTGTAATTACATCACCAACAGATACTGTAGTTATACCACCTTCATATCCAGTGATGACACCCAGAGCAACTTTTACATATCCACCACTACCACTAGATGTTGATCCACTACTAGAACCAGATGCAGACACACCAGAACCACCACTACCAACAACAACGGTTGCAGATGCAGGATTATCCATATCTTCCCATGGTGTGTTTCCATTCCAGGAACCACCGCCTCCACCACCGCCTCCACCAGGAGTCCAGTAATCATTATTATATGATACAACTAACCTTACTTTACCTGTTGTTCTTCCTGATGTAGCCAGTGAACCATTAGTGAAGTAATCAGTTCTGTAAGAACTTACACCCGTTAGTCCACCGCCACCACCACCGTGACCACCATCAGCACCAGGACCACCACCAGGACCAGAAGAACCACCGCCGTTACCAATACCACCGAAGGTAAGACCGTTGACAGCACATCCGCCGCCACCGCCTCCGCCGCCACCACCGACGCAACCGTAGTAACCACCAGTACCACCAGCACCAGCACCTAGGGCAGATGTTGTTGACTGCAACCCTGCAGGGGGACCGTTACCATTGGCACCAGCACCGCCATCATATCCATCAGCACCAGCTCCACCGCCGCCACCAGCACCGATAACAGTTTGTGTTCCTCTTCTCAGAAGAGTTGATGCACCACCACCGCCGCCATCAGCATCAGCGTGACCTTCACCACCAGCACCGCCGCGACCTGAGTGAGATGCACTACCACCAGTTGGATTATCAGTAGTACCATCTACACCATTATATCCAATCTGGACATTCCAGTTTTGTTGTGTAAATGAACTGAGTTGATCAGATCTTAACTCAGCATATACTCTGCTACCATATGCACCTTGTCTGCCACCTCTAGCATTACCACCCTTTGCACCATGAACATAAAATGCAACTGATGTTGGGTTAGCAACTTGAGTCAGGTTAAAAGATCCATCACTAGTTAATTCTGTGTCTAGTGTTCCACTCTGTCCACCAACAAATACGTTTACACCATTGGTTCCTTGACCATATGGTGGATATCCAATGAGTCCGCCAATACCACCGCTACTTGGATTACTTGGATAATCTGCATATGGATATCCATTACCAGATGTACCATTTCCTCCGTTAGTTCCAGCAAGACCAGTGTTTTCACCCCCACCCTCTGTGCCATTTGTAACTGTAGTACCGCCAGCACCACCAATACCACCTTGAAGTCCACTAGATGCTCCACCTCTTTGTCCACCATTTGCAGTGAGATCGATCTTACTTCCATCACCAATTGTTAATCTACTAGCAGTTCCACTATTTCCTTGAATAGTTCCAGCAGCACCAGATCCACCACCACCAACAACAATATATTGTAAGGTTTTTGGATTACCAGTTATATTTGTAAAATTGATGCTGTAGTTACCAGGACTGGTAAATTCCCACTCATTAGAATAATCATAAACTGGTGTACCACCAGTTGTTATATTTCTACCGCCAATAATAGAGTTTGTGGAGAATCTTAGAAACTCTGGGTTTGGAATATATGTTTGGAACTCATATGATCCAGCACCATTTGCACCAGATGCAAGATAGTATTGATCATTCTCTGGTTCAGTAGGATCTTTAATACTACCATTGCCACCTGCACCACCAAGATAATCAAATACATCATAGGTTGCAACAGTATTATCTGTATTTGCAACTCTCAGTAGTCCATGCTTGTGTGTAAATACCTGACCTGTTGTTGGATACCATCTAGAAATTCTACCAGATCCAAGTTTATAATCTACAAGATATCTATCACCACTACTCTCTTTAATCCATTCTTCACCACCAGGAATACTGTGATACATGGTGTGGTTGTGTTGTGGAGCACCAGGAACTCTGGACTCTCTCATGGTAACAGTTACTGACTGAGATCCAATGATAGTACAACCAGTATTCTCAGTAACTTGTTCATATCCAGAGGTTACAATTCTACCCAGAGAGAAATAATCATCCTGAGATTCTTTAGCAAAATACCAGAATCCACCTGTAGTTCCTACACCCAATGTACTGTTGCCAGCATTAGGAGAGTTGTTACCAAATACAGGACCATTGCCAACGATTTTCTTTGCTTTTGTATCAGGAACTTTAAATGTTCCTAGATTAGGATCTCCCCACCATTCAAATACATTATTGGTGTTGATTCCTTGAATAGATCCAGTGGTAGAATTCCATCTAACTTCCACTTGAGCACCAGTTCCACCACCACCTGTTAAAGTGACAATAGGTGCAGATGTATATCCAGATCCACTGTTTGCTACACTAATTGAAGTGACAATACCGTTAGTAGTGTCAACACTAGCATATGCAACTGCCTGAACACCATTTGTTGCTTGCGGCGCAGTAATATTGACAATGGGTGCCGATGTGTATCCAGATCCACCATTAATTATATCAATTCCACTACTGGATGCACCACCATATTGAGTTCCGATAACAGCGTAGAGAGCAGGATAGTCTGCAATATTATATTCCGTTCCATCACAATACAAATATCCTTCATGTGTATATGCTGGATCATCACCAGTATTATAGGAATTTCCACTAGTTTCAGAAAGTTTTGGAAATGATCCACCTGCAGGGCGATAGTGATGATCAAATGAGTTTTGTGTGCTCTTTAAATTGGGCACAATAGCTCCCACTGGTGTGGTGTCCACCAGCATATCTGTTAAGAATCCCTGTCTTGCGTTTCTATAACTCTGTACCATTACTATTAGATCTTAATTAGGTATTCCATAACGATAAATGGAGCACATGCAGAATCAACAGATACTGATGCGTCTGCTCCGATAGTCATTGTTGTTACTAGATTTTCTGGTGGAACAACAATTGCTTGTGTTTTAACTTTATAATTGTGATCACCTCTTTCCAAATCAATTCTGTGGTTGTGACTTGTAGGATCAGTTCCAGCAGCAATTGTTAAATCAACTGTATCTGTAGAAACATTCTCAACATCTGTTGTAGCAGTTCCCTCTTTTACTGCAAAATTAGATTGCATTGGAAGAACATCATAAAGACTATTACCATTGAAATCAGTTGGAACTCCAGGGTATCCTTGATCATATGTTACAGGAACATCGATAGTATTCGTTGCAACTGTTGGGTTTCCAGAATACAAACAAGCACCAAATAAACCCCAAGTATTTTTATACTGTGCTGTCTCACCATCGATAGCACCCTCTAATGCACCACCATCAACGCTAAAAGAACTGTTAGTAATACATCCATATGTATAGGTAGATTCATTTGCTCCAAAAATACAACCACCCCAGTAAATGGTCTCTTGGAATCCAGAAACATTAACAGAAGTAGGTCCGCCACCATCGCCAGGACTCCATTTATGAATTGCCAGACAAGGTTCTGCACCACTTCCAGGTTCATTACTGGAATTTGTAGTTTCATCTAACCAATCTTGAATAGCGATAGTAGATGCATTTAGAAGTCCAGTTCTTCCTTCTGCCAATGGATTATCAGAATCCGTCTCAAGAACTCCCATGTTTCTAGCTCTAACAGCACCATGGAAGTGTGCATGTGGGTGAATTGCTGTTTCTTCTACACCTTCATTATCAGTATAGTGAGTGTCCCCAGCATAATTCCATCCAGGTCTTCCTCTAATAGCAATCTCTTGACTTGGTACAGTTATAGAACCAGAGTATGTGATTCTAACATCTGTACCAATAGCAGATGTTGCCTCAATACCAATTCCAGATCTGCTAATTTCATTACCAGCTGCGTTGGGAAGTCTGATGTTATTATAAACACCAGCGTTAGCACCAGATGTTGGTTCTGGATACTTAGAACCAAGATCTGGAACAACAAACTGGTTGTCAGTTACCGTATCAAACAGTTCTCCATCAATTGTTCTTCTAGCATACTTGGAAGCTTCGCCAGTTCCAAGAATTGCTGCTAGAGCAGGATAATCATCAGCAAAATATCGAGCTCCATCACATTTCAGATATCCAGCAGGCAAATTTCTTGCGTTAACAGCATCAGTTGGGTCGCCATCATATTGCACAGGCCAAATAATAATTTGACCCGTGAGGTTACCATACTTAGCTCTTTCTTTTGAGTAAAATGCAGGCATTAGTACGCTTTGATGATGAATGTCATAGTGACACTAGGTTGTGTAGTATCACATGTAATATTTAGAGCATCTTCTAGACTATCTGCCGAAAGTGATGATCCATCTGCATCATTTGCTGTGTGTGATGGTGGACTTGCCATCGATCCAATAGTCTGAGAAATTTCAAAACTTCCGTGGTTGTGTGATCTAAATGTTTGCTCCGTTGGATCTTTACCATCTGCGGCAGTGTTAAGAGAACCTGGCCAGGATCCATGTCTAAATGCAACATCAATTGTTCCAGAATTTTTAGCAGGAAGATTCAATGTGATTTGATAAATTGGTGCTGCTTCTGTACCAACATTTTCGACAACTTGAACCATTGTTCCTTCACGGAAGTAGTGATATTTGTTGTCAAGTATAACAGTGGTGACATACATTAAAGGAGTGATCCTATCATACTGATACCAACTCTCTCCACCAACTGTATACAGTCTTCTAATATCTGTGCCAGCTGGTAATGTAATCGTAGAACTTTCAGCAGTTAGGGTTACACCAGACACAGAGAATACTGGTGCTGTCTCTGGGTTATCGACCAGACCATCTGCTCTAATTGGAGATCCAGTATTATATCCAAAGAAATTTGGTCTGGATCTAGTTTCCATTGGTCTTGGAAAATATCCAGTGTGAGCAGGTGTTTTGTGTGTATCAACTGGTACAGTATCAATGATTTGATCAGTATTGCCGCGGCCAAAAATTGTTTGTGTATATGTTTGAGATGCTTGACCAGTACCACCACCCAACTGTTCTCTATCTGTTGTTGTCCAGTTATCTTCACCAGCAGGTACAAATCCCCAATAATTTTTTCCAGAACTGTCGTTAATAAATTCCTGAAAGTAATCACATCGTGGAAGTGTGTGCTCTTTGAATGCATCACCATAGAATGTACAAACCATAGCACCCTGTTGCCAAGATGTTGGTTCAGCGTCTGCATTTTCACAAGTGTTTGGACCTTCAGTTTGATTACATAGACCAGTAGATGCTTCACCAGTCATATTAATGCCAGCATCAGTTCTGAATGTCATAGGTCCAGAAGCATTTGGGTTTACAGACCCAAGTGAATCACTGTGACCATGAGATGGCATATGGTTGATGCCTAGCTTTCTGTTGAGGGTGTGTACTGTCTCAAGAAAATCTGGTGCTGTTAGTGTAATGTTATCAAATTTAAAATATAAATTACCAGCTAAGTTGAGATTGAAATCAATATCAGCAGTTGCCTGATATGTTGTGTTAATAGAGACAGTCTCACCGAAGTCAACAATTAGATCACCAAGTGTATTTCCTTCTGTGTCATATGCAGCATTGGCAGGATCACTTTGACCCATTTGATATGTCGGATCATCTAGATATGATCTTTCGAGATCCATCAACACACCATTAGACAACTGTGGTAATTTAAATGTTGCTTCAGTTCCAACATATGGAAACTCAATATAGTTTCCACCGTTATCAGTCATAGTACCACCATATCCATCACCAAGTGCTGCCGCCAATAATGGATAATCTTCAGCTCTTAGTGTCTGTCCAGTACATGTAATCCAACCTTTAGGGATATTGGACTCTAAGAATCCAGTACCCCCGTCTCCTCCCCAGGGCATGATGGTGCCAATTTTGGCAGCCCTCATGGTCTTTAGTGAATCGTATCTTACTGTCATCTTTCTTAGATCAGAGTTCCATCAACCACCAACCGCGCAGTGATGGTGGAATAGTTCTTGCGTTAGGAGATCCTTCAATGTCAGTTGCGCCAGCATATACAAGACCGAACGATGCGTTTCTGGACTGAATAACCAGTTCTCCAGAATCCCATGCGGTGGTCAGTGTTTGACCAGAACCAGCACCAACTCTAGATCCAGTGCTATCACCTTGAATTGGAGTAGCAATGTTATTAATCTTCAGTGCTCTGATGATCAAGCTAGTGTTGTATGTCAGGTTACCACTGAGTTCAATGAATCTAATCATGTCACCTGTCTGTGCATTATCTGGTAGATAGAGAACCATGTTGCTACCAGAAGAAGCATTGACTAGATAGTTGTTATTGACTTGTAGTGCATTATCTTGCTGCTGACCAATACCAGTTGTAGGATCAAATGCAACATAGGTCTGTCTTCTACCACCGTTACCTGTCCAGTATTTCTCAATGCCGAACGAATCGATAGCGTTGTTGTGATAGATTCTAAAGTCTTTAGCACCCTCAGTACCACCCTGACCAGCAGATCCTAGGTTATCAATGTGGAACATGACTTGAGATGCGCTCTCATCCTCACGAACCTCACCCTTCTGATAGAAGGTCTGACCCATCGAAAGATTTCCTTCGCGGTTAGTAACACGGAAAGATTCTTCAGTAGAGCAAATGCCATTCATCTGGCAATCATCATAATAAACTCTGAGGTCACCGTAGAATGTACCACCACCCTTGAGTGTTAGTCCATTAGTTCCAGTTGTTGGATCTTCAATAGAACCATCACCAGCGTGACCGTCATCGTTAGCGATAGAAAGAACCAGAGTCTTACCATCAGAACCATACATTCTGAAGGCACCACTGTATACAGTCAGATCATCATAGATCTTTGTCTTACCACCATTGAACAGTTTGACTGGTTCAGTTGCAAGTGTATTGGGGTATCTAATCTGCTTAGGTAGTTTGATAGCATAGAAGATATCGAGAGAACCATCAACACTATCAGCAACGAAGAATTCGGTGCCGATTCTCATCATCGTGAAGTAATCTAGTTTTGGAGAAATTAGATCAGCATTACGCAGAGTAAGTTCTAGTCTGATGTCACTGGTGTTAGGAGTGCGTGCTCTGCGTGCAGCAGCACGCTCACTTTGTGTACCAGGAAGATCATGTAGAAGAGTTGTTGTTTCAGCATACTTCTCAAGTTTGACAACCTGAGTTCCACCAGAAAAGTCTTGTGCAGTTGTACCTTCAACACCTCTACCACCACTGGGGTATCCTGCATTTGAACCAGTTGGCAGAATCAGATCGCCATTCAGTTCATAAGGATTATCTGTGATTTGAATGATTTCAATCTGAGATCCAGTTACATAGATAGCAACCAGATCGCCAACCATAAATGCATCTAGATTGGATTGAATCTTAATGTTGGTATCTGCTGCAACAATAGCACCATCCAGAGTGGTAACAGGACCATCAGATAGTTCAGACTGAGGATCAAATCTATAGACAACACACTCATCAACATCAGCAGTATATGCAGCAGGCGATGTACCAAACTGTTCTGCTAGGAAGAATACAGTACCGTGATTATTACCGATATTTGTATCACCTGTGCAAGTATCAACTTCAAATGTGGTGACAGGGTTTTCTGCACCATTTGTAATGGTTAGTTTATTATTTGTAGTAGAGTTCTGGAATGGTGTGGTGCAAGATCCATTGAGCAGTAGTCCACCCTTGATCTCAACATCACCCTTAGAATCAATCTTACCAGTTGTAGAATCTACCTCAAATACAACTTCCTCATTATCTGTGTCACAACCATTAACAATTTTGAGTTTCTTAGCAACTAGATCAAGAAGAGTATTAACCTTGAATACTTCACCCTGGTCATCAACACCATCACCTGCAGGTGTACCATCCTCACGATCAACGATGATGTAATCACCGATGTCAATGCTGCCACCAAATTGAGACAGATAGATATTTTCTTCAGTTCCTGCGCCATCAATGTATGTGGTAGTCCAAGTAGCATCAAACTGAACATTACACTTGTAGATAGGTGTATTGTCATTGTGATCGCTTCTAATCTGAGTGAATGTACCAAATGGTTTTCTCTCAACAATGATGTAGTATGGAGCAACATTAATTCTAGGTGTGCTTACAACACGAACGAATTCAGGATGCTTAATTCCGCCACTATCATCAGTATCAATCAGTAGGATATCATTCTCAGTGAAGTATGGATTGCCTTGAGCATCATATGGACGATTCTTAATTGGTAGATAGTATTCGCTACCAGTTAGAGCAGGTAGAACCTGAGGTTCAATCAGTGGTGTGCCACCGATAGTGGTGACCTCGTTCTGGAATACAGAACCACCCCAATCACCAGTACCAGCAGTATCAACTTCGTTGTAAACCTGATCAGTTTCTAGAACTCTCAGAACATCGATGATGTCCGTATTAGCATTGAATAGGTTGTTGCCAAGATCGCCAGTGTTGTGTGCAAATGCAACCGAACCCATTTGTGCTCTGAAAGCAGTGAAGGAGTACGATGCAAATCCACCACATAGTGTGATATCAGCGTTAAATCTAGCAGTAGAATCAACAACTAGGTTGTTTCTAATTTTAGTTGTACCACCCTGACCTGCAATGTTGATCTCAGATGCGTTAGTTGCAAACTGTAGTTTAACAGTAGCAGAGTTGCCAGAGAAGAATTCAACTTCACCTGCAGTAGATGTCAACCTAACGGTGTCATTCAGTCCGCGTCTGGTGCCAAGTTGCATGTCACCAGATACCTTCAGAGACTTAGTATCAATCTGAGTGAATGATAAAGACTCGTTGTTGTTGTATGCACCACCAATGGTGATCTTCGAGATGTTAGTTGATGTATCTGGTGTATTGCCAATCCAGATATTGCTGTGCAGGGATGAATTGCCAACATAGATGAACTGATCATCTGTACTGGTATTCAGAATATTTGCTGTTCCAGCATAATTAGCAAGGTTTAAAGTACCAGCAAAAGTAGAATCAGTTACTAGGTTGAAGATACCAGATGTGATGTCTGTTCTAACTTCAGCAGTGTTAGCACCACCGCCACCATTAACTTCAATATCCTGTTGGAATCTAGCATCATCAGTGAATCTAGATAGTCCATCAACAACCAGTGCTCTGTCTAGTTCAGCATTGGTTACATTGATACCAACACGACCATTATCAGCAGTAGAGACACGCAGAGTTGCCTCATTTGCTGGGTTGTATGCATCGCCACCGACCATAAGTGCATCGGTGCGGTCTTGTAGAGTTCTCTGTGCAAAGATAGAATGTGAACCGTAGTCGGTTACCTTCTTACCAGAGATGAATGCTGTACCAACAACATCCAAGTTTGCACGAGGCTCAGTATTAGCATCGGTGTAATTAGTTTCGTAAGAATCTCTATCAGATCTTGCGACGGTGTTAACACCGAGTCTGTAATCACCGATGCTAGCAGTCCAAGTTCTCAGTGCTTCAGCGCCAATGACACCAAATTCTTTCCAGTTGGAGTTAGAGAACTCAAGTCTTACATTTGCATTTGCTGTGACTTCATCTGCCCAGAGTCTGGGGTTATCACCCTGAACACTGTTCTTGACAGAAGTAATAGCAAACTGTACTGTATTTGCTCCACCATTAAATCCGTTAGCAATAACTTGCCAGGTTCCATCCAATTGGCTATCGGTCATGCCACTGATTCTGATCTCAGAACCATCTGTGATGCCGATTAGATCGTTAGTTAGAGATCCTGCCCACTCAAGAGTAACAATGTTAGTATTGTTAAATGTGAGGGAGTAGATGTTCAGGTTGCCAACTTCAGTGAAGAAGTTTGCATAGATCCAACCAAGAGATGCACTCTGACCGACAGACTCACCCTTGAGCAACATGTCTCCTGCGAATGGAGAACCAGCAGAACCATACTGTACAATCTGTGCAGCATTGAATGCTCCTGTCTGATCAGGAGTCATGTTCGATGGTGATGTACCAACGATATGTGTCTGGATCTTATAAGGTTGACCGTCTCTGCGACTATTGAACTGGAAAATTGCCGCAGAAATTTTATTGCGTGCAATGACAATATCGCCTTCAGTTTCGGTATTTCTCAACCATGCAGATCTATCAAGAGATCCATCATCAATAGCAGGATCAACGAACGAAGAGATCGTTAGTGCGTGCTCTCTTACACTACCAAGAACATTAATTAGAACTGGGGAGTTGAATGTGCTGCGACGATCCTGTGCTTCACCACCATTGACGGTGATGTATTCATTGAATGTAACAGGTGTGTCGAAGGTGGTAACGAGGTTACCTAGTGTCTCGTCATCATCGGCAGAATCAACCAACTGTGCAGACTCTAGGAACTCTTCCTGACCAGTGATAGCATCGATCTTACGGTTACCAATGTAGAGGTCACCATTGGAGTTTAGACCAGTGTAGAATACAATACCACCGTCTTGCTTCTTAGACTGTGCATAGAAGTCTTGTGTCGCTGTTAGAACGACTTCCTGACGCGCTGGGAGACCTGTGGAGTAGTTACCAGGACCGAAACCAAGGTATTCAAATGTGTGGTTACCAGCACGAGCAATAGATGGTCTACGAAGTTCGATGTAGTATTTCTGATCAGAAACAACTGTGCTGTCACCAGCAATGGGGATAGTTCTGTCTTCAGATCCAGATGCTGCATTACCCTTCTGTGCAATGAGTCTGTTATCAACAGTAGAACTTACTTGAGTATAGCTATTGTTGCTAAATGCTGGTGTGTTGAGGAGGTCAACCATTGCCTCCTTAGTCATCGAACCCTTAAAGTCGTTGACTCTTACCAAACCATGTACATAGTTGTCAGCAGCAGAGTATGTCTGTGGTGGATCAACTAATGTAGCATCCAGTTGCTTATACCACAGAGGATCGTTCTTATAGTTAAGAGGATATAGTTTGCTGATAGGTTGAGAGAACTTCAGATTACGGAAGTTGCCTAGGTTACCAGCACCTTGTGGCAGTGGAGAAATATTACCACGAACTGCGGTTAGATAGTAGATACCATCTTGCTGACCGAAGATACGACGCTGAATCTCTTCAACATCAAAGATGTAGAAGGTATCATCAATAACGCCAGTGTCCTTGACAGACTCGATGTAGTATTGAATACCAGCATCGTCTTCAACAATATCACCAGGAGTAACAGTGTATACTGGAGCACCATTCTGTCTGTAATAGTATTCTGGATATCCTTTAGCGATTAGATCTTTGATGTAGAGAGACTTACCAAAGTCTTGGTCTGCTAGTAGATCGGAGAATGCAGCACCTTGAGCAACTCTGATGTTCTCAATGTCACTGTAATCAAGGTCACCAACTACGCCCTTGAGGATCATATACCAGTCAGATGTTCCAGGAACATTTGTAATAGCATGTAGATAACCATAACCAGAAGAATTACCAAACCACTCAACACGGTTAACTGCATCAGAAGACTGAGTTCTATCAGCAACAAAGTTGCCACCCTGTGGTGCGGTAACCTTGATTGTAGTGAATGTCTCATTGATGAGAGCAGTGTTAGTGATCTCAGGGTTAATAACTGTCAGTTCTAGATAGTCATTACCATCTGTTGCATCAGTAAAATATCTACCAGACTCAATAGTCATGGAGACATAGTTCTGTGTCTGAATGACCTTAGCATATTGTGTGCTACCGATCAAATCCTTTCTGTAAGGATCATATGCTACCTCATCATTAAGGCTGAGGTTGATAAAATCTTCCTTAGTATATCCGATTGCTTCATTTGCCTGTACAGGGTTGAAGAATCTTGCCTTAGTTACAGTACCAGTTACTGGTTTCAGTACCAGTTTTTGTGGTACTAGTTTTCTAGTTTCGTCAGTTCTAGTCTTAATGATGAATCCATTGATGGGATCACGGACAGACTGAAGATACTTAGGAATAACATAACGCAAACGATAGATTCTGTCAAGTGCATCACGCTCATCCTTAACACGCTCAAAGTAAGAGTCGTTTGTCTTATCAATACCGTCAGCATATTCTCTGAGTCGTGGAATGATCTGATCAGTGCCGTTGTCATTTTCGACCTGTAGATACCACTTACCATAAATCGCTGGAGCAGTACCAGGATTCTGATAAGATGGATCAAACTTCATAGGCGACTCGCGCTTGTTAGCGAAGACGCTGAAGTCATATGTTCCAGGTTGGAATGTGATTGGATTTACACCCGCTTCAGCGTCGCCCTTTGTCTTGTGAATTGTAAATACTTTTTCGTTGATGTAACGAGCAAAGAAGAATACATTGTTCAGAATTCTACCATTGCCATCAGCAACAGTTGGATCAGAAGCAAATGCAGATCCTACTAGAGGAAGAGCACCGCCTTCATTTTCTCTGAAGAATACTGTGTGACCTTCGATGTTTGCAAATGGTACATCAAAGATGTGTGGTACATCTGTTCTAATGTTAGTGTTGCTAACTCCATCAAGTACACAAGAATACTGGTGGAGGTCATAGTTATCATCAAGAACGAAGTTATAGATATCGATCTCAATATCAGGATTGATATCCTCAACCTCAGCAGAGTGGATGTAGATACCAGCAGCAGCATTCTCTTTGCTGCTTGCAAGCATAATCTTGGTTTGATCGGAACCATCAAATGCACCAACAGAAGAATAATCTTCTGGTTTAGTTTGTCTGCCAGGAGCAATTACATAATACTTCTCATTGGTTTCGAAACCATTTGGCAGACGAATAAGACGCTTGTCAACATCTACATACTGGTTGGTTACAGTGTCATAGCGTGGGCGAGGTACAAGTCTAACTGCTGTTCCCGTCTCTAGATTGTGTGGATTAGCACCATTATTGTTCAGTGTCCAAACTGTTGCTCTGGAAGCAAGTTCAGTTGTCAACTGAGATGGTTCGTTACGAGCAACAGATCCCAGACCAGTCTGAATAATGGTAGAGATGTTAGCAAAATACTGACGGATAGTAGATGCCTGGTCAACACACTCAGGATATGTGGTATGCTGAGTGATTGTCTCATCAACAGTAGGAACAGTACCGCTGTATACACCAGTATCTAGTGTGAAGTACAGATAAGCATTTGTGCTGGTGGAATTAGCATTAATCGATGGACCAAACTCCAGACCGAGAGGAACTGGATCTCTGCTAACACTATCAATGAATCCAGGATTCTGGATAGTATCAGTTAGAATCTTGAATAGAGTTGTGATAGTCGATGCAACATTCTGACAGGAGCCATTAGAGACTGTGCGATCAATAGAAGATAGAGATGCTGGGTTAGATACAGCATCCTCAACAATCTTGAACAGTGTATTGATTGTAGTTCTAACATCTTCACAAGAACCAACAGAAGGAGTCTTAACAATGTTATAGAGATTAGTATTGCCAGCAATAACATCAGTTACAAACTGAGTCAAAGTATTGATAGCAGACCTAGTATCTTCACAGGAACCAACTGAAACAGTTCTAGTTACAAGTGCGAGAGATGCATTGTTAGCAACTGCATTAGTGACGATAGTAGTCAGAGTTGTAATAGTAGATCTTACATCCTCACAAGATCCCTGAGAGAATGTACGAGGTACACTGTATAGAGTGGTTGGAGTTGTAACAGTGTTGGTAAGAAGCAGGATCAAAGATGTGATTGCTGCTGCTTCATTCTGACATGTGGGGTTAGTAGTATCAACAGTGATGGTGAGATCCTTAACCTGGGTTAGAGTTGTATAACCACCAACAGTAACATCAATGTTTCTCATGACTTCAATCATGATGTCACGAGCATGATTAAATGCCTGTACAGTCTGTAGTTCTTCGTTTATAACATGAGCACCAGTTGCATACAGGTTTGCAGCATCCCAAGTTCTGTCGTTACCACCATATGCTAGGTTATGTGCAACAACTTCGATAACATCCATGATGTCATCTGTGCAGTTCTGAGTGCCACCAGGGACAGCAAATCCCGTGTTCGCTGTTAGCATTCTACCAACAGCAATCTCTGCAATGAACTGTTTGTTAGCAAGAATTAGATTCTTAGCATCTGCTGCCTTGTCATTGACAGGAGTTGGTTCGTTGTAGGTGATTGTCTCATCCTTAACTTGAGTTAGACCATGAGAACCCATAACCAGGACGGATTCGTTTCTCATGATCTGAACCATCAGATCTCTAGCAGCTTCAAAACACTGATTAGTTTGATTCTCTTCATTGGCAACATGAGCACCCTGTACATATAGGTTTGCCATGTCCCAGGTACGATCATTACCACCATATGCAGTGTTGTAGGTTACTTCCTCAACAAAGTCCATGATGTCATCGATGCAATCCTGTGGATTACCAGTTGGACTGGTGAAACCAGGATTCTGTGCGAGCATTCTATCATATGCTTCAGCACCAATGAATGCCTTATTCTGCAGGATTAGATCACGAGCATCACCACCACGATCGGTTACAGGATCAGGGAGGTCGTAGGTGATACTTTGATCGAAGGTTTGAGTTAGACCATGAGATCCTACAACTAGGATTCTCTGGTTCCTCATTGCCTCAACCATCATGTCACGGGCATGATTGAAACACTCAATAGTTTCAGTCTCTTCACCAGCAACATGAGCACCCTGTACATAGAGATCTGCCATTTCCCAGACTCTATCGTTACCACCGTATGCTAGGTTGTAAGATACTTCTTCGATAAAATCAGCAATGTCATCGATGCAATCCTGTGGATTACCAGTTGGAGTGGTGAAACCAGGGTTGGCTGCTAGCATTCTAGCATATGCCTCATTAGCAATGAGGTTCTTGTTAGCAACGATTACATTTCGTGCATCACCACCACGATCAGTTACAGAGTCGGGCTCTTCATAGATAATAGTATTGTCGGTTGTTTGTGTCAGTCCATGAGATCCAGTAATTAGAATTCTCTGGTTTCTCATAGCTTGAGCAGCCATGATCTTTGCCTGATCAAAGACATACAGAGTCTCTAATTCCTCACCAGATACATGTGCTCCAGTGACATAGGAATATGCTGCATCCCAAGTCTTATCGTTGCCACCGTATGCAGTGTTGTCTGCAACAGCTTCTAGTAGATCAACTACATCATCGATGCAGTTCTGATTACCACCAGGAATAGAGAATGCAGGATACTTTTGCAGCATTCTTTCAACTGCTTCATTTGCAATCAAATTCTTATTAGCAAGAATAAGATCACGAGCATCACCATTACGGTCATTTACCAGTTCTGGTTGCTCATAAATGATGGTTAAATCTTTCTGCTGTGTTAAACCATGTGTGCCGAATACAAATACATCTTCGTTACGCATGACCTGAATTGCCATGTCTCTGGCATATTCAAACACACGAACAGATTCTGCCTCTTCACCAGCAATGTGTGCGCCAGTTTCATACAGATATGCTGCATCCCAAACTGCTTCGTTACCACCATAAGCAGTATTCTCAGCAACTGCTTCCAGGACATCGACAACATCATCGATGCAATTCTGATCTCCGTTTGGAACAGAGAATCCAGGGAAGTCAAGATGCATTCTCGCCACTGCCTCAGCAGCGATAAAGTTTTTGTTAGCGAGAATTTGATTGCGGGCATCACCATTGCGATCTGCAACTAGTTTCTTAGTAGAATAAGTTGCCTTCTGACCTAGTTCGATCTCAGTAGCACTAACAACACGCTTAACATATGTGTCGTTAGGAATAACTGGAGATGCAGGGCGAGTTGCACCATTGTTTAGCTTACCATCAGTGAACTGAGAGGGATCGTAGTCAGCGACTACCATACCCTGAACGACACCAGAGGTATCACCGATGTCTACAATTGCAGAAGATGCAGTTGTAGACGCTCCTGTACGCAGATAGGAGAAATTACGCATTGCTGCGATTGCCAAGTCTCTAGCATAGTCATAACCTTCTAGAGTTTCTGTTAGTTCACCCGTGATATAGGACAGACTGTTGCCAACATAATATGCTTCTGCTGCTTGAATGGTATTGATATTGCCACCAAGTCTCAAGTCTTGTACAGTAGCATCAATTAGATAACCGATGTCACGACGGCACTTCTCAATAGTAATGCCTTGCTTGTCTAACAGGTATGGATACTTGTTAGTGATATAACCATATGCTTCTTCAGCAATAAAGGTTTTGTTGTCTTCGATTCTATCTGCAGCGTCAAGATTCTTATGGTTGATGGTGACGCCAGCTGGGTTTAGAATATCTGCAGATGCAGTAAACTTCTTAAATCCATTTGGAGATAAAGTTGCTTCGAAGATATTGCTGCCGCCAGCAGTTCTAGGAATCAGTTTAACATATAGTTTTTCGTCAGATCTAGCACCAAGTCTGAATCCATCAATAGATGCAGCAGGACGAACACTAGGATCGTAACCCTCGTCGTCACCAAGATAGATCTTAGTCTGATCAGTTGCAGTGTTGCGGTTCTTTGTCGCAGGAATATCAAGAGTATAGTATGCAGAACGCTTGATATTGCCAGAGGTTGTATCAACAACTTGTGGTGGAATGATGTCGGTGACATAACCACCCTTATCCTGACTGAATGCAAATCCTTTATGACCGATTGCGTGCAGAGAGGTGTTACCGAAGTTAGAGTTAGAGTTGGTGATCGACATGTCACCACCACTTTCCATCAGGAAGTGATCAGCGAAACCAACAGCGAAGATCGAAACGTTCTGAATGAATGCATCTTCAGATGCACGGACATGGAAGTTTCTCCAGTCATCCTTCCAGTATGCATCACCCTTGGTGTGGTAAGGAACAGTTGCAAATGCGTCTGCTAGAGATGCTTGGTTCCAAGTATTGGTATATTCGTCGTAACGGATGAATGCACGGTCATCCTTCTGCAGAGACACACCAGTGTACTGCGCGATAACCATCGACTTAAAGCCTGTTGCCTTAAGACCGTTTGCCCAGATACCACAAATACCCCAGGTAGAACGGATGGAGCAGTTGAAGACATATGGAGATGCAGACTCAACAGAGTCAACCTCTGCCTTAACAATAGCGTTAGCACTTAAACCATTCTGTGCTGTATAGGTTGTGCCGCTAACGAGACTTGCACCAGTTCCAAGAGCAGCAACAGTTCCAGGAATCTTATAGGTAAACTTACGCTGATCTACAAGGTCAATGCTATCAATAGCAAATGCACCGTTAAGTTGATCATCTAGACCGTTGTTCTCAATAGCAACGAACTGGTTCTTAAAGTAACCATGGTTGACTTTAGAAGTAACCTCAACACTGATAGTACCAGCAGGACTGGAGTCTGTCAGTTTGATACTCTCAATAGAGCGGAAGTCGGATAGAGGACCAACAATTCTGGTTTCTTGAATTCTATCACTGAATTCACCAGGATCGTCAATTGTTGGTTGATATTGCGAAAATGCCTTAGCAATCTTTTGATAGTACAGACCTAGTTCTTCTTTGTCTGCATATTCAAAGACAGTTAGTTTGTGGTGAGAGAAGTTTGGTACTGCCTTTGCAGTCCAATCACCATTCTGATAGTAGACTTTACCGATACCATCTGTCTTGTCATACAGTGGAGATGCTGGTTCTAGGTCACCGTCCTTAATAGTGAACTGCCAGAAGTAGCAACCACCAGTTACATTAAAGATAGCAGATCTTTTTTCAAGTCTATCTGCAGGATCAGGAACATACAGAGGACGAACAACAGTTCTACGAAGGTCATAACCAACGAGGGATGAACCTCTAGGTAGGATAGCACCACCCTCAGTGTTGTTGAAAAGATATAATACGTTATTAGGATCAGAAATATCCAAGTTGGACTTATCGGTCCATAGATTCATCGCCTGATCAAAGGCGAAAGGATCGATACCATTAGTGTCTTGGATGCCAGGGCGGTTATCAATATAGTGATTACCAGGCATCAGCATGATGCTGAACTGATCGAATCGATCGTTGTCAGGACCAGGCAGATATGAATACCTAGCAACTTCTAAGAAAGCACGCTGAATAGACTTGAATGGTCTAATTGGGGAGTTACCCCTATTGTTCAGTTCATCTGTAGCGTTAAAGTCGTCTGGAGACACATACAGATACTTACCAGTCTTAGAACTGATAAGATTATCAAGCCTAGTCAAAGCCATATTTCCAACCGCGTATGGTATAGTTCCGATCTCAGATTATTTATACCATTTAAACTCCCCTTCCTGGGATCGAACCAGGGACCAAACGATTAACAGTCGTTCGCTCTACCGCTGAGCTAAAGAGGAATGTATGAAGGGCGCTGTTTCTAAAATACAGACCTTTGGTATTCCCTTCAATGGAGAATAGGAGACTCGAACTCCTGACAGCCTGCTTGCAAAGCAGGTGCTCTACCAACTGAGCTAATTCCCCAAAAGGGGCATTCCACCCCTAATGAGTCATTTGGTTAAGAAGGATGACTTATCCCCCATCTCCCCTTCAGGCAGCAACGGTGCTGCGGGAGAATGCAACGATGTTATTCGCTGCGGTGTCAGATGTGTTTGCATCTATTGGGTGCTTATCCAAGCAGGTTTCAGTCACGCTCCTTATACCCCGTCGAAACCATGGCACCCCCTCGCATGGAGGTGAGGGGAATCGAACCCCTGTCCGAAATGTAGGTGGCGTCACCTATTCTCTCAAAAGAGAGAAAGCCACAAGTCGGACTTGAACCGACGACCTACGGTTTACAAAACCGTTGCTCTATCCAGCTGAGCTATAGTGGCGTATGAATTCTAGGTGTCCCCAATTGGACCCCCAGATTTTTTGTCCTGTATTGGGGTTAATCCCCGAATCCATGACCTTGTATGTATTATACCCAAGGATGATGTCGTTTGTCAAGTAAGTTTTGACTCCTTTCCAATTGACCCAGCAGGTACAATCCGTGTTGTGTCCGTGGAACTCATCCCCGATCAACTCAAATATTGTATCACATCCTTCCTTGTATGTCAAACCATCTAGGTGGAAATTTTTGACGCGAAATTTTTTCCCCTCTTGGCAAATTTTCATTTTGAATTCCCTATATGGATTATGTTGGGAATGATGATATGCTTGCTTGCCGTAGAACCAATCTGTGTCAATTCTTTCATGGGTGATGATAATCCTAGCATAACGAGTAGGATATTTCATCGATTGTATTCGATTGTCAAATGTTCCTTCTAGGTAATCATGAAAAAGTGTCATCTGGCAAAAGTTCTGGATTCATTAATTTAAATTCAAACAACAAAGGATGCATCTGTTCTTGAATCAAATAATCAGAAGCTTTGTCAACTTGGTCCAAATCAAATTCTGGATTCAACGCTGCTTCTGACTTAATCCAATGATCTTCAAGTTCTTCTTTTTCTAGGGTGTCAAATGCAAATGGCATATTCTCAATGAAATACATCTTCACAATCGTTTCATAGTTTTCTGGGAAAGTACAGAAAACATACTTCGATGTTAATGTATAACCTTTGAAAGCCATATTAAGTTTTCTCCGCTCCCTGGGTTATTTATTAGCATATGAAAACAAAAACTCATTCACATAGCTCTCAGAAAATTCTTTTCCAAATTTACTTGACATATAACCAGCAACTGGATCTAAGTCCAACATATACTTGTCAAAGTCCCTATATTCTTCCGATTTTTTTTCTGTAGGTCTAGCAAAATTTAACAATTCCTCATATGCTCTAACATATCTCTTAAAATCGTTCAAATAGTTAGGAATCTCATCGACTGTACACTTTCTGACATAGATGTATCTAGAAAAGTGATTACCTGCTTCAAAGAATCTAATATCCTTGCTGGTGTTATCAATCATATCACCAAGAAGATATAGAATAACTGGATGATTAAAATCTTTATTTGGTCGTGGATCTTGAAAATCAAATACGATGATTACTTTCTTTTCAAAGAAGCACATTAAGTCCATACCAAAGCATGGAAGATCTTCACCAGTATTCGGATAGACAATATTATTGTAAATGTCAGTAGAACCCTGACGAATAATAGTCTCTCTAGATTTTAGGATGTGTGGTCCTGTATAGATCCTAGATTCCAAATCGCATCCGTTGTTAGATGCTGTTGTATACTCATGAGATTTTAGTTTTAGTTGTGTAATTAAAAAATTCTGATAGTTTTTCCACATATATTTCACCATAGGAGCGGGGGGACTTGAACCCCCACGAGTTTACACTCAGCGGATTTTAAGTCCGATACGTCTACCGATTCCGTCACGCTCCCACTTGTTTGAATTCGTAAATGACATCACTACCCCATACCCTTTTGCCATGGTTAGCAGTCCATCCTCGGTCACGACTTCTGTATCGTTCACCATCAAATTCTACCATACTTTCTACGATTCCGCCATTCACAATGCATTTATCAGAACAAACTTTACCTTTGTAAATTCCATTCTCCAATGTAAAGATCATGTCGCAGCAAGAGTTATGATCCTTCCAATCGATAGACCAATTTTCAACTCTAATATCATTTCCTTGAACTCTTACCTTATGCCATCTACGGCGATAAGGTTTTTCTTCTCCAAGATAATGATACCACTGTTTAGATTCTAACTGGTCTGGTCCTAATCGAGTCCATCTAATTTTTACATGAGCATATCTTGCTGGATCTCTAGAGGCTTGATCCCAACTGTCGTATAACCCCTCAAGTTTATCACAAAATTCGATAGAACTCATGTAAACAACCCCACATCTTTCATGTACTGCATTGTTTCTTTCATGTTGCCAACATGTTTACTACCAATGGAACATTGAGGATATGTTGCTTCAGATCCGAACTCTTGTCTAAATTGTCTGTCGCTAAAATGAACACCAAGCAAATATTCGTGAAACTCTCCACCAATAGCCTTGAGTAGCATCGACATTCGCTCACACTCTTGACTACCATTACTATAGATAACTGCTGTTAGTTTACTAAGTCTTTCACGACGCTCTGCTTCTTCAAACATTGCATCAGGATATGGTTCAGTCACGCTGCCTCCAATCATCAGGTTTCTCCCTATTAAACCAGTCTACAATTTCATCTGCAGAACTGAACCCCGTTCTGTGATTGGATGGGTCGGGGTCACCTAGTCCCATCCTATTCATAAAATCATCTAAACTTCCCTCTTGCATGTCGGGATTCATTGCTTGGCGTCTTGCTTTTTTAAGCATTTCATTAGCAGTTGTATTTGCCTTTGCTAATTTGTTTGACCAAATCATGTCTTCGAGAGAAACTTGATCCCCATCGATAATACACTTACAAATTTTTTCTAAACGAACCCTATATTGAGTAGATAGCATTAAAGTTCTCCAATAAAATTGGGTGAGCATCTATTAGTCGCTGAGATAATGTTCCAATTGATTGATTCGTGTAAATTCTTGATGTGCTAATTCAGATCGAATGTGAAGGATATCACGAATATCATCCACTATAAAAGTAGGATCTACATTATCATCTAGGTATTTATCCAGTGCTTCCTTAAGATATCTATATCTATGCCACTCAGGGGAATATGGTTTGTAATGCATGATATAAAAAGTTGTATACAGTCATTATAGGGTAAAAAAAGAGGGGCGTCAAGCCCCTCAATTTTTATTTAATTTTTAGGAAGGATCAGAAGGAATACTTCAGACCTGCCTTGGTGCCGTAGGAACGGTCAACACCAGCAACGCCAGAACCAACGAAGGAGACTTCAGCATAAGCGCCGAGGTCATCGGTCAGAGCAACGCCCAGACCTGCCTTACCAGAAGGAACGGTGTCAGTAGCACCGCCGTCAGGCAGTTTGACGGTAGCGCCACCCTGAACATAGTAGGAAGCGGACTCACCGATAGGACCTTCGTAACCAACATGGGTGTCAACAGCAGTGCCACCGTAGTTAGAACCAGACCAACCAGAGTTGGCTTCAACATTCACATAAGGACCTGCCATAGCAGCACCAGCGAAAAGGGGAGCAGCAGCGAGAGCTGCGATAGTGGTTTTGATCATTTGAATTACCTGTAATTTACTTGCGGAATGGTTACCCGCAGATGATGGGTCGGGTTCGACTTTCCGACCGCTTGTGTATTGTAACACATGAAGCAGTGCGCGTCAAGTGAGTTAGGTGCGAGTAATTGAGGCACCGCTCTCATTTGTTACAGATGTAATTTAGCATGGCAGGTTGCCAAAAACAAGCCCCCTTGTGCCAGTTTTTGATACGGATAACCGATGGGTATGATAAGGTCTGGTTATCAGTTGAGGTAGATCTTAGTGCCCTTGATCGTGACATCGCCGCCGTCAGCGTCTATCTCGACACCTTGCTTACCTTTTGCTGTAATTTTTTGCAAAGCGTCTAAAACGATATCCTTTACCAATGCTTTTATTTCAACACTGCTTGTTGCCTGAATCGAAACAGATCCAGGTTCAACAATAAGACTTGGTTTTTCAATACCAGCAGTAGCAAAAATACTACTCTTTGGATTAGCAGTAGAAAATTTCATGTCCCCATTGAGGGTATACATGTTTATACCACTGGTGAGACTAGTAATAAATCCAGATGGAGGAACAGATACCTTACCAAGAACCTGAAGTTCATACTGACCAGTAACAACTTGCTTCAAGTCTCCAAGAAACTGCTGTGAGAGATGTCCAGAAGATACAATAGCTGTTGTACTGCGAGGATCAATTTGTGTAGTTGAACTTTCAGAATTAGTTTCTGTTTTCTGACCACCAATAGTGGTTTCCATCTGACCAGTAACATGTTTGATGGTTCCAGCATTCATAATCAGCTCACCATCACCCTTTGGACCTGCTTGGAGTACAATACCATTCAGTCCAGTGAGAGTTAGTTTCTCAGACGCTGTTATAACGACATGTGTGCCGTCTATTCTGCGAGTTCCATGGCATTCCTCCAAATGGTCGCCATTGCACATTACAGACTTTGCTAGACCAGACTTAGAACCATTCGATTCTGACTCTTCTGCAGTAGCGTTAGTAGTATTTGCTGTGTTTTCTTCGATGTTTGGTCCATCATTCTTGGTGATTTGTCCACCAGTGGTGTTAATCATAAATCGACCACCACAAGGATTTCCCTTGCCACCAGGACCAGACACAAAAATAAAATCACCATTTTGTGTGATAGTAAATCCGTGTCCAGTTAATTTATTTCTAGCGTCAAGATCTCCACCATCAGTTCTAAGAATATACTCTTCGTTCTGAAAGATGACAACAATCTTTTCTACAACATCAGGCTTGTTCTCGTCTGGAGTTGCTTGTGAATTTTTTCTGGCGGCAGCATCTAATCTACTGCCACTATCTTTGTTAATATCTGCTAATGCCATTAGGGACAATCAATATAACGACCAGTGCCAATCTTGGCAGAGCCAACCTTGACGAGTGCCTGAGTATCTAGGCAGGCAAATGATGGGATAAATCTAGCACCATATCCGCCACCACCTAGAATGATGACTTCGGGATAATCAGTATATGTAGTTTCTCGATCGAGTATTCTAACACTCGTTACAAAACCTTGGGTATCGATTACAGCTTCTGCTTTATCCAATTCTCCATTGACATAAACCTTTGGTGTAGTCTTATAGTTTTTACCTGGGGACAGCATGGTGAAAGCATCAATGATACATCTCACTCCTCTATCTTGTGGTCTGTTGACCTTAAATCCAGATCCAGGGTTAGTAACTCTAACTTCGGTAACTCTACCATTAGAATCTACAAGCGGGATGACAGTTGCTCCAACACCTTCACCAACAATAATTATTGAAGGTGGTTCTTCATATGGATCTCCAGGATCATCAATTGGAATTTCAATAATTCTGCCAACATTATCTGTGATTGGTTCACCGAAGGTTGGTGGTACTGGTTTTCTAGTTGTTACTGGTGGACTAGAACTATCCAATTCGTCAAGAAGTTCCTCATCTGATAAATCATCAAACTGAGACCTAATTAAAACTGTTACGCTAGCGGATGTTCCATTAATAGCAAATACCAACCTCTCACTTGTCTCAATGGTATCATCTTCCTCAATACCAACAATCACTCTGGCAGAGTTTTCTTCAATAGTAAATGTTCCGTTGAGTCTTCCACCAATGATGTCACTGGATGTAATATTAGATCCAAACAGAGTATATCCCAATTCAAGACCATTCTGAACATTGGTAGTTGTAATCGTATAGGTAATATACTCACCCTCACTAACCACAGACTTATCAGCGACAACAGAATATGTTGGTGTGAGAATCTCATTGACTGGAGTTTCACTAGGTGGATTTAGATTATCGATATCATCTGTTGGGAAAGAATCATCAATAATTACATCAAAGTTTGGTATAGATGGAGGGGGATTTGTACTACTTCCAGGGTCAGTTGGAGATGATGGATTACCACTGCTGAGTGGAGATCCAGAAATGACACATCTTGCATATGAATTTGTAAAAGAAGTCGAAGCAACTTCTGATCCAGGACTATCGAGTTGAAGATATACATAAAAATCCTCATCTAGTTCTGTGTCATCACCATCAGCATATGTTTGAAATGAAAGTGTTTTTGATGTTTCGCCTTCGGAGAATCCTAAGATTCCCTCATTTGGACTATAGTCAGAATTAGCAATAGCAGTACCATCAACACTACGATATCTAACGCTAGATGCAATTTCCGTAAGTCCAGTTCTAGTTACAGTGAAAACAGCAGCAGCACCTTCTGTAACTGTAATATCAGTAATGTTATATGTTATATTATTTGGTGCTAATGGAATTTGAGTTCCACCAACTACAACAACATCTGTACCAGATAAGGTTGTTCCTTCGTATGCCTCTTCACATGTATAAGTAGACCAATCGGCACCTGTTCCGTCCCAAGGATCATTTAGATCATCTAGCAATCTATCAAGAAAATCACCTTCCTTCTTGTTCGTTCCACATTTAGTAGATACAGAGGTGGTCTTCTTACATGTATGATCTGGTCCATCGCAACTGATGCCAAGAAGATCTAGAACATAGTTGATTGCGTCACCAATAAGGTCAAGTGGCGAGATCAACAGTCCTAAAATATCTTCGATGGGACCAAGAATTGATGCTAGAAGTTCATCCATCAACGACTGAATTGTGTTGAGGAGACCAGAAACAAACTTATCTACTTGACAAGCAGCTGCTTTGTAAAGATCAAACAAATAACCAAATATTAAGTCTTCTAAAAATTCTTGCAATCTGAGTCCAAGATCCTTCATCTGACATCCAAGACTCTTCAACATTTCATTGAAGAACTTTGTTACTGGTGTTAGAGCATTTCCTTTATCATCTGGTTGAAGTAATAACTTGATCAAGTCATCAATACCTGCCTTGATCTTACCAAGAACATATCCTTTGACCTTTGCAACAAAAGTCTCTACAATTCTAATTGCTTTGTTGACATACTTCCTTCCGATGTCCATAACATCGTACAACTCACCTGTCCATTTACCGACAAGATATGTTCCTAGTTTTCCATCACTCTGTTGCACATCCTTGAGCATATCGCCCAGCAATCGTGTGAAAGTATTATTGAGGTCAGTGTCAGCTCCACACTTAGTTACTACAGCTACACTCCAATTAACACCTGCTCTATTTGTTTCCGATGCATCTGCACGCTTTGCTGCGGAAAGATTGCTAATAGTTGCTACAGTTGTAGCAGGAGTTGCAGGAGTAGCAGCTGCACCAGTTGCAGGAGTTGCACCAGTTGCAGGAGTTGCAGCAGCAGCAGGTTCTCCGCCACTAAGTGGGACACCACTAGGTGTAGGATTAAGCTTAGATGAGTCTTCTGGTTGATCGAGAGCCCTTACATTAGGATCAAGAAATGTTTTAAAGTCTTTACAGTTTCCACTAGGATCTGGATCTTCTTCTAGTTCGCCTGCATTTGCAACTTGACCAATCGACCCCATGATGACTGGCTGTTGCTGTTCTCTATCCAGAAAAAATCCAATCACCCAATCTCCTGGTTCGAGTCTAGGAGTAGATGATCTAACAGCACCAGCAGAATATGGTGAGGTAACGGGCATCATAGTAATTGCCCATGGTAGATCATCTACTGCAACAGCATTGCAAGATTTTGGGTGGTGTCCTACAATTCTAACTTTATATCTACCAGAACGCTTTGGGTCCTTTGTTCCATCTGACCTAAAAGTTGGCGAAACAACTTGACCGATCCACCAGGAGAATCCATCGGAACCGATTTGATGAATAGGATATAGATGTGATAAAGGATCCATATTAATAAGTATCAGTCTTCGTAAATTCTACACTCAGATGCATCTGGGTGAGTGTCACAATACAACTCAAGTGGAGTGGGATCATGATCATCTTCTGGATGACGCTCTGCATATGCTTGCAGTTCTTCCAGTTCGCCCTCAATGTGACGACGGCGTTGTGCAGAAAGTTGAGGGTTGGCAAGTTCTTCCTTGTCTGCCTCAATATGTGCTTCGATGTTTTCCATTTTCCTCCTATGTTACATTTGATTCTTCATAACCACTAGAATCTCTAATGAGATCTAAGACTGTTCTACAAGTAAAAGATATACAATCAAACTGATGGTTGATTTTTTTAATTAAATAGATACCGCTGTGCTCTGGATCATATGATCCTAATTCTTCCTTGCTTGCATTGGGAACTTGGTTTGGTATCTTTACTATAATTTTATTACCTACACGTAAATCAAGATTGCCAGTTATTTCTATTGATAATTGCTGATTGGTTAGAATACCTGCTCTAGCAATCGATTGGACTAAGTATTGTTTCTGGGAATCCGTTACCGCATTGGTATTATCGCCGCTTGCGCCAACTTCGGACGCTATTTCTGTTCCGTTATACCAGTTTTCGTTATTTACAACTGTAGACAATATGCGAGTTGGATACTGGGAGAGTTTTTCTTGCCCCTGTGGTAGCTTCGTTTGAGCACCTAGATGGGCCATGTTGTCCCACATATCTTTTAGATTATACACGTACTCTTCGTACTTCCCAGTATTTATGTTGAAGAAGACACACAATGAAGAGTATGCTCCTTCACGAAGTTTCTTCATTATGTCGATCTCAGATCGAAATGCAACATTCAAAATTTTTCTATCATCTTCTGCTTCTGTCTTGTCGATCAACGCTGGTTTGTACACATATTCAGTGACTGGTGGTGATCCTCCAAATTTAGTTTCATCAGCAGATACTATAGCATCGATGCTTTTGAATGTAAACCCATCTTTAGTTTCAAAAAAGAAAAATCCTGCAGTACCTTTCAATTTTTGTGCGTCCGTTGGAGCATCAGATCTAACAGGATTAGATCCTGATGCAGTTGCTCCAGATTGAGATTTTTTGGTTTTTGGTTCAACTGCTGCTTTTGCAATAGTCTTTGCCTGCAAGTCTCTAATAATAGAGAATGGATTCTTTGAGGCAGGAATAAACTTAAAGATATTAATGCTATCTTCCAGAGTCATTTTCGCTTCTGGAATTTTTAGAAAATCTTTGAGAATTTTTCTAACAATATCAGTTGATGTTCCTTCTAGTTTTGTATTAACGAATATTCCTTCGTTCAACAAATAACTTTCAGAAACCAATCCAAGCGTATAAACTCTCTTGTTAGAAGTTTCTACTCGATTACTGACTCTCCATACCCTAAAGTCATATTCATGATCTTTTCCGAGATAATCAACGACTTCGATCGTTACTTTTTCAAATCCCTGAATGGGCATAGAGCTAATGATATTTGCAGATCTATCATGAACAATCAGCGTTGCTTTATATCCAATCTCTTCATATAGATATTCAAAATACTGAAAATTGATGACTGTTCCTTCAGACTCACCAGATTTGTAAATCCAGTATGTAGGATCTCCAGAAGATTCTGCACCTACCTTCCAAATTTTGACCGATTTTAACCCAAAATTAGAGGCTTTCATGAATACAAGAAGGATGGAGTATATGCATTAGTATATGTTTTTGTGCCAGGATCTGCCATTGTGTCAAATGCACTGACTTCATCCCGCTGGGCAACATTACCTACAGAATTACTACTCATATTTATTATGACTGGATCCATCGACCTGCCATAATTCATCTTGGTTTCCATGGAATTATGATTAACCAAAGACGCCATCATATTTTCTGGTCTACTAACATAATGTGCAATGTTATTTGCAGCAGGTGCTCCAAGACTAGACTGATCACCCATGGGTTTTCCATAGATATTCATATTTTGATCAGCACCTGACATGTTATTGTCACGCATATACTGTCTCAAAACATCATACCTATTCTGTGCTTTTATGGCAGTGTCTGCTGTAGAATCCATCAGAGCGCGAGTACCAGTCCTATCACCAATTTGTTGAGCATCACGAATTGCCTGATTCAATCTTGTATTGTTTGCACCAGTAATAGCACCTTGCTGTGGAGTCACATTTGGATTTGGTTTTGTTCTGCTGCGAACTCTATGTGCAGGATCGGTGTATTGTATTCCATACTTACTGTACATCGCCTCAAGTTCTGGACTAGGAGCCAATGGTTGAGCCTTGTATTGCTCAAGATACTGTGTCGGACTTGTTCTGTTAAATCTATCAATATCTTCTTGTTTGTATCCAGTTCTCTGATAAGAACCAGGAACTGTCATCCCAAAGAATTTCTGTACTGTTCCTCCCCTAGAATCATATTGAGATCCGCTGGGTGCCATGACTCTACCAGTGCCAGGCAACCAACTGAATGGTCCTCCAGTTCTTCCCGTAGAACCACTGTATTTTGTTCCAGAACCACCAGTTCCTCTAGATGCACCACCAGCGCCGCGTAATAAATTAAAGAATTTTCCAATATTATCTCCTATAGAAGAAAAGAACTTAATAATTGGAGAAAATATTCCGCCACCGTCACCACCGCCAGCATTGCCAGCAAACATATTAGAAACAATACTATTTCTAGTGCTTTTTCTACTAGATCCAAAAGAATTTGATATCTTATCAGTAATATTGAATGCATCAGCAATTGGTTTTGTAACCATTTGCATTGGTATATTCAATCCAACTGAATCTGGAAGAACCTCTGCAGCATCAGATGCCATCGCCATTGTTGACAATCCAGCAACTTGATTGACTGCTCTTAAAGCACCAAACAAATCTTTGGTAGAAGCATCATTAGTTTGATTTTCAGTTCTGGTTGGAGACACTAATGGAGACTGCCCACCAATCATATTAGTTGTAGGTGTTACTGCAGGAGTAGCAGATCCTTCAGATGTTCCTAATTCAAATTGCTGTATTCCTCCGCCAGTAGCAAGAGGTTGACCCTGAGTATAATTATTGTCTATTGGTTGAACAGACTCTGTACCATGAAGAAGGACTGGATATCCACTATCAGGTCCAGTAAATACTCCACCAGCAGCTGCCTTAGGAATATTTGGATCCTGATTCATTCTTTCAGTCAGGTCATCTTCTGCATCATTTCTTTGTTGAACAGCAGATGCATCCTCCCATGGATCGGCATATTCATCCGTACCAGAAGTTTTTTCAGTTTTACTTATAATGTCTTGTTTCTCTTTTGATTGAGCATCATCTACTTTCTGCTTGTCAAATGCAAGTTGCTGATTCAATACATTAATAAGTTGATCTAGTTTATCAGATACAAGATCAGTATTAACTTCCAGTGCTTTTGCAACAGCGATGGAAGATTCTTTTGCACTAGTAATCTCACTATTAATTTCAGACTGTTGTTCAGAAACAGATGCTACCGTTCTTGCTAAAGACTCAGCAACTTTAGCAAAAAGAATGCCTAGTTTTTCATCCTTAACTTTTACAGGTTTGTCTTCATTAACCGTACTGCCATACTTAGTGGTAGACGCCATCATTGGCGTATTTGCCTGAACCTGTTGATTCAGAGGTGCGCCAACAGCAACCATTGGAAATGGTTGACTTGCTCTGCGTGCTTGTGCTTGAGCAGATGATCCTCCGATTGGACTGCTCTGACCACGGTTATAATAATCTGAAGGTAGTGGAGATGCTAATTCAGATCTTTGTCCTCTAGCAAAGTAATCAGGATACTTAAATTTGTCACTAAATTTTTTCTCCCTAAACATGCTGGGAGTAAATCTATATGGCAGTGCCTGCTTAAAAAACTCACCACGCTTTAGTTGTGGATCTACACCATATTTTGCTGCTTTCTTTTCTGCTGTTGCCCTCTCTTGCTTTGCATCTCCACGCGCATTCTGCACCGTGTTATACAAAAACGATGCAACTGTGGTGGTAAGATCTCCACTATATGTGTAAGAATATGATGCCATGGATTAGGTTGCTAGTCGTGACATTTGGTATGCTAGTGGATCAAAAGAAGAATCTCTAGAAGATCTAGATCCACTAGAAGAAGAAACTTGTCTCTCTACTATCACTGTCTTATTTAACACAATAGGGAGCACAGATAAACCTTCTTCAATAGACTCATTATCTGCACTTGATGCCATTAATTGTTGAGATTGAATGCTTGATCGATTGCCGCCAGTGAAAAAATCCCACCAACTGAAAGGTCGTTTTGGATTTGAAGGAGTTGGATTTGGACTGGGTTTTGGTTTTGGTTTTGAAATAAGTCTCTGTGGAAATGGCATAGCACCCCTAGATAACTGATTTCCACTGCCATACTCAGCAAAGTAAGAATTATGTCCATAACCCTCTCTTCTAACAACATCAGAACCCTTAACTTCACCTGCAAGAAATTCAGTTCTTCCACCAAGTTTTTTAGCAGCTGCTGCTTGCAGTAGGGGATTTTTCATTGCAGCAAGAGTAGACTCATACAAATTTAGCATTTCCTTGTAAGAAATACGTTTTTTATATCTTCTCCAATAATATGATTGCATTGCTGCAATAGCAGATTTTTTGTCTGTGATTGCCTTCCATTCTGGAGATGTTTTTGTTCCAGGTCCGCTTGATACATTTGGATCGATATATGCTGGTTGATATTGAGCATCTGCAGTAATAACACTGAAAAGAGTGCTGCCATATGTACCATCCCCAAGTCTATTCATAATAGACTGTGCTACATCAACTCTAGACTGATCACCTATACCCTCCAAGGAAGATATTGCAACTAAAGCGGCAAAATCTTTATCACTAACCTTTGGGGGCTTGCGAGGAGATCCACCTGTTCTTCCACGACCAACCATTGGCGTATTAGCAGAAGCTGTTTTGATAGGAACCCATTGATTATATCCATATCCAGGTCTAGGAACCAATTTATATTCAGTTCCATCATGACCCCTATTAGTATCACCAGGCTTATTATTTCCAGAAGTTCCATCTGGTCTCAATCCATATCCTGCGATCAAATTGGGCATACTAGGTTGATCAACATTTGGGCGTCCCCCAATGTTTCCATTATTACCAGATGCTTTAATCGTAGGCTTTGATGGAGGAACTTTTCCTTCCAGATCAAGCATATATCTTTGCAATCTACGGTAATTTTTTGCCGCAGCGGCGGAATCTGGTTCAAAAAAGTCCAAACTTGTGTGTGGACCACGCATACTACCAGCACCTGGCGCGGCACTACCGCCAGGCCATTGTCCTAACCATCCAACTGGACCTATGTACTCACCTGCAGAAACTTTTTGTCCAGGAGCTACTGTTGCAGTTCCAGGAGCAAAGTGTGCATATAGTGCATCAAATTTTCTTGAAGGTTCGAAAGGATCTGTACTTCTAATAACAACAGATTCTCCATATCCAGAAGCGCCTGCGATCGGACCCACAGATACAACTTCACCATCAAATGCCGCGTAATTTTTATAGATGTTATTATAACTAAAGTCAACTCCAGGTTCGCCGCTTGCATCAATTCCCTGAGCAGGGTCATATGTAACCGCATTAGCAGGTAAATTTTTATTCCAAATTTGAGATTGACTTCCAATTCTTTGTGTTAGTCTAGGCTGACCGCCTCCGCCACGGGGTTTAGGTTTAAATATCTCTAAGGCCGTTTCAATAAAAGTCCTGGGTCTTTGACTTGGGTCATTATTACCGCGAGTTGTATCATCATCTGCTTCTTCTGCTGTACGAAAATCAGTATCTGCAGATAATTTTTGATCAGATTTCTTAAAGAACGCAGTTGATGTTGTTTTTAACTTACTTCTTTTAATTCCAGTAGAAAATGGAATATTTACTATTTTAAATGGTAATCTAGAAACCTCTGGAAGAATATGATTATCTACTTTAGCATCTCTCGCATATTTCATCGCTACAGACACAAGTTGACTTCCAGATGATTCAATCAAACTGGTTGCCAGTCCTGTTTTAGGATCAACTCTATCAACTCGTTCCGTACCGTGGAGGATTGCGAGACCTCTCTTAGTTAATCCTGTGCCTGTTTCATATTTCTGAGTATCTTTGGTCGCGTCTCTAGCTGCAATGCCAGCATCAATTGCCAAAGATGCAGCAGTACCAACACCAGGAACAAATGCTGCTGCCCCAGATGCCAGTTCCAATGCTGCACCCATTGGATCGGGTGGTTTTTGAAATAGTCTTTGTGCTGCAAATACTGCAGAAATACCAAGACCGATACCAAATGGAAGTTTTTTACCAGCAGACTTTAGAGCTGTCTTTCCTAATGCTTTAGTACCAAATTTTAGACCATATCTTTTTGCACCCTGCTTTGCGTAATTAACTAGTGCGGTTTTTGCTGCTGCCCTAGGTCTCAATGCTGCCCTAGCAAGGGGTGCTATTCTCCTGCCAAGTGGTCCCCTAGCAAATAGTCTGGCTCTTGCTCTCAGTCTTCTGGGTATCACCCTACCAATAGCAGACTTTGCTCTTCTTAGGAGTAAATCTTTAATAAGATTTCCAACAACACTTTTAGGTCTCTTGAGAATGTTATTTACATACCCTGCTGTACCAGCTCCTCCGCCAGATCCACTCGCATTGACGGTTTCGGCGTCATCAGCAAGTTTTTTATCGTGTGCTAATTTTTTTTGATATATGTCAAGCAAGGCATCAAGCTTGCCAAGCAACATTTCATTGTGATCTACAATTAATTTATTGTTTTGAGCAGTAATCGCTTTAATTTCATTAATGCTCTGCAAGTTCTGAGCTGCCTTTGACTCAAGCTGTATCATTTTCAATACAACACCACCTCCAAGCATTCTTGACACATACTGTCGTCCAGACTTGTCGGTGACAGGTGTTGGTGTTGGTGTTATTACTTTAGATTCTGCTTCTTTAGTAGCAGACTTCAATTCTTCTTTTTCTTCGTCCGCTTTGTCTCTATTTTTTTCAATACGCTTTTTGACAGCAGCATATAACTTACCAGCGATCGTTGTGGTAAGGTCCCCAGAATATGTTGTTGAATATCCTGCCATTATTTCTGCTGTTGTTGGCGCTGTTTGACTTCTTCAAGATACTGCATCAAGAACGCAACATAGATTTCACGCTCCCAGGGGATCCAGTTTTCAATATCACTCAATCTATATTTATGGTACTGCATGAGGGCAAAATTGACCCTGTAATACCCCTCCAAATTATTTTGGAAGAGTGCTACGCGAAAAAACTCTGAAGACCCTCCAAGACGTACTCAGATTCTACGCCAGTGTTGGGATTTTTGACATTAAACGCATGACGCAGTTTTGGAGAAGTTTCGTAAAATTTCTGCAACTCTTCAAACTGCTTAGAAGTCAAACTGTCAACAAATTCCCGAAATTCTTTCTTAGTAGTGGTAGTAGAATCATAGACCTCTTCACCCTGGTAGATCTGATCGATGCTTTCTGCAATCAACTCAAATACTTCCTCAGTATCCATGTCTTTCTGCAAAAAGTCCAAATCAATGAATCTTTGCATACTAGGATAACGCATCACAACACCAAAATCTTCATCAAACTCAACTTTGGTAGAATGACCTTCTGGTTTGTATACTTGAATATCAGAAATTGGAATTCTTACATCAACTTTGGTTTGATTGTCATCTTGACATGTAACAGTCAAACTGATACTTTCTCCAATAGATGCACCACGAATATTCAGGAACAAATATTCGAGATCAAAGATAGGAAGCTGATCTACCTTAATTCTGCTCAAAACGCAGTTTTTGATCAAATCCTTGACAGCTTGTTGAATCTGCTTTTCATCTTCTGCCTCTAATGCCAGCAAAAGCACTTTTTCTTCTTTTACCAAAAATGGGCGATATTTTACAGTTTTCCCCGTAGATGGCAGTTCAAGTTCGTATGTTGGATAACCAACCTTTGGCAAAGCCATGATAATAACCTCAGATCGTATATTTATTTAGAACGACTTTTTTAAGTAAAAATTGTCGGAAATTTTTTTCCCAGTTTCATGGAATTGAAAAATCAATTTCAACCAGCAAAAATAAGGTCATGTCTCTTATAATAAAAATTCACAGTGACCTTTGTTAGTTGAGATGATCCATATGCTAGAGGAACCGTGTCAACACTGTATGGATATGCATCTTGGAGAACGAATCCGATTGATGCCCTATCTGTATTGGTAGTAGTTCCCAATTCAGTTTTTACAACTCTAATTTTCGCAGTATATTGATCTGGATATGATAAGCGAACAGATTTGTGGGTTCCAAGCGTCGCCAGTTCACTTACTTTGGCTGGATCGGTGCTGTCAGTGTAGATAACTCCATACCCAGTTTCATCACCTGCTGCACCAAAAAAAATATAATTGTGCCATGCAGTAAAAAATTTCATTGGTGTCATATCTGCATCACACATAAAACTCATTGATAGATCAGAGTGAATCCTAGTGTGTGGATATTGGAACTGACCTTCACCCAAAACTCTACCAGCCAGCATTCCAGTCTGAGCTTGTATATTTGGAAGTTGAGTTTCATCACAGAAAAATTCAATCCATTCTTTATCTTCTTTCCAAGTTGTATACCAACTAAGCCCACCAGTATCATTCGTATTTGGTTGGATGTAAACACGATAAGAAGATGTAAGAGCCATGCCGCCCTTTACACCTATTCTACTCATGATTTCCGATAAATTTCTCACTCTAAATATAGTTGTGGGATCTTATATATTTATGGCATATTCAGGACTATACAAACCCGTTAATCCTGGCAAGTATCGTGGGAATCCAACTCGTGTTATCTATAGATCATTATGGGAACGAAAGTTCATGGTGTTCTGTGATAACAACCCATCCATTTTGGAATGGGGTAGCGAGGAAATCATTATACCATATCGTTCTCCCATAGACGGAAGAGCGCATCGATACTATCCAGACTTCTACATCAAAGTTCGTGAAAAATCTGGACTTGTTTCAAAATACATTGTTGAAATTAAACCAAAAAAACAAACAACAGCACCGAATGACAAAAACAAAAGAACTGCTGCCTACAAGAAAGCTGCTCTGACTTTTGCAAAAAACCGCGCCAAGTGGGATGCTGCTGAAGACTTTTGTGAGGATAGGCAGATGAAATTTTTAATCCTGACAGAAGACCACTTAGGAGTATAGGACAATGGCACAAGGATTTGCAGAAATCCAACGCAACACAATAAAAGAAGACGCTGGATACAAAACTATTTTCGAAAAAGTTACAGAAGCTACAGGAGGAGAGAAAAAAACTTTCACATGGTATAAAAATGCAGTACGCAGAGAGATAGCACGCTTTGCAAAAGACAAATCAAAATACATAAGAGATGAGCGGCGTGATCGAATGGGATCTGCTGCTCAAGAAGATGGAAATATGTTAAGAAGATATGCAGTTGCTGGACACATGTATCTCTTCGAATACAAAGCATCATCTAGACTACCGTACTATGACAGGTTTCCGTTGGTCTATGTGATCAAAGCAACTCCATCAGAGTTTTGGGGTGCCAATCTTCACTACATGAATCCAAAGAAAAGAATCCTGGCAGTGAGATCATTGATGCGTGGAAAAATTGACTTTCCTAAGATATGTCTACATAAATATTTGAAAAGTAACATTGAAGGTGGTTACATTTTAGATCTACATGCAGATGAATGGGACACCGCCATACTTTTACCCGTAGAAGATTTTGTTATTGATGTTAAAGGTGGTCACCAATTTGATTATGAAAAAGAATTAGTTTGGCAAGAAACCAACGATAAATTCTATGACAAATTGAAAGCACAAAGAATCATCAAAGGGTACAGTACAAAATCCGACAGGGAAATGGTAAAGTAAATGGCAACATATAAAGCAAAAAAAGGAGATTACTATAGAGAATCTAACGGTGTCATCTGGTATAAGTTTGGCGATGGTGACCTCGATTGGCAGAATACTAATGTTAAAGGAAGTGCTTTACCATCATATGTTACTGGAAATGAAGTAAGTAAAGATACAAAACAACTAACGCCAGCAGCACAAAAGAAACTGGATGATGCGGCAGCTGCCGCAGCGGCAGCAGGTGCGTTGTCTATTAAACTAACAAATCCAACAGTTCCTTCTAAGAGTGCGTCTTATAGATATCCAAACAATATCAAAGACAAATCAACAGATTATATTTTATTTGAATTTGGAGATTATATACCTCCATATTCGGGAACAGCAGAAGGGGCTGCAGCAGCTGATGCTGCTCAGGATAGAACCAAATACAACAATTATAATTCATCTGCAAATAGTTTTAAACCATACTCTTCTTCAAGTGATTTGAAACCAGTTATTTTATACATGCCTCAAGATATCCAAACAGAATCAAAACAAAATTGGAATGGCAAAGCTATCAGCAATATTGGTGGTGCTGGATTAGGATTATTTGGTGGCGGAAATGCAGATAAATTAAAAGATTATAGAATAGGTGAAGGTCTTAACAACGCTGTTAAAGCACTGGTAACTGGTGCTCTCAATGCAGTTCCTGGTGTTGGTGGTAACTTTACATTAAATGATGTCTTATCAACTACACAGGGACTTGTTCTCAACCCAAATGTTGAAGTTATGTATGACTCTCTTGAGTTGAGAGAGTTTACTTTAAAATTCAAAATGACTCCACACGATGGCACTGAAGCTCAAACAATTAGAAACATAACACAAGTTTTTAGAAAAGCATCTATGCCATCGTATGATAAAAGTTATAATGGCAACACCACAGATTCACAAAATATACAAGGATCAAATGTCATTGGTGTTCCGTCCATGTGCAGAGTAAGTTTTATGAGGGGATCCAATCTGCATGAATGGTTGCCACAATATAAAACATGTGTTATTCAAAAAGTAACCGTTAACTACACTCCAGATGGTGCGTATGCAACATTTGGAGATGGATCTCCAGTAGCAACAGAATTGTCAGTCACATTCCTAGAATCCAAACTTCTATTTGCAGAAGAACTTAATGTTAGCGGAGTTTCATACTGATGTACTTCAATCTAATACCAAACATACAGTACTCAACCAAACCAATTGGGTTTCCATTTTCGGAAGCAGATTATATCACTGCAAAAAATTTCTTCAGAAGATATCAGGTTAACCCCGAGATTTTTGACTATGCAGTATACTTTAAAAAGTATAGCATCAAAACTGGTGAGCGACTAGACACCATAGCAAATAGTGTTTATGGAAATCCATTTTATGATTGGGTTATTGTTTTAACAAACAATATGATAGACCCAAGGTTTGATTGGCCGATGGAAGAAATTCAACTACAAAAATATGTGGAAGAAAAATATCCAGGGCAAGATCCATATGCTGAAGTTCACCACTATGAAACTAACGAGCATAAGATTGGCAACAATATTGTACTGGAAAAAGGCATTGTTGTTGACAAAAATTACTATACAACCAATCACTACTTCAATTCCAGTGGAAGTATGGTTAGCGTATCTGGTTTTATCTTGTCCAGACCAGTAACAATATACGAGTACGAATCTACAGTTAATGAATCGAAGAGAGAAATTTATCTTCTAAGATCAGGATACCTAGAAGGGTTTGTTAATAGTTTCAAAACTCAGAACAAATACAAAGAGTCTACTGATTTTATTAGCAACAAACTAAAAAAAGCATAGCGCGACTTTTTAGACAAAAAAATTGGGGAAAAAATTTTCCCCAATCGTGAAATCGTCAATCGAAATTTGAAATTATCCTCTCACACTCTTTCAAGTTTTTTTTACAGAAGGCACGGACATAACTGTTCGTGTCTGTATTCATAGTGTAGTGAGCGTGAGTATGTATTACTTCGATCATCGCCAAGAACCCAACACACAGGGCTACGAAGTGGCATATAGGACTTGTGGCACAGCATGTCAGGTTCTTTTTAAAGTCCATCAGAACTTATACTTAGTACCGATCTCAACTTTCCAGTCAGTCTTGGTGCTGGTGCTGATGAATTCTGCCTTTGCTTTAGCAGACAGTTTCTCAGTCAGGGCAAGACCAGTGCCGATTTCAGCAGCGGTGAATCCAGTAGAAGAACCACCATCAGGGGTCTTAGCACCACCGCCAAGTTCAACATAAGGTTTGGCGATACCAACCTTCCAGTCATAACCAACACGAGCTTGGTTGACTGCTTCTTTGTAATTGTCGTCGCTGAATTTGAATTCAGATTTAGTCATGACGTAGGGACCAGCAAGGGCAGGTGCCGTCACCATAGGAATGGCAAGGGCGGCAAGAGCGAGTGCTTTCATTTGTTTTTTCCTTTGAGTAGGGTTTGTGTGTCATTAAAAAGACCTCTGTATTATAACAGAGGTCCGTATATTTAGAGTTAAGGATCGGTTAATGTTTGATCCCTGACAGATCAGTCTTCTTCAGCAAGACGAGCGAAGTAAGACAGAGCATCGTCATCATCAACAACAGACTCCTGCTTTACAGGAGATGGTGCTGCAGCAACAACAGGCTCATACTCTTCGTCATCAACGCTAGGAACAGCAGTGCGCTGGGTGATACCAAGCACCATGTTCAGGCGACGCTCAAGATCCTCGTAGGACTTGAACTGGTCCTTAGAAGTGAACGCTTCCAGAGAGTGCTCGGACTTCCAGATACCTTCCAGTTCATCATCGTCTGCACTGAGAGCAGAGACACTATCAAACTCAGAAGAATCATAGTTCCAGTAACCTGCAACCTTCTTGATCTTCAGTTTGAAGTTAGCACCTTCCCAAAGATCAAAAACATTCACGGGTTGCTCATCCTGAAACTCAGGTTGCATCGCAGCAAGGATCTTATCATGGATCTTCTTGCCATACTTGTAGAGGAACACACGACCCTCGTTCTCAGGGTTCTTAGGATCCTTCACGACAAGGATGTTGCTGTAATACTGGAGCTTACGCTTCTGCTTACGAGCAGTCTCTTTGTCTTCATCACTACCGCTGTTCCAGAGACGGCGGTTGACTTCACCAACGGGATCCTTCTCGTTGAGAGTGGTCAGGGAGTTCTCGATGTACCAACCACCAGGACCTTGGAAGGCATGGGAATACACCTTCGCCCAGGGGATGGTCTCACCTTCGGGGGCGGGGAGGAAACGGATAACAGCGTACCCGTTGCCAGAAGCGTCAACCTCTGGTTTCCAGAAACGCTCATCAACGTTCTTGCCGCTGGATGATTTCTCTAGTTCCTTCTGGAGGAAGTCGAAGTTGTTCTGGGATTTACGCTTCAGATCTGCGAAAGACATAGGATTTTCTCGGATTAGTTTGGATTTGGTTTGTGTGATGCCCTATCACTCAGTCATTATACAAGGGCACAGGGTCGGGCGTCAACCCCCTGTGCCACTACGCAGTTTGTCCTTCATGAACTGGACTTTCTGCAGCAGTTCGTCGAACATCTCTTCGACGGTGGTGCCTGGGGTGGCACCAAGCATAATAATACCCTGCTTCATGGTCTCTAGGACAGAGACTGCTTCAGGATCGTCACTCAACTTAATACGGAAGTAGAAAGTCTTCTGCTTCTCAATCAACAGTTCAAGTTTCTCAAAGTATTCCATCTTCCTCTCGTCATCGAGAAGAACAAAGTTCATGGCAGATCTAAAACAGAACTGCTGGAGGTCCATCATCTCTTGGATGTCTCCACGAATAATATCTGACTGGAAAAAACTCATAGTGATCTACCTTTGTACTTGTAATGTTTACTTAAATCATAACCAAATTTATTTCTATGAACCTTAGCAGTTTCACCTGTTATATTTTCATAGATCATTTTCATGATATCAAAGTGATACCAATGATGTGGAGCAAGGTATTGTGGAGAACCACATACAAAGATGTAGTCAAAATTATAATTACCTATCTCTAAGTTTTCTTTTGAGATAGATTGATAGTTCCAATCAAGTTGGACTACTGATGGGTCAAGGGGCGTTGAGTTTTCATTTCCCACCCAGATATAACTGGAAAGTTTTTTATTCTTTACTAACCACAAGACCCAATCAGCTTGAGAAACAATATCATACTCGATGACTTCTTTATATTGTTCATTGAGATAGCAAATGTCATGATGCTGATCAATATTCAAGATATTAATCTCTTCATCTACATGATGCAGATCAAAGAGGATACTATCATGTTCAAAACCAAAGGATACATTCTGACATTTTGACAATGCTTTTGTAAAAACATCTAAGATAAACATCCAGTTGTCAATACTGACATTGAAATGTTCTTCTTTGTAATAGGTGTTGTTATAAAACTCTCCCCATCTTTTATCAGCAAAGTTATTATAAAAATTATTATCAACTAACTTGGCGTAGTTAGTTGAGATATAATCCAAATCAATTGTTAATACATTCATACCAGCATAAGTTTTGCTCTGCTAGTTTTCTTCATGAAGTTGAGTTGCTGTGCCTCGTAACGGAGTTTCTCCTTTAGAGGTTTGCTGATCAACTTTGATACACTATCTATCTCAATTTCATTCAATTCACAGTAGTGGATAACCGAATCAATATAATTCATGTCTGGATTGTGTAGTGCAATCTTCTCCACTTCCTGCGAGAATCTCGCAGCGGTCATAAATTTATCCTCTAATAATTGTTTTTTCTCCATATCGTTCCTGATACTCCGCGATGTAACTCATTAGTTTGATAAAGAATTCTTTCTTAGGTGGAAGCACCTTGACTTGAGTTTCGCCGTTTTCACATGCAACGATCGTCACGAGTTGCTTAACACTCAACCCGTAATTTTCTTGAAGCATACAAGCGTATGCTGTTTCTTGAACGAAGTAGTCATAAAGATATTTTTCACGCTTGGGTTCTGCTGCTGTCTTGAAATCGATGATAGACAACACGCCGTCGAACTCAGCGATACAATCTACACGCCCAGCAATCTCTAAATGTTTAGAGTAGAGCGCCGCTTCCTGTAAGTAAATATTATTTATGCGGTCTAAAATATCCCTAGAATGCTGGAACATTAGAACGGGAAGCGGGAACTTACTATACTTCTTCAAGTCAAGATCGTTGTTGAAATAATCTTCAACAATGGAGTGATACTTTGTTCCTCTATTAGTAGATCGTTTGGAGATGTTGTTTGCTTTCTCCTCACCAACACGGGCTCGCCACCTGGCGATGCCCGCTACCTTATCTTTGTTGTTGCTAATCACAGTGGTGACAGATGGAAACTTATCTCCTGTAGGTGTGAGGTAAACTCGTTTGCCATCCACCATCTCAGCAGACATTTCAATAGGATCTAATCCCACATGATTAAACAACTTCATAGACCCAGATTAATTTTGTTGATGATATAAGACTTGACAAGACCAGAACGAACGATGTCCTCAATACCAAATTCAATTAGCGAGAACTCATCCATGTTCTGTAGGATGCGTTGGAAGTCTAGGATACCTGAACGCTCAGAGATCTTTTGCAGGTCAGTCTGAGCAGCATCACCACAGAAGATGATCTTGCTATCCTGTCCCACACGAGTGATGATACTATCCAGTTCGTGGAAGTTCAGGTTCTGACACTCGTCAATGATAACAATACAGTTATCAAGAGTGGTGCCACGAATGAAACTAGTAGACCAGAACGAGATAGTTTCCTGTGCCTTGAGATTATCATAGAGCATCTCAAAACTATTGTCATCAGGCATCTCAAACATGGACTGAACCATGTTCTTATATGGTATCTGATAGAGAGAAGACTTATCCTCATGGTCACCAGGAAGGAAACCAATCTCCCTCGTAGCAACTAGAGAGCGAACGATATAGACTTTCTCATAAGGACTATACTCATTGAGCACATCCTTGAGTGCCTTATAGAGAGCAACGAATGTCTTACCAGTTCCTGCTACACCATAGGCATAGATCATCTGACCTTTGTCCCACTCATCAAACATCACCTTCTGGTTTTCAGTAAGTGGTTCAACGGGGATCATGTAAGCTTCATCAATAGGCTTACGACGCTTACGCTGCTTAGAAGTCATACCTTGTCCAGGTGCCTTCTGTGTCTTCTTTCTTACTGGCATATGATTAACGATACTTGTCGGTAATAGTTTTGTTTCTTGGTGCGTGTTTGGCAATCTTGTTCTTCATGATGTCATGGAATCCAGGATGAGTTCTGCTCATCTTGTCTTGCCAGTCACCAACCTCACCAGAGGAAGGACAAGTAGATGGATCACTCCAGTCTCTTGTCCAATCTGGATTGTCAGTCTTCCACTGATCCCAATCATGAACGCTGAGCACAACGTCCTTTTGTTCACCAGTTTTAGTATTGATTACAGGGTATGTTGCCATCAGTTCCACTCCAATGCTTCGGCACAAATAGGGAATTGTTCAGCGAAGATTTCCTTACACTGAGCAGCAATGTCCATGTGTTCCTTCTGGGTTCCATGGGCGCTGCGTAGATCTATATAGTGCATCCAAGAACGCACAGATCCTGACATGTAGATACGGGTGGGAGTTGCCAAAGGAAGCACAAAGCGAGCACACTCTTTAGCAATACCCATCTCTAGCATGTG
>Ga0208162_1000060_pt1 | contig 52209 bp, 51 predicted proteins | sample CB_VirMetaG_4_FD_184539 | JGI IMG/M metagenome (GOLD analysis project Ga0208162, IMG submission 184539) | Freshwater to marine saline gradient viral communities from Chesapeake Bay - CB_1508_1M Viral MetaG (SPAdes) (version 4) | ecosystem: Environmental > Aquatic > Marine > Coastal | place: USA... | reverse complement strand
TATTTTTGCTGAATGCCAAGAGTCAAAGTAGCAGCAAATAATGATACAGATGCTACACAAGCCCATAATTCCGGAAATATTTCTGTATTTGGATTAATTTTTCTGTGTTTATTTGGATCGTAATCACTTGGGCTGATGAAAATCCATTTTCCACCAGATTTAAGTTCTTTTACAATAGTATCTTTGATCGATTGTATAATGCTCATGTAAATAATCCCATTACAATTGAAAGGTTAGTTGGTATTCTTATCTCTTGTCCTTCTTCAACTTCCGCTTCTGTTGGAATAAAGTTAAATCCGGCAATAACCCACCATTTTGTTTTGTCTCCATAAAACTTTGCTGCAAGTTTCCAAAAGCGATCTCCATTCTTCCAATAATATCTTTGAAATGGAACTCTATTGTACTCAACCTCGGTCAATCTTTTAAATTGAGGAGTTTGGTATTGAGTTATCTGTTGAACTCCGCGATCTTCAAATATCTCGTCTGTTCTATATTCTTCTGTGTCGTTAATGACTTTATTTCTTGAATTGTATCTTGACATGCTTATCTCCTAAAAAGGCCAACTTTTATCACTCATTGGACCATTATTGTTATTGAAGCCACCCATTCTATCATGCAAAGGAGAAAATGAAAAATTCAAGGTAATTTCTCTTGGAACAGATTCAGCATCTCCAACCTCAACACCATCTGTTGTGTTATAATCAATTCCAAAAGAAGTAAAGAACCCTGGCAACAAGTTACTCTCCATATTAGGGGGTTGATAGCCTCCAACTAGTAATGGACTACATTTAACTGCATACAATGGAGGAGCTTTTAGAATGTTTGGTTTATCTATTAGTACATTACCAGTATCATAAACAGGGTACATAGTTGAGGCCATAAGTTTTACTTGGTCAAAGAAATCATCTTCTTGTGTTTCTGACTCTATCAGAACGCTAAATGATATTTCTCGAGTTGTTCCGGAATAAGTTTTTATCTGATCAATTCTTCCATAAACTGCTTCTTGATTTACATTTGTAGAATAACTATCACTAAAGGATTGAATATCTCCATTAAATGACCATATTTTGTTTCTAGCAAAGGAATAAACATGAATCTGTTGATCTGTTTCATTGCCAAAAGTTTTTAAAAGACTACCACCCATTTTATTTCTCCTTTATTATTGTTGCATTACACCATGGATGTAAGCATCAAGTTGTGTTCCATCTGCAAGAACTAATTTCAAGTTTCCAAATGAATTATTAATACTGTAACTTGGATTGAACAAGTTACTTAAAGAATAACTTGCCGATGCACCTGCGGCTTGTCCTGCTATATACTTTCCACCTGATGCGATTGTTGCCATTGAATTCAATGTTGTCATTAGTTCAATTTTCTTTTGACTTCCCAAGCCATCTAAAGCAGCAGAAGCATCTTTTATTCCCTCCGCTAATAGATAAACATTATCAAAAGCTCCATCAACCATTGCGGAAGCAAATAAATTCAATTCTTTAAACATTGAAGATAAACTTGAAGCTACCATGTCAACAGCATAAGCCACTCCTCCCATCGCAAGACCTAATAATAGTATCAGACCAATAGCAGGTCCTCCAACGGTTTCAACAGCAACTAATGCAGGAATTATTGCTGCTAGAGCATAACCAAAAGCCCATATTCCAAGTGCAGCTGGCAATGCAGATTCTCCAAGACCTCCAAAAGATTCAACAAGAAAAGAGATACCAAATGCCGCAATACCAATAGCAACACCAATTCCCATAGCAGCTAAAATCAATACACCAATTCCACCAGCGCCTGCCAATGCAGCAGCAGCAATTATCTCTATTGCCGCAGCTATTCCACCAGCAGCTGCCGGCATTTGAGACCCAGCTACAACAGCAGCTTCTCCTGCTCCAAATAAACCAGCTATTAAAGGTCCAAATAATGCCAAAAGTGGTCCAATTGTACCACTTAAAAATGCCCAAGTACCACCAAATAATACAAGAATAGGGATCAACCCACCAGTGTAAGTATTGATCTTGGCAATACCTATAGCAAAATATTCAATTAAATCAATAGAATATTCCAAAAATCCCATGAATTGTTTATTTGCAACAATAGATTGAATCGCATTTGCAAACTTTTCTTGTAATGGTATGGTGGCTTTAACAGCATCAGCAAACTTTTGCTGTATATCAGCTTGTTTATTCATTTCTTTTTGTGATCTTCTGTAAGCACCAAGAGACATGCCAAATATTTGATTTGCTTTAGCCATATCAGATATTCCAGCGGCATTTGCAATGGCTTTTTGAGTAAATTTATCCATTTGAGAGAACTGTTGACCAGATGCTTGAACAGATTTAATGATTTGTTCAATTCTTTTGTCTTCATCCATCATTAACATTTTTGTTGCTGACATTTGAGACCCAAGAACAGCATTAAGTTTCGCAGTTGTCTCGGCGGCATCCGCAAATGTATCAAATTTTTGTGCAATTCCAAGCAATTCTGACATTTCAACACCAGAGTTCCTTGCGGCGGCAGCTAAATTCTTAAATATCTTTATAGATTTTGTTCCTTGTGCCGCAAGAACTGACGAAGCAGCTGAGAAGTCCTTTATCATTTTTTGAGAGGATAGACCAATATTTGTTCCGATCATCGCAAGTTCTTGAGTTAACTCGGCAGCTTGTTTATTAGACACACCCATTGATTTTGTCATTATATTTAGGGTTTGAGTAAACTCTTGACCTGAAACACCAAGTCTTTGAAAGTCAGCTCCCATTGCTCCAAGCTGTTTTACTGATTCAAATGACATGTCGTTCATTCCGATAAGATTATCATTGAAAGCCAAAAGAGCTTGAGAAGTGTTTTCGATGGATCTTCCCATTTCGTAACCTTCAAGTTTAACATCTGATAAAACATCTTGAAATTTTGTTCCAGCACCTGTCGCAGCAGCCATTTTTGCTCCAGCAGCATCAATTTGCAAGGCTAATCCAACATAGGACTCCAAAATAGAAGCAGCAATATTTTGAACTGAAAACATTTGTTTAGCTGCTTTGGCAAACTTCTCTTGTTCTTCTTTTGAAGATGCAATTTTCTTTCCGATATCTGTCCAGCCTTGAACAGTTTTCAAAAGTTTTGAATTTCCAAGGCCAATTTTTGATGCAATTCCTCCAAGAATATCATCATATTCTGATGTATTTTTTTTAATTTTTTCTACTTTATCTTCTTGATCACTAATTTTCTTATTAATATCTTCTAGTGTATTATCTATTTCTTCGTAGTCTTCTAATTGTAAGTTTAAAAAGAATAATTGTTCTTCTATTTGTCTTTTTAGTTCTCTGCTATTCTCTGTGTCTTCTTTAATTCCTTCCGTTCTTTGATCTTCTAATTCTTTTATTTGATTTTGAAGTGAAATTTTTTCATTAATCTTATTTTTCATTAATTTTAAATTTTCTAATTCAATTTCTTGTTTCTGAATCTCAGCATCACGTAGCATACCAAGCTGTTCCATAGTAGAAAGCTCTATTTTCATATCAGCAATTTTATCTTTTCTAAGACGAGCTGCTCTTTCTTCTTCTTCTAGTTCTTTTATTTCTTCTAGAAGTTTTTTCTTTTTTTCTAATTCTGATATTTCTTCTTTATCTGTAGCCATCTATTATCCCTCGTCTTTGAATGGCCAAGTAATTCCCGTTGTTTGTTCAAAGTGTCCAACGGCTTGGTCCAACATCTCTTTTGTTTTTTGAGATTGAGGATGGTCCTTTCCATGCTTGATGAAATTATCAAGATATTCTTTTTCGGCCATAATTGCTCGAGAATAGGCTTTAACGTCTTCAATCTCTCCTCGTATCACAAACTTTAGTTTGGGGCCTTCATCGTCCTCTGAGAGCCTTTGATGAGCCTTTAAGTCAGCAGTCATTGTAACATCTTCTCCATACATATAACGGAGAAATGTTTTGTTCCAATCTGCAAATGCTCTCATCCAAGATTCGGTTAATAATTTCTTTTTTGTAAAGTCTAGTTCCATTAGTAGTTCCTCGCTTATTAATAAGTAGTTTAATTAAAAAAACCCGATTATTATCGGGTCTTCTTTGATGCCTTTTCGGCGGCTTTGTTTTCTTCTTCATATTGTTGAACCAATCTTTGGTAAAACCAGTTTCTTAATCCAACGGGCAAATTGTAAACTTCAATAAAAGACCAACCCCCATAATGTTTCATAAGAAATATTTGTTCATACAATTGTTTAGAATATTCATTGTTTAGGCCAAAAAAACTCCGCTCCAAGCGGAACCTCCAGTTCTTGTTCATAACCACAAGATTTGCATGCAAAGTCAAATTTTAACTCAACATTTGGAGAAATTTCTTTATAAAACTTTTTAAGAGTTAAAGAATCTTTAAGAGGCATAAGTTCAATAAATTGATTAACCATTCCTTTATCTTCAACACCATTAGCAGAAACAACCATTAGTTTGTATTGATCTGTTACTGTTGATTCATCTTTTTTCTTCTTTTTAGAATCTGTCATTCTTTCCACAATTAAACGCTCTTCTTTTGAGGTCAATTGTTTAATTTCTAAAGTAACACCAGATTGTGGTAACTTTAATTCATAAAGACCTTTTTCGTTTGGTTCCAAAGAAGATCCATAATGAATTGATTTATCATTTAAATCATATGTTACTTGATTCTTAGTGAAACAAGAAGGACATACAATTTCTGTATTGTAGTCTGGACCGTATCCTGTTATTCTTGAATCTATAAGGATAGCATTTTTATCTCCAATCAAAATAGAATCAAGTTGGATCGATTTGTCCACCAAAATGTTTTGAATAAAACGATCAAGGACAATTCCTTTCTTTATTAAAGATTCTGATGTTAAGATATCTTCATCTTTTGCTGTCATTTGAAAAACTTCAATTACTTCTTGATCTTTCAAAGGATGACCTTCGGGATATCCTTTTCCTTTTGAAGGAAGATCGACAAACAATGTTGGCTTAACAAAGTTTAATAATGGGTTTTCGGCTGGTTGTTGTGCGGGCTCAACCGGGGGCCCGATTCTATCATTATTGTTTCTGCTCATTTTTACTCCTAATCTAAGCTAGCTTTCCATTTTGGTTTGTTTTTTGCTTTTCTCTTTTGAACCCTTTTTCTAATTTTTTGTTTCTTTTCTCGTTGCAAGTTTGAACTAGCCTCACCAGCTTGGAAAAATGGAGACGCTTCATCAGTTGTCTCTGGTCTTGCAATGTCATATGAAAAGGTAATCGAAATTTCATTTAATTCATCAGAGCTGTAATCTCCTCCACCAAAATCAATTTCAGATATCAAGATATTTTCTACAATCCACTTCTCATTAGCATCATATTCTTCTTGATAATGTCTTTCGATTTCAATTTTATTTAACTTTCCACCAGATTCGATAAGAACGCCATCCAACCACGTTTCAACAAAGCCTTCATTATAAACTCCATTTTCTCTAGAAATTAAAAGTCCAGATTTTTGTTGATGGTCGTCAAGAATATTAGCCATCCCAAACCAAAACATTTGTGTAGACATATCTCTTGTTGTTACACCTTCTGTTTGTGGAATCATAACATCTGCAAACGTAACTGTTATTGGCTGCCACTTGGCTGGTCCTGGTTTGTAAACTGAATTACCACCAAATCCTGTTTGGATTTCTTTCTTCTCTTGCGACAATTTTGGAAACTGTGCTGTCTTTACCCACCAAATAACACCGCCAAAGTTTAAGGAAAACCTAAACTTTGGCAATATTTTCATATCCGGACTTGTCCAAAAAGACATTTAAACCTCTGTGTTATCCATTAGTGAAGAAATCACTACCAGCTTTCGCACCGTTTTCAAATTCGCAAGAAGCCCAATCGTATTTAAAGGACAATGAAATTTCTCTCATATCTTCTGAACTATAATCAAAGTCACCAAACTTTACGTTTGTAATGAAAGCATTGTGAAGTGTCCACTTTTCAATAGTATTCCCTTCAGCGTCTTGTGTTTCAATTGAAAGGTTTCCATTGTTTCCAACAAGAGAAGCTTTGGTAAATGTTTTAAATGCATTATCCAAATCACCAAATTTTGGAATTTCATATCCTGCTGTTTGAATCAAAGAAAGTGTTTTATGAACAACATCATTATCACCAGCTGGGTCAACAAGAGTTACTTCAACATCAGACCATTTGATTTTTCCGGGAAAATTGAATACGTGATCTGAAAAAGCGTGTTCAATTGATGTGATTTCGTAAGATGGCGCTGTAACAGATTTAACGTACCAAGCTATTTCTTGATTGAAAAGTCTAACCAAAAATCTATATTTTCTTTTAGGATCAGCGGCTGGTGAACTCCAAAATGTCATAATTTATTTCTCCTGTAAATTCTATTATTAAATAGTGGTGTAGATTAGAATTCTACACCAGATCTTGAGATAATAAAGTCAACTGCAATAAACTCTATTGATCTCGTAGGCTTGATAAATATCTTAGCATACATGATGTTTCTATCTACCAAGTCTTGTGTTGTTGTTTTTTCATCAAGAACCAATTTGAACTCAGATATTCCCAATCTATTTTGAACATCAACTAATTCTCTTTCTGCTCTTGACTTGAAACGATTCCAAGTGGTGCTTACGTTTTGATCAAACAAAATAGTATCAGCGATAAGTCCAATTCTGTACTTGAGGAAAATCAACAATCTTCTAACATTAATTCTGTTAAGAGCAGAATCTGTTTGTTGAAGTGTCTTTTGTCCAAAGATTACAATTTGGTCCATTGAAGGAAATCTTGCAATTGGGTTGATGTTGTTTTGATACAAGTCATCGCGATCATCTTTTGTTAGATGCTCCCAAGTTCCTGTTATAATTGGACCTTGAGATCCACCAAGTTCATTAATACCACCACGATTGAATCCTGCGGGCGCAAACCATAGATCTGATGCTTTATCAGACTTAGCTAGGGCACCAATGGCAGCAACCGATGGAGGGACGTACAATACGTCATTTTGGCCGCCTATTCTATCTCTTAAGCGTACCCAAGGATAATAAGCAGCTGCGTAAGATGTGTTCAATTTTCTTCCTTCGAGAGAAGTAATTGTTCCATTGATACCACCAGTGGTAACAGAACCATTAGATTCATAAGCAGGTTTGTAACCGCCTTCGATATCGATAATAGCCAAGTGGTCTTTTCTTTCTGCTGCAACTCTTAAAACCTCATCAGTAACATCTGTGTGTGTGATACCTGGGATTGCAAGAACATTATATTCAACAACCTCGGGATCTTGAACTGATTCAAGAGCTTTGAAGACTGAATTGTAAGCATAAGATTCTTGTCTTGTTTTATCTGTCAAGTTTTTATTTGAGAATGGCTCAACTTCTTTAAGGTCCAATCCATCATGTCCTCCAAAGAAAGGAACTCTAAATTGACGAACTTTATCTTGGAAAAGGTCTTTAATGGAACCTTGAGCTTTTGAATAAGAAGTACCAGCATCATAAGAACCTGATTCATAATAATATTCATTTGTGTTATTTGAATCTTGAACAACATCATCAAGAGAGAAAATGTAAGAATATTCATGAGAAGCAGGAAGTGATTCGTTTTCGCCCAAGTGATGATTTAAGTTAAGTGTTGCATTACCGGGAAGAACTCTTACCAAATCAATGAAAGAATCGTCTCTTGTTGTTGCTGTCGCTCTATGATGACGAACACCTTGGAAGTCTGTTTTTGCAAAGTTCTTTCCATTTGAATTGGCGTTTTGTGTTGTGAGTCTTAAAGATGGGAATACAAAAGAACCTGAGAATGCATCAGGAACATTAGCAAAGATATCAGCATCTCCACCAGCATGAGGCACATTAGCATTAGCTACAACTGATGTTTGAGCATATGCTGTGTTACCAGATAAAGGAGTATCAGCTTTAGCAACAACTTGTGAACCACTTACAATTGAAAACCCTTTTGCTCTTAAAGGACCAAGACACCCGACAGGAAGAGCATGAGCATCTTCTAGTTGTTGAGAAGTAACAGCGGATGCCATTTCAACATAAACATAATTTGATTTGTTTGTGTATTCTCCTCGAACATTGTATTTTGTGTTCGTTGCATCCCAAGAAAGATATTGGTCACCAATTGCTTTTGCAATATATTTTTCTGATGAAGGATCTAAATTAAGGCCTGAGAATTGTTCAACTGCATTTCCATGCTTATCTTGTATTTCAAGTGTGAATGTTGAATTTGGTTCAACGTCATTTCCAAGTGTCAAATCTTTTATAGCAACTTGATATCCAGCTTGCAACCATTCACCTTCATGAAGAGAAACAAGGCGGAATAGCTTTTCACCATCTGTGTTATCTTCAGATTTTCTGTTTAAGAACCAACCTGTTTTTGCTGGTAGCATGTCTTTCTTGTGATCTCCGTAATTCAAAGAACCAGAATCAAGAGCCAAGATAATACCTAATTGAGCACCAGCTGTAGTTGAGGTTCCACCATATTCATGAACAGATTGTTCAAATGTTTCACCAAGAAAATAGTTTTTGTTTGTTAATCCAAAATTTTTGTTTGCCTCAAGTAATTGAGGGTTAGTATTAAATTGGTTTCTAATGTATTTTGAAGAACCTGGTGTGAAATCAATAGTCTTTTTTGTAACTTCTTCATCACTAGCATCTCTTATTTCAATTGTGAAACGATTTGCTGAAGTACCTACGGATTTAATCAAAGTACCAACAGAAGATGTAGTATCTGTTACACCATCACCAGCGATAGTTCCTGATAATTGAACCGATCCACCGTTAACATAGAAAATAGCCGCTAGAGAACCAGTAGCGTTTGAATCATGAGATGCAGAAGGTAAAATAAACAATCCATAAGCTGATTTATTGTTAGCAATTGTAGCAGAAGGATTTGAAGAATCAGCAATATTCCAACCAGCATATTGAGCATCTGTTGTAGCATCAGCAGATTTCTCTCCTAATAGTCTTAAAAATGTAACAGGAGTTGTTTGTGAAGCTAAATGAGCTTGAGCAGCATAAACAGCATAAGTTGGTCCAAGAGTGTTACCATCTCTCCAGACATCGTTATTTTTATTTCCTTTTCCAGAGATTCCCAAACCAAATATTTCATTAAAATCTTGAAGATTCTTAACTTTGATCGGCTTCATAGCAGGACCTGAAAGTGAGCGTCCAATAATAACTGGACCGGTATCATCAGATACAACTGATGGAATTTGGGATTCATCAACTTCGTTAAGTTGGATTCCGGGTGATATAAAATCAAATCTTGTAGGCATTATTTTCTCCTTAAAATAAACTTTTTCTCTAATAAGTAGTTGTGAAAAAACTGAAACGCTTAATCTCTATAGTCATTATCCTTCTTTTTCCAAGGAACTTTATCACCGACTATGGATCTTTCACTAGTTATTCTTACTTTTACTTGATTCTCTCTCCTAGAAAGAGTTGGTCGGGATCTATTGAACCCTTCTCCCACCAAATAACCAAGTACTTTAATTTGTATTTTTGTTTCAAACATTCTTTCTTCTTCGCCAATGTTTGTTGTATTATTGTTCATAGAGTAATCTTGTTGAATAAAGGCTTCATATCTATGTCCATCTTTTTTTAACAAGAAAGAATTAATTTGCCCTGTTGTTGTGATAAATGGTTGCATAAGATCATTCATTTGCTGTTGATATTCTGTTCTTAGTGTTATAGAATATGTTGTATTGACGTAAACAGGGATAGGAGCATTATAAGTATTATAGATTATCTGATTATTATCTTTTACTTTACCTGTTTGTTGTTGGTTGTTTGTATTTCTTGTTCTTATTGAATTTTGGAAGTTTTGAGTTTTATCCTGATTGATATTAGAATCAACAGGTGTCGCTCCACCTTTATAATCTTGTTGTTCAAATAGGTTTGCTTGAAATGATCCTTTAAATGAAGGATCTTTTGTAATTGAATCACGATTAACTGTGATTAAAGGCAAGATTAACTTACCAACTTTGTCTCTAATTCTTTGGTCGTTCTTAATTTGCCAAGTTCTTTCAGTCCCAAGCCATAATACGGGTACCTTAAATAACCCTTTGTTTGTTGTTGTGTGAAGATCTAAAGAATTTTCAATCCACTCATAAATGCTTGTGTCAATAGTTTCAATTGTCGATGCTTTGAATTCAATATTTTCTGTTGTCATTGTTTACTCCGCGTTAAATACGCCATCTCTTGCTCTTATACAGTCAGCAATGATTTCGAATTGAGTATCAGCTTGACCGAATAGGTGCTTTGGTTCATTTGTTTTTACGATTTCATAAAAAATAGAACCATATCTTACAAAATCACCTTCTCGAACAAAAAGGTTTTGATCTTCTGTTAATCTTCTTTTATGAAACATAACTTTCAAAGTGGTTTTTTTATCTAAACCAATATTGTCAATAACATTTGTCTCAACACCACCATATTCAACTCTTGCAAACACTCTAACAGGAGGAAGAAAGGTTTTCTCAATTGCTTCACCATAAAGAGGGTGATAATTTGTATGTTCAATATCAATTGGAAAATATAAGATTTGTTGTCCAACAACTCTCTCGATGATTTCATCGTTAACTTGCTTTACAAGGTTTTTTTCCTTCTCTCCAAGGAACATTGGAGGAGGCGGAGCATCTAATTTTGACCATTTATCATCTGACATTTATTTTATCCTACAAAAATTCCAAGAGGTGCTTTTTGAACAATTGCATTTTGGTTATCAACCATGTTCTTATCTGTTTCAATAAGTTTGTCATATGTTGTTTCTTCAAGTATTTTTCTTAACTCTTCTTTTAACTTGTCTTGTTCTTCTTTAGCTTGACTCAATAGATCGGAAGCATTGAGAGTTATATTGTCTCCCGGTATTGGTATGTTACCTCCAAATTTGCCTCTTATTTGGCCGAGGGTCTCTTTTGAGAGCGCCAAAGCAAATCGCCTTATCCATTGCTTACCCATTGAATTGATGGACTCATAGGGTATGTTTTGGAACGGCAAAGTATTCATATTGTTCACGCCATCTTGTCCAACATTTGTATCATCTGTAAAAGGGCTTGAATTCCCATCAATTGTAAATCTAAACCAAAACTTCTCCGGTGAAACAGTGGAAGGTATTGGATACAATCTCAATTTATTATCAATGATTTCATATGAATAGTGTGATGTTCTTGTGTAAAGATGGTCTTCATAAGAAATTGCTTGAAGTTTATTTTGCCATGCCGGAATTACTTGAAATGAAGAATCATCAGCATATTGACCATAGTTATGAAAGTTTCCAACAACATTAAGTCCGCCATAATATCCATAGAATCTCCACATTTGTTGAGGAGAAATATAATACATTTTTCTTATCTTGATTCTTTTGTTTCCAACAGAACCAGAGAATGGTGAGCCTGATTCTAAAGATGCAGAATAAACAAGATCTTGAAGGTCATAATCTTGTTGTCCAGAAACAGTTGAGATAGAAGCTGAATAGATTGGTTCTGTTCCTCCAACACCTGCCTCAGTAGCAAATTTATCACCCATTTTAAAAGCATAGTCAAAGGTGAACTTTGGGTATTTGAGAGAAGCACCATCTGCTCCTGCTGTTGTTTCGCCTTTGTGATCAAAAGAGGCTGTTGGAGATCCAAGAGCTGGACCTAAAGCATTTTTTGCTTGATGTTGATTTATTATATAAGAGTACTCAAGAACTGCTTCTTCGTAATTCGCATAAACATTTTGTTCTGTTAATTCAATATCAAGAACATCACCTCCAAGTCTTTTGTAGGTAAACTTGACTTGCTTTACTGCTCCTGATAGGAATTCATCAGAAGAATTATAAACGCCCATAGGGCAAGCAGCAGCAACGTTAGATATTGTTCCGGTAACAGGAAGAATAATCGCTGATTGTGTTGATGTTGGTGTTAAAGTTGGTAGTGACATGCATATAACCTCCGTTCCAAGTAACTAGTTTTTTAAATAAGAAAAGCCCCAAGCAATTGGAGAGGCATGGGGCGAGAGCGGAGGACTAACATATGTGTTAAATTTTTATTCTTCAGGAGATTCTTTTTTGGCTTCGGCTTTCTTTTTTTCAGCAGCAGCTTTCTTTTTCTTAGAAGCTTCGGCTTTTTTCTTTGCTTCTTCAGCTTTACGTTTGGCGTCCTCCTCTGCCTTTCGCTTCGCTTCTTCGGCTTCACGCTTTTTGCGTTCTGCTTCTTCTGCTATTCGCTTTTCTTCTGCTTCTTTTTCAAGTCGAGCGTCAATGAGTTTTTGGTTTTGCTTTTCTACACCGCAACGACGTGCAACCACAGGATCAATTTCTTGTCCTGTGATTCGCATCTTTCGTACGAGTACTTTAGCTCTTTTTGCTTTACGTCCCATAGGTCACCTATTATGAAGCAGCAAATGTTAAAGTTCCGCCATGTGAGAAACCACTAGCAAACCACTTGGTTCCATCACAAACTAATTCAACATATGAACCAGCAGCACAACTATTACCAAAAACTACCTTGTCATCAGCAGCAGCTCCAGCATCAGCACCAGCCGAACTATGATCAGCAGCATTTACTTGTTGAAGAACTCCTAAGATATCAACTGTATTTGGAGCAGCTTGGATTGTGACTGTTGTTCCGACACCACAAGCAACAGAAAGAATGACTTTAATATATGCCCCTTCTTTAACAGCTGGTAGTGTAAGAGTTCTATCAGAACTTCCATCTACTAAATAAATTTCACCTGATTCGGCAGGTAAAATAGTTTTATCAGCAGAGACAGACTCTACTCTCATTAATGAAGCGTTTCTCGCCGCTCTTGCAACTTTAGCCATAATATAATCTCCTTAATTAAAAAAAGTTGAGGTCCTTAACGACCTGTTCATAATAAGTAGTTTCTCCAAAAAGAAAAAACCCCCAAACAAAAGTTTGAGGGAATTTTTTGAAAAGCTAGATTCAAAATCTAAGATTAAGAACCTTCCTCTCCAAGGAGACCACGAACGATTACAAGACCGTACATATCAGGACGAACCATCTTCTTACCGTATCGAGTCATTACGCCTTTACGTGGCACAAAGTCTTCGACACCGAAGATTGTAGGTGTTGTTTGAAGTGGAACGTAAGGAGCATAAACGTATCCAGACTCAAGGAATGAGCCGCCTTTACGTCCAACAAGAATAGCATTTCTTGGGAAGTAAGGATCAACGATGATGTCAAACTTACGAGAAAGAGAACCAACCTTAACGGCACCGATGGTTCCTTTGTCAGCATCAGCTGTAACGTTTGCACGATATCCAGAGGTAAACTCAAGAATGTTAGCAACTTCAGGAGAACAAACAATGTAGTTAGCTCCACCACGAAGTGTTTTCAAGTGGATTTGTGCAGAAACGTCGTTAATGGTTTCGATAAGAGTTTCGTACCATTCTGAAACAGTTCCTGTGAAGTCAGGAGCAGCAGATGTAGCACCAAGCTCAGCACCGGTTGTACGATTAACGAAAAGACCAGGTGAACGAGACCAGTAGTATGTTGCAGCAGTTGCGCCATTTACAAGATCAGCAAGAAGTTCACGGTCGATTTCAAGAGCGATTTGCTCAGAAAGAATCGATGTAAGTTCTACTTCAGCATCAAGGTTGTGATAAGCATTCAAATCTTGACCCAACTCAGGTGTCCATTTTGCTTTAAGCTTTTTGGTTTGAGCTGTAATCGCGATTGAGTCAACTTTGATGTCGATTTCTGGCAATTCGCCGCTTCCTTCAAACGGGAAGTTGAATCCATCAATAGCACCAAGCTTATCGGCAGTTGAAGTAAGTTCATCTTTTTCCGGGTGGTCGATTCTAACATTGCCATCTGGATCGATGTTAGCCAAAGCAGCAGGACCAACAAAGAAAAAGTTGATGTTAGTTCCATCATCAGAAGTCAATCGACGAATTAATTTAGTATCATCATCATTAACATCTGAACCACCGCCATCAGAATAAGCCAAAGAAGAACCTGAGATATTAAATGCTGCAAGATTTTTGAAGTCTGCATTACTAAAATCAGTTTTAGGAATAGCTAATTTTAAAATATAGGAAGAAGTTTCAGCTAGAACATCTGGATCATACTTAATTTCTTTCTTTTGAGCTTCTGTCAAAGCAGAAATAATTCCAAAACTAGTTTCATGACCAGTACCAGCAATATCAGCTTTTTTAAGAGGAGAAGCATAAGAATAACCTACCATTTGTCTAGGACCAGAAAGGTTTTCTCCAAGACTTCCTACGAGATCAACACCACCGGTAATTTGAGAACCAACTTGATCTGTACCATAAATCGATTTAGATACTGCATTACCAAAACGAGGATCAGCTGTACCACTAGCGGTAACAGAATCATCGTTAATTCTTGGTGAATAAACAAAATCCAAGAAGAAGATCAATCCACTTGGAAGAGACATTGGTTGAACAGAAACGAGATCGTTTGCGATCAATCCAGCAAAAACACGACGTACAATTGGGAAAGCAACTGAAGCAAAACCTTCAACTTGACCATTTGACATTGCGTTAGATTCGCGAAGAAGTTCCTTCGCTTGATTTTCGAGAAGACGAGCCATATTGTGCTTACCTTGTTGGGTATCAATACCCTCAAGAAGTCCGGTAGCTTCCCACTTAGTTAAAAGTGCAGCACCTTCTTTTTTAAGATCACGATTGACAATGCCTTCACTTAGTGTTTGAATAATAGACATATTAATTTCTCCTTTATATTAGTCTATGCCAGCAAGTTTTTTCATACGAGAAGCAAAATCATGCGACTCTGTTATGTTTTCTTGCTTGCGTCTTGGCAGATGTGCAGAAAGAACCTGCTTTCTCTGTACTGACTCACTTAGTGATTTTGGACCATTTTGTTTGGTACCCACTGTAGTTTCTTTAAGAGTTGTGTAAAGAGTCTTTGCTTCTTTCAAAGTCTCCGCCTTAGCGATTGCTTCGACAATTTTATCTTTTTGTCGCTCATTCAAGGAGGCATCGCGTAAAACTTTATTGCTATACAAAAGTCTAGCATTTTGTAAAACCATTTCTTCTAACTTACCTTTCATGTCATCAAGAACAGTTCTTAATTGATCCTGTTTGTCTTGATACATAAGAACAGAGTTTTGTAATTCTCCGACTTGTTTTTCTAATTCTTTAGCTTTTTCTTGATACTTTGTTGATTGTTGTTTTGCCAACTCCATTTCAGCATCATATTTTCTTGCTGAGTTATCTGTTACAACATGACCATGTTTAACTTCTTCCATATCAACAACAAGAGCTTCATCCAATAATTCTTCATCATCTTCAAGCATAGAAATCAATTCATTTAACAAATCATCTTCTTCCTCTTCACCTTCTTGCAAAAGACCGCCTAAATCGCCCATATCTTCCGCTGGAGGCTCTTCGGGAGCTTCGGAGGCACCAATGTCTGCCGCAAGAGATTCGGTGTCCTGTGGCTGTTCTCCGCCGCTTGTTGGATCTTCTTCTGCTTGTTGTTTGATTGATTCCAAATCAAGACGAAAATCTTCTGGATTAAATTCAAATTCCATTTCCATTTCAACTGGCTCATCATCAGCAAGAGAAGGATCGGAGGCAAATGGAATATCCATTTCTTCTTGAATCACTTCTTTTTGTGAGTTATCATTTCCTTCTAATAGCTCCTCAACAGCAGCTTTAATTTCAGAGGAATATTTGTCGATTACCGCCTGCTCTGCATTCTTGAGAGCTGCTTCTTTTAAAGCCTTAGCATCAACAATAGCTTGTTCTAACATAGATGACATCTATAATCTCCTATTTTTAATAAACGTTTATCACAATAAATAGTTTAAGAAACTAGAAAAGCCTCTAATCCAAAAGATAAGACGAGACAATAGTAAAGTTGATGTATTTATTACCATTATTATTCCAATTGTTTGTAGGTTTTAAAGAGACTGAAAAAACATCACTTGGGCTAAAGTTAGATCCTGTAAAATTAAAAACTATATTTGTATTAGCTCCTAATTGCGCATTAGCTATTGCAACAGTTTCTTCAGCATCTGGATTTGAATCAATTAAATAACCATCTTTGCCATCGAACCCGATTTGAACTGAAGCTGTTAAGTCTCCAAGATCTGCAAGACTTCCGCCAAGAGCATCGTTAGAACTTCTTATTATTAATTTATCAACACTTCCACTAAAAGGGCATACAAATATAGTATTGTAATTGACACCAGTTGTAGATTCTGATGTTGTATCATTTGGCAGTCTTAAGGTGTTAGTGTTAGGAGCTGATGCTAAGAAGCCACCTGTATCTATGTTCTTAATAAAGCTTTTATTTTCATAATCTAAAATATTCATATTGACTTTTAAATCACTTTCTATAATAGTACCTCCACTAACATGTAGTGTTTCTTGAGGATTTGTTTCTCCAATTCCAACTCTTTTGTTTGCTGTAAATCTAGCAACTTCTCCAAGTCCTCCACCATCGGTTGTTTGAATAATAATCTCATCGTTTAGTGATTGGCATCCAATTACCATACCTTCAGAAGAATCAACTTGAATAAAAGCTGTGTCGACTCCGTCTGTTTCAAATTGTATTTCTCTAAAATGATTTCCTGCTTTTCCTATTCTCAAGCCTTCTGTTTGAGATCCGCTTATATGTATTGGAACCGTTGTTGTTATTTCATTGTTTTCAATTTTTAATCTTGTTAAACCACCTGTTTGAAAATCGATTTGGTCCTCTCCAAAATCAATCATAGTATTTCTCTCGGCATCATCCGCCGCTTTTAAATCTCCAATAACTTGAGATCCTTTTGAATATTTGTAAGACATATATTTCTCCTTTTTCAATAAATAGAAAAAGGCCGAGCAAAAGCCCGACCTTCTTTTTGAGAGCAAAGATAATAATCTCGACAAGAATAATCTAGATTAGAATACTCTCCAATCATTTGAAGCAACATAGATCAATGTAACAGCAGCATAAGGAGACTCAAGAGTAATTGAAATTTCACCATCAATTGTTTGAGATCCAGCTCTGTTAATATTAATTCTACCTGTTCCGGTAATGTCAGCAGCTTTAATGTAAATGTAATCACCAGCATCAGGAGAAGCAGGAAGATTTACATTCCAAGTAGCATTTGAGTTATCACCAAAATAGTTAACTTTATTAGCTTCCAAAGTATCAGTATCAGCTTTTGAAACTGGTGTTAAAGTAACAGAATCAGCGGTAATTCCAGTTAATTGAGAACCATCACCAACAAAAGCAGAAGCAGAAACAGGCAATCCACCAGAAATATGTGTAGATGTGATATCCCAATTACTTGTGTAAGCTTCGGCTACCAAGAGAGTTCCACCGTAAACACTAGAAGCAGAAAGAGCAATAGAAGATTCAAAATAATCTTCAGCACCATTGCCAGAGAGATCAGCATTCGCTGTCTTGAAAGAAGCATAATCATTACCAATTTCAAAACCTCTGCCAGTTTGAAGAGATGCATCACCATCACCAATAGTGATTAAAGCATCTTGGATCAACAATTGTTCAACAGAAGCAGAAACAGTAGCACCTAAGATAACAAGATCACCAGAAACAGTCAAATCACCAGTAATAGAACCAGAACCAGCAATAGAAAGATCACCCAAACCGTCCAAGATAACCGCCTTAGAAGCTGTATTGTTGAGACTAGAAGCACCATCAAGAAGTGCAACTTCAGCCGATGTCAAAAGAGCCAATGCAGCAGGAGCACCAGACTGCATTCCTGACAATGTGTCAAGATCAGCATCCCAAGCTTGAACGTCAGATCCAATAGCAACGCCGAGAGTTGTTCTTTGAGCAGACGCATCAGCATCATCAAGAAGTGCTTTACCAGCAGCAGTCAAGTCATAAGTAGCAGCGGTTCCGTTACCTGTGAATTGAATACCTTTGTCAGCAGCAGAAGTCAAACCAGCAATAGCAGCCAATTCTGCATCATAAGCTTGAACGTCAGATCCAATAGCAACACCAAGAGTAGTTCTAGCAGCAGAAGCATCAGCATCATCTATAATAGAAGCACCAAAAGAAGAAATGGTTGTTGAAGCTGGAAGAACTAAGCTATTGATATTCGCATCAGCACCAGCAAGATAGTTCAACTCAGCAGCAGTAGCAGATACATCAACTCCACCAAGAGCCATAGAAGCCATTTGAAACTTACCAGAGCCAGAAATTGTTGATACACCAGAAATAGCACCAGCAGAAGCGATACCTTGATCAGCAGCATTAAGACCGCCTTGAAAAACACCTAAACCATTTGCGCTAATAACAGCTTGACCAGAATTAACATCAAGTTCAGAAACAGAAGCTGTTAAAACAGAAGCAATATTTTGAGAGTTCGCATCAAAACCTTCTTCAGCTTTGATAGAACCAGAAGCAGTAAATGCTCCCAATTGAAATTTATAAGCCATATTATAATCCTCCATAGAAAATATGTTATAAAATAGAGCGCACAAAGCGCCCTAGGTGTTAAATAGAAACTAGTTTTCTAAACGACCAAAAATGTTTCTAGTAAATAAAGAATTTATCGGTGCCGTTTGAGTATAAGTTTACGGCGGCGTACGGCGATTCAAGAACGATTGAAGCTTGTCCGTCAATAGTTTGAGAACCTGATGCAAGGATGGTTATACTATTAGAATTGGCCAATCCTGATTCGTCTTTTACAGTAAAATATTGTCCGGCATCATAATCTCCAGCAGAAGGTAATCTTATTTCAACAGCAGAAGAAGCCGTGACTCCAAGAATTGTTGAAGAAACTGATGCAGTGATAGTTGTGGTAACTTGGGTTCTTGAATAGGAGATGCCTGTTTCAATTCCTACATATGCTGATGCAGACACAGTACCATTAACGGTTAATGTGTGTGTGGGGTTTATGGTATTAATACCTACCTTGTTTACAGAAGAAGAAATAAAGACTGTATTATCTTGAACTGCTTGGTCGGAATCGTTACCTATGAAAATGTGGCCTTTATCTAGATTCGGAGTAGCGTTAGTTCTTCCAGCACCACCAACCCTTACTTGTCCTGAATTATCTGATTTAAGAACTCTTGCAATATTTTGTATTAAGGCACCTGAACCAGTAGGTGGTGAATTAGTTAAGCTACCAGAAACTCCACCAGATCCTGTTTGAACGTACAAAGTGTCACCAGCAGAAAACATTGAGGTATCAAATCCATTAAGTCTTCCAAGAGTGACTATTCGTACTTCGTTACCATCATTAGAAGTACCATCAGCAACCAAACCCATAACTGGCATTTTTGAAGCATCATCAGCAGCAGCAAGTGCTATTGTAGGAGTTTGACCAGAAATACCTTTTACATAAACAGCTTGTCCTCTGGTAATTGTAGCTCCTTCATCATTTATAGCTGTGAACATAAGTCCACCATCTAAGAACTTTGCATAAAGGTTTTCATATCTTAATTCAACTTGTCCAAGATCATATTGCTCATCTGACAATGGCACAATGTTAGACGAAGTCAGAGAGCCATTAAAAATAGAAGAGCCGGTTAATATTAACTCTGATCCGTCAAATGTAAGATTTGCTTCACCGTCTAGTTCTGTTGTTGTTGAGCCAATTGTTACAAGTCTGTTTTCTGCCTGATTATTCAAAGCAGTTATAGCTGCATCGTCAATCGTTACAGTTACATCTCCTCCACTATTGGTTGCTACAACACCAGAACCAACAAAATTTAATGAAGAAGCGGAAGTAGTAACAATAGAACCTTCATCTTTTACCGTAATGTTGCCGGCTTCTGTATCAATATCAGAAAGTTTTTCATTTAAGTATTTTCCAACATAAAGATAAGCTGAAGCTGTGACCGGCACAATTGAAGAATTGAAATCCTGAATAAAGACAACACCGGAATAATAATCAATTTGCCAATCAATTGAATCACCAGAAGTAATTTCATTTGCTGGGTTTGAAGGATCTCCTTTATATAACTTTAAGAAATATTTATTTGGAGAAGCATTTGATATTAATGGGTGTACTAGTTGTAGAGCACCACGAGAGTCATAAATGCGTTTACCGTTCGTAAAAGATCCGGTGCTAGCATTTGGATTTGATGAAGTAGATTCATAGTTTGAAGGAAGCTTTAGGTAATATCCATGCTTACCATAATCAGAAGCTTCATCGCCTCCACCATCAGAATCATTAGCATCATATTCAGTTCCGTCAATTCCAACAATATCAAAATAAACTCTTTCAACTGTTGCAGGATCACCAGCAGAAGCTGAATACAGAGTGTAGAAAGTATCACCAGGGCTATTGGGAATAGGTTCAGCATAGATACCATCAGAAGGCATAGAAACATTTGAGGGTATCGATTCGTTAACATCTGATAACTTATTAGATGTGTGAGCTTTACCTAGAAGTTTCTTGGCTGCAAATTGGGTTGATGTTAAATTAGTTTTTCCTGTACTCATTATTGACCTAGTATGTTATTTGGATTCTAGATAGATAGCCTGTCCAGTCTTTATGTGCTGATATTTTGACAACAAAATATTGATCGTCTCTTATCTGTGATTGTTGGAGTTGTAGTGGAATTGCTCGACCTCCAGTAGTAACTGTTTGATTTAAATCAGAACCTCCACCATTGAAGATTCCAACACCATCAGTTGTTGGTTGAACACCACTTTGATAAGGTCTAATGCAATCCGCCCAAGCCGTTGATTTGTCATCAAGTCCAGTGTAAGTAGGATCATATGAGACTTTCATTTCAACTGTTATATTCTTGTTTGCTCCAAGAGTTCCCGTATAAAAAGCTCCAGATTTTGCTATTAGGTTAGCGTCTCCATACAAAGTAATAGTTGGAGTAATTGAAGATGCTCCTGATTCATTTCTGAAATAGCGATAAATTGTTCTCACATCTTCGTCTAACGTAGAATAGTTTGGATTAGATGAGGGAGCTTGGAGAGACCCACCATCAGAAACATTTCTAGTATCACCAGCAACTCCAATATTAAATGGAGAAATTGCATAACCATTTACAGTAACCAAACCATCAGCATGAGGAGCATTGGAAGCTGTGTCGTTCACTGAGATTGTGGAATCCCAAGTGTTAGCTGAAGAAGTTATAGCCGCTTGATTAGCATAATTACCAGAAACAATTCTGTAATCTTCAGTGTTAAAGTATTCGTTAGTATTAAGATTAGTGCTTCCGATAGAGCCTGAATAAATCATGAAAGAAGTCTTGGAAGCTGAGTTCGTTGTTCTATCAGATTTGAATGGATGCAGTATTCTACCAGTTACAGTTACATCTCGGTCTGTGAATAACCCAAGACCTCCACTTATTGATGTGGAGCTTCCATCGTACAACATTGTACCGGTTACTTCGATACTTGTAGTTTCACAACCGGTTGTATTGTTCAAAGCTGGCATTGAAGTAAAAGAAACAGCAGAATCGAACGTTGTGATTCCTGAACCGGTTATTCTTATATTTGATACGGAACAATTTGTTGTAATTGGAAAAGTAATAGCTGTTCCATTTTGATAAACATTTCTGTAGAAATTAGATCCTGTGAAGGCAAACGAGGCCGATGGATTTGAAGCAAAGTATCCAATTCCTGATTGGTAGTAAACATCAGAATGATCAAAATTATCCAATACAGGAACAGAAACTTCTGTATCATTTGCAGAGCCTGAAGGATCAATGATCCATTCCACATAGTTGGTTTCAGTATCAGTCCCGCCAATTCTATGAATTACTCTCGCATAGTTCCAACCAGTGTTTTGATCGGCTGTTCCTACTTGATAGGTTCCTGTTCTGTAAGGCTTTGTGTAATCTGGAATTCCATCTGTTGTCTCTGAGAAAGAAACAGAAGATAAACTAAAACCTGATGAATTTCCGTTAAAATCGTTTGTTATTGCATTGAGGTTTGCCAAAGAAACTGTATGAACTTCGGTACCGTTTACTTCAAGAACCACAGAACCTGTGTAAGCATCCTTAAAAGAATTAGCAGTGTAGTTGGAGCCGTTTGATCCAACATCTTCGTTCAAAGTTCCGTTAATTATCCTTGTGCTTGAGAAAACTCCTCGTCTGTCTCCGGAAACATTGTAAATGCTGTTTGTGTCAAAGTCCGTCAAAGAAATTGAAGATCCAGTTGCATTTGAGTAGTCAGATACCGTATTTGATGCACCGAATGACAACTTAACTGTGGTACCAGTATCATCGGCATCAATATCATCAAGAGCCAAAGATTCTGTCGGAGCAGCAACATCAGAAGCACCAAGTTGAAAATCCAATTGTGATACGTAACCCCACATTCCATTTGTTTCAATTTTTATTAAAACATATTCATTGTTAGCAACTGATTGAGTTCCAAAAGTCAGGCAATGCACAGAATTACCTGTACCTGTAGCATTTGAATTATCACTAGCACCATTGATGTAAGCCCCATCTCCATCATCTGTAAATCCATAATTAAAGGTTTCTGAAATATTCATCCACCCTGTCGACCCGGGAATTTTTATATAGAAGTGAGCATCATTAGGGTCTAGTCCAATTGTATCTGAACTAAATTTAAATCCGCTCTTTTGAGAAGTTATTTTCATATCTCTGATAACACCACCAGAGGTGTTTTGTATTTTTCTAAAGTAAGTTCTTATTCCTGATTCGCTAGAGTAATCAGGTTGTCCTGTCTCGACATTTGCAAGAGAAGAAAAGTCTCCACTAGCAGGCAAATCACCATCAACTGGATTGTACAATCTTCTGTTGAATTGTATCATTCCGTCATTGTATCCAGAGAGTCCAGAAGAAGTCATGTGCACTGTGGAGTCCCATGTAGCAGAAGAAGCAGATGCTTGTGTATCATAAGAGCCCGATGTTATTCTGAAATCTTCGTCAATAAACGTTTCAGAAAGATTTGAATTAGGATCACTTGTATCATTGTCTATTAGCATGCCCGTAATGGACGCTAAACCACTATTTGAGAGGTTTGATTTAAGTGGATGAGTTGCATTAAGGGAAACAGAAATGGAGCCATTTAAAAGCAAGTTTTGGTCGTTATTGACGCTTGCTGTAACTTGAGCAACTTTTGTTTCGTCTTCTCCAACTCCAAGAGCTGAAAGAGATTGTGCTGTAATTGGATCACAATTTGTTTCGTTAAAGGTTATTATGTTTCCATCCGGATAAACATTTCTGTAAATATTGTTTATCTCTGCTTTATAAGAAGCTGTGAGATCTGTATTGTATTCAACACCAGATACAAACTTTGAACCTGTCAAGAACACATCTTCAATTCTTGCGTTTGTAGCCGAGAGTGCTAAAACAGAACCATCAGGATCGTTAACCCATTCAACATAATTTGTTTCGTAATCTGTTGAGCCAATAGAATGAATAGCACGAGCATAGTTCCAACCAGCTCTTTGATCTTCTGTGTCAACTTTGTATTGAGCTGTCCTGTATTTAAATATATACCATTCAGCTCCATTTCCATCATATGAAGAAGCTGTGACTGATATTGAAGTAAAACCAGAACCTGTTGTGTTCAAGTAACTGTTTCCTGAGCCGAATGAAGATAAATCGACTGTATGGACAACTGTTCCATTTAGTTCAAGTTTTAATGAACCTGTCTCGGCATTACCAAATGCATCTGCTGTGTAAGCATCATAACCGTTTGTTGTTGATGCTGTGACATTAAAGTTTAAAACACCTTCGATGTCTTGTGTTCCGTCATAAATTCCAAGTCGTTCGTTAGAGCCGCTGGTTTCTGATTCGTAGATATTGTTTCTTGTAACAGTATCAAATCCCGCTTCTGTTGAGGAGTTAGCATAATCTGTTATTGTATCTGTGGAGTCAAATGAAAGCTTTGCTGATATTCCTGCTGTGTTTGTGTAATCAATTCTACTCAAAGAAGGAGCAGGACTTGGAGCTAAAATCTTCAAAACTTCATTAAATCTGTCAATTGGTGTTCCAATTGGCATAGAGGAAGTGAGATCTGTAAACAAGCCATCTGTGTAATCGCCATCTTCTGCTGCACCGATTGTAGAATCTCCTGTTCCTGTTCCAAAATCTTCCCAAGTTCCACCAGAGTTTTTGAATTGAAGTGTTCCGGAGTTGTCTCTAATTCCATACCCATCTGAGCCGGTTGTTGCTCCAAAATTAATATGCTCTCCGCCTCCAACATTCAGGCCATTTAAAAGATACATTGGAGAACCTGATACTTCAAGCATGTTTGAAGATGTGGAGTATCCAAGTATAACAGTATTTTCTTCGTCTCGATCAGCAGCTGAAGCTGTGTTTGAGTTATAGAATGTTTTATAAGAACCACCACCAGCTTGAGGTCCCCAGCGAATATGTCTATTATCATGAATATAAAAGTCACCCCAACGTGTTACTGGGTGTCCTATTGTACCTTCATAAGATTGGTAACTAATTTTGTCCAACCCTGAGCCGTTTAGATTGACGGCTTGAGGTAAAATATTTCCAAAGACAAATACACCTCTTTTAAGACCGTACCTATTACCTTGACCAGCGTTAGCAAAAGACCCAGCTCCAAATACAGTAAAAAGACTAGCACTGTAATTGTCTTCATTAGAATCATACAAAGGACTATTTGGATGTATGATTGGAACGTCACTACCAGATAAATTTCTATCTGCGTCGTTAGTAGCATCTAATAATTCATATTCAGGATCTATATTAGATTCCAAAGTCTGAATAAACATTAAGTGCGAATTACGACGAGGATCAGTTTGAACAAGAGTTCTAGCAATATCATAATTCACGGTCTCATAATCATCAGCTGAAGAAGAATTGGACCCTGTTAAAACTGGAAGTTCTATTCTGTATCTAGACTCACCAGCATAAAACCTTGAATTTGAATGTCTTCTAGTCACAAAGAATTGATGTTCGTCAACATTCACATCATTTAGGTTTCTCATGTCCAGTACCGGAGCAGAAAATTGACCTGGAGTATTATTAATCATCAAGATTTCGGGAGCAGGCTCAGCATCAGAATCATCAGAGCCACTAATATCTTGTAGTGAATTCATAACCAAGCGACCAGCACCTTCAATGAATAAACCATGATTGTCGTTTGATGAAGAAAGGACCAAGTTACCAACGAATTTTCCACCTTCAATTCTCATTTCCTCATCAGGTGCATCTGTGTCATTGAGGTCATCTCTTCTAAATAAAAGAGGAGCATAAACATTAACAGGAGAAGCTCCAAAGATACCACCTTGTATCGATATAGGGTCATTGAACACAGCTGCTCCGCTTACTACCAGAGCTGGATTATCAGCTCTTAAAAACACCGCTTCATCAGAAACCAAAACGCTATCAGAGCCGGAAGTTACTGTTGTATTTAAGATACCTCTGTGTGTCGTATTTGATGAAGATAGATAAAAATAATCACCAATAACTGATACCGCTGATTGTTGAGCTGGGTTCAATTGAGACCAATAAGAGCCTGTAACTCTGTATATTAAAGTTGATCCTGCCGAAGCTGAAAGTGTCGTTGTCGAACTAGCAAAGTAGACTGAACCTGTGAATTGGTGTGTATCGTCTGCTGTGTTTCCAAACTTTGTCGAACCTGAAGAATAAAGATTTGTTACTGTTTGATCAACAACATTAACTCTGTATTCATTTGCTGTGAGAGAACCAGATATCGTAACACTTCCGGTTACAATTAGGCCATCAGTTTCATTGAAAGTAAATTTAGAAGAACCACTTAAATCGTTACCATCTTTGTATTGTACTGATCCGTCAATACCTTTGGCTTCAACTGTTCTAGAACCACTTATATATGCCCATCCAAATTCTCCCATTATTCATCAACTCCCGATCCTGTGTGTTGAAACATTCTTGAACTTGGAATGTTTGTCAATTCTGCCTCGACGGAATAATCGCAATCTCCTCCGTCTGCTGAAAGGTATAGTTCCTTTGATTTTACATTCATTGTTATTGATTCGTTTTGGGAATCAAGTGTCCAATAGTGCTTGTTTGTTTCAACGTTTGGTAGAGACCCTGTTGATCTAAAGTGAACTCTTAGTTCTCCTCCGGAGCCACCAAAGGTGTGTGTACTAAAATTATATATTTCTCCTCCGTCTAGATTATTATCTATAAGAGGGTAAGATTGTATTTCGTCAATTACTTTAATTTCTGTTGATGGAGAAGAAGAGTCATTTTCATCAAAATTCCATAATAATGCTATATCTGAGTTTCTAACTGATGTAGGATCGACATAATTACCGTTATTATACAAAGAAGAAACATCTGAAGGATTTAAAGCAACACGCCAAATGGCATAACTAATAGGACTAAACTGTGGACTTGAGCTTGGTGTATTAATCTGTATTGTTTTAAATTCTCCGCGAGCGTAACTAGAATTAGCTGGGCTACCTGAACCTTGAGAAACCGCATTTAAATAAAAATGAAATGAATCATTTGAGTGCGAACTTGCTGCTCCTCCACTTGTTACTAAGACAACGTTATAAACAGTATCAGCTTGCAAAACAACTGAAGAGTTAATATCCACAAATTCTCTGTTTACATTGAAAGCATCACTGGGGCTACTATAAAACGCAAATCTTACTTGTAAAGTAGAGTTTGTAAATATTCTTATTTGGTAACCTTGTTGCGGTTGTGGATTTAGCGGAAAAGCATAAGTAACAGTTTGGGTAGAAGATCTAGTCATTGATGAAGGTGTTTTAAACCAATAAGATAAAGTAACTCCTTCAGAGTAAAGAATTTCGGAACTAAAAGAATTACCGTTTTGCAAAGCATAATCATCTTGAACCTGGAGTATGCTTACTTCTTGCCCACCAGCCGAATCCAATTTAACCGTTATATTATTCGAAACCTCAGGAAATTGAATCTGTTGTTCAGAACCATCAGTTACAGTTGAAGCCGTAACAAACGGCTTACCAGAAACCTGATAAGAACCTACATTTTGTAATCCTGCTGTGTGTTTAAAATTATCACTCATTCTTACTCCGAAATTCCAGAACCCGTAAGGGCATACATTCTATTCTTGTCAATATGGGTCAAAGAAGCATAGAGTGAATAATCGCTACCAGAACTACCGCTTAGATAAACTTGCTTACATTTAACGTTAAAAGTCTGTTGTTCGCCATAAGCAATCTTGTATTTATTTCCATCAGGAGCGGATGAAGAAAAATAAACATACAAATCATCAGCAGAATCCGTATTCAATACCACAATTTGTTTTGTTACTTTAGGAAAAGTAATTTCGTCTTCTCCATTTGCTGATCCTGTCGCACAATAAGGACGACCAGCAACTTGATAAGCTCCGACATGATGAAGACCAGTTGAATAAATATTGCTCATTACACACCCTCCAAGCCATCAAGAGAATACATTCTTCCTGTTGGGATGTTTGTTAGTTCTGCAAACAACTGAACACCAGAAGCAGCAGAGGACGATACAAATATCTGAACACACTTTACATCGATTTCAACTTTCTTGTCATTTGGAAGTGTAAAAGGTTTTGTAGAAGATCCTGAGAAATAGAAATTTACTGGATTACTTCCTGTATTTTCAATTACAATCTTTTTTGTAACCGTTGGGAAACTAAAAGATATTTCTTCATTATCAAGAGAAGAACCTGTTAAATATGGGGTTCCTGCTACTTGATATGAGCCTACGTTTCCTAAACCTGCTGTATAAATATTGTCCGACATTCTTTCTCCAAAACTATTGTAAATAGTCTATTTTTTACGTTTTCTTTCTTCTTTCTTTCTTCGACGAATTGCTCTTTCTTTAGCTCTTCGTTTCTTTTCTGAAGGTTTTGTGTAATGTTGACGATCTTTTATCTCGTCAATAATTCCAAGTTTTTTGCATTTCTTAATGAAACGCTTGATAACTCTTTCGATATTATCTTTCTTCTTTACTCTATATGTGTAATTATTTGCCATCTTTACCTGCCATTTTTTCCCATATAAGGGAAGACTTGCCCATAAATGATGAGATGTCAACACCTGGGTCATTTGGATCAACATCAGATAAAGCACCTTGCCCAGTTTGTTGTGGAGCAGGTGCTGGTGTGGTTCCTTCAAAAAGATTAACACCATTGTAAGCATCTTTACCAATAGCATCCATCATTTTCTTTCTTTGGTTTGCTAATCTTGCTTTTGCTTGTTCGTCTGTTTCATATTGAGGTTGTGGTTTTTTTGGGAATCTTTGCTTTGTTTCAACAATAGGTTCTCCAACACCTTTGACAACTTCACTTATAATTGATGAAAGAGTGCCATCTTCGAATATTACTTCTTTAATGCACTCTTTTATTAATGGTTTTAAAATTTTTTTTAATTCTTGCTTTTTCATTAGTCCCTCAAGATCTTATTAAATAGTTGGTCAATATTGTTTTCTTTACCCTCAGCTATTTTAAATTTAACTGCGCCTCTGTTTATTCCAGATGTAGATCCACGAGGAGCAACATAAGCTTCTGGTGTTGAAGGTTCTGCTACAATGTCAAAACAAATTAATTGGAAGTCTTCTTCAACTACTGTGTTACCCATTGATTCTTTAACAGAACCAAGTCCTCGAGAAGAAATACCAAGTTTTACACCAGCATTGATTAGATCTTTGAGAATACGACCAGATGGTGTGTCAAGAACTTTGATCTTGCCCATGACATCTTTTCCTTCCCACCAACATTCGGTAATCATGTGTGAAACATTCTTTAAGTTTATAACAGAATCATCCGGATGATCTAGTTCGCCTGTGGCTCTGTTATCTCTTATGATTTTTTGATAATTTTGTATTTCTTTCTTTAGAACTTTCTCGGGATAAACACGTCCGTTTCCGTTCTTTTTGTCAGCAGTTTGAATACGACCAACAAGATAAACAGCCCCCTCTTGGATTACCTCACGTTTTTGAGATTCGCTCAGACGATCAAGGCAACGTCCATCGGGACATAGTTCAAAAAATTCTGTTAATAATTGTTTACTCATTTTACATCTCACTAGCTAGTTGTTGTAGTAATTGTCTATTATCCACACTCACTATTTCATCAAACCCTTCATCCATACTTACATCTTCAAATGATGCAAACATTCTATCAAAAACAGCAGGAGGGATTGTTTTAGATTTACCCATTCTTGCAGCAGCCTCAGCTCTTTTTTGAGCAACGGCTTTAATAAATTCTTCAGCTCCTTTAGATTCAAAAACAACAGCAATTTTTTCATATTGATCTTCTGAACCTTCAATTGCTTTTAAAGCACCAGATCTGGCTCTCTTGTTCATATTAGTCATATCAACTACAATGTCTTGACCACTATCTACGGCACCTGCTACTCTCTGTGTAAACAAGTTATGAACTTTCCCATTTGCTTCCATAACAGTTGAAAACACTGATTTTGCCCAAGTCATCCAACTTGGTGGTTTCTGTACTTCACCGTATTTTTGGTCAACACTGCCAATTTCTGCGTCCTGTGGTGGTGTTGCAAACATGTCGTCATATGTCCAACCATATTCTGAGGCAACATCTTCAACTATATCATCTCTATTGATGACGTAAGGTCTATTTTGTCCAAAAGTTTTATTAATCCAAGTTGATTTACCAACAGATGGTGGACCAACGAGGACAAACATTTTTAAACCCATGTTTTCTCTTAAAACACGATTGAGCTCTTCCTTTATGATTTGTCTTAATTGTTTATTTGTTATTTTCATTTCTTTCTCCATAAAATGCGGGCGCAACCCGCTTGAGTCAGCTGCCTGAACAGCAACGACGAACTGGTTGTAGCATCCATTTTTTATTCATCTTTATCTCCAATTTTTGAAATGCGAAAGCCGAAGTCATCAACCAACATAGAAATCAGATATGATGTTCCAGCAGAAATCCAACCGCAAATAAAGAAATTGGCGGTTGTGTAATCAAATGTAAATAGTTCTGTCCAACGGTTAATGCAAAATAAAAAACAACCAACCCAGAAGCCCATACACAAAGGGCAGTGGAAAAGTGTGTTCCATTTCTTTGTGTAATCTTTTGGTGGTCGGATGTCTTCAAAGATCTTGCCGTGAATAAGAATGAAAGTCAAGCCATAAGCGGCGAGTATAAAGTTAAGCATTAGACTCCTAGTAAGTGTAACGTCCATACAGATAAGGCGCAAATAGATTATGTTGTAAAATAGAACCCTTCTCTTCTGCATGAGGCACTTCGCCTAGCTCTGTATGGTTTTCTTCGTCAGGTTTCAATTGAGCATCTTGCATCATATCATCGTGACCTTTCTTCATTTTTGATGATGGAGCTTCGGACTTTATCCACTCGGACAATTGATAGATGGTTGACTTGATTGAATCTCTTTCTTTTGATTCGTGAATCTTTCCTTCGAGAGAACCATAAACGTTACCACCTTGGATTGAATCGTACTCAATAATACCGTTCTTTCTCATCCATTCCATCAAACGTGCTTCTGCACCATAAACGACTTCTGACATTAGGTCTTTTGGAAATGCAACCAACTTCTTTTTCTCAACCATGAGAACAATGTCAATGTCAGCATGATCAAACACAAGAAGATCTCCATTAAGAGCTTTGCGAATGTTCATTTCAAATTTTGTTGTTCTTTCGTTTGGGTTTACAATTTTTATTCCAATCCCAGGATCAGTGAAATGGATATCTCTATCTCCTTGAATTTTAATATCCAAGTCTCGTTCTTCTGGTTCAGTTTGGATGTTGATACCTGTTGGGGTTTGTATATCGATACCAATATCTTCTTTTAATATGTCTGTGATAATATCTTGTGGTGGTCTATACATTTATTTGATCTCCGCTAATAATTGTTGAATATGAAACACATCTTTCACAACTTCCTCGGTTAAAGGTTTTGTTTTAAACCCTTCAATCTTTTCTTTAATTAGTTTTATCTTATCGGCCCACTTGCCTTCACTAAGTTGATCGCATTCTTCTTTCAATCTTCCAAGCTCTTCGTTCATGAACATCTTGAGCCCTAAACCATTGTCGGAGAATGACGTAATGAAATTGGTCAACAATTCTCTTTGTTCTTTTAGCAAAGTTTCTTTATATGTGTCATTAAATTTAGAAACGAATGTATTGTATGTAAGGTTGTCAAGAGGCTTCATTTTATCCTCTTTAATCGCTTGAGGATGCGAAATAACAAGTCCTTTTACCTTTTCCTCTATCAATAGGCGAGTCTTTGCTTTAAGGCCACTAGAATGGAAATATTGGCCCACGGTTGCAATTGATTTATAGTTAGGAATAAAGTTTCCAAATGCCTCTGGAAGATTTTGATTGAATTCTTTGATTAGATTGGTTTGCTCGTTAAAGATTTCTTTTCTATCTAAAGCTTCCCAGTCTTCTTTTACTTCTTTCATATAACGAAGTCCAAGAGATTCCTCAAGCTTTTGAGGTTCCATTAGTTGTTTGTACAATTGGAGATCGTTGTAAAGAGGTTTTCCTTTTGAGAAAAATCTTTTAAGCGTCTCAACAATTTGTTGTTTCTTTTTGAGCTCTCCTCTTACAACGGCCTTGGTCATTTCTTTGATTAGGCATTCGTAAAGAAAAGCGGTATTTCTTTTCTTATTATGTTTCATTTGCTTCTCCTTGTTAAATATCTAAAAACTCTCGGGATATAATATTCTGTAGTTCGCTACGTAACCGTCTAAGTTCCCACTGTTTTCTTTTTGCCGCATCTTTATCTGCATCAGTCGGATCATTATTGAAAACACCTGCTTCTCTCACCCTGTTTCCTAAAATCTTATATAATCCTAAAGCTTTTATATTATCCTCGTTGCTCCAAATCCTTCCGGTTCTTTCTGGAACATAAACTGTATTCAGAAATTCAGATGCGTGTTGGATTAATTCCTCATCTGTAAATTCATGAGGAAGCCCTAAGCCCACTTGCATTTCTTGAAGTGTATTATCAAGTTCTTCTTTTATTATTTGTTTTAGTTGTTTGTTTGTTATTTTCATTCTATTGATTCCTTTTTGTTTAATGATTCAATAAGCATCTCGACTTCGCGAGATACTGTTTCTAGTTTTTGTTCTTCTTCTAAATAGCCACCAGCTGCTTGGGAAACAGAAAATTCATTTCCAACATAGCCTTTATAAATGTTACGACCTGTAGATCTTGCTGCCTCAATTCCTGTGGAGCCGAGCATAGACTTTTTCATACCGCCTTTATCATAAGAAGATTGGTGCCTTTTGTATGGACCTCGTCTTGTGTCGGGATTGTTAAATCCAACCTTTCTTGGAATATCAACATATGAAGGTGAATCATCACGTTTCGCAGAGGGTTCGGCGAGCAGATCGGTATCACCCCCTTCGTCGCCGCCGACATCTCCTCCACCGGTGTCTCCACCGCCAAGGTCACCGCCAAGGTCACCTCCTAAATCTTCACCTCCACCAAGGTCACCTCCACCACCGAGGTCGCCAAGTCCACCAGAAAGTCCGCCACCACCACCGGCGTCTTCACTAGCTTCTCCACCAGCAGTAGCAGCTTCAAGTTTTGCTGCGAATTTTTTATCAAAGAACATTTCTCTTTGGTTACGAAGAAACTCATCCTCAGACATTCCGAAAAGGTGTTCCGCAATCCAGCGTTTTGAGAAGTATCCTTCTGTTGCATTTCCAGCAACAGAAAACTTTTTGTCCCAATGTTCAAGTTCTTGCAACTCAGCAATCTTAGACGGATTGTTTAGTTGAAGTGTGAAAGCTAATAGATCATCATTTCTGTATCCCATCGTGTAGAGATGTATTATTCCAATCTTTTCTAATTCAGCAATTGCAACTCTTTGTAATCTTTGTATTGTTCTTGCAAATCTAATATCTTTTTGAGCTAATGTGGTTTTGTCTTCAGAAGCACCTTCGCCCATGGTCAAATAAGACTGAGGTATCTTCAAAGCAGCAAACAATTTATCTCTGAGATACTTAACATCATCAATACCGCCATTATAAGCTGCACCGGGAAGACTTGTGATATCTGTTGAAGATTGTCCTCCACGTATTGGAATATAATAATCTTCTTCAATTGATAAAGGGTTATAACGTAGATCGACACGACCTGTATTTGGATCTACAACTGAGTGTCTTTTTAATTGTGACATAACTTTTTGCATGTACTGTTCAACTTCTTGCGGTGGAATACCACCAACGTCAATTTTGAACAACCGACGTTCAGGAGCACGTACAATTCTATAAGCCATCATAGCATCTTCTAAAAGAATAAGTTGACGGTGAATGCGTCTACAAGGTTCGAGGACCGACGTTCCATAAGGAGCATGCTTATCATTACCAAGGATTCTGAAGTGAGCAACTTGCCAATTCTCCAGAGTTAGTCCAGCTGTGTTCCACTGGTATTGAACGTAATTAGGATTACTTTGGTCCTCGCCCTCAAGACGCTCGATCTCTCTGGTTGGAAGACCAATAGCAGATCGAATTCCCATATCTTCATCAATATCAAGATAAAGAAAGAAATCACCGTACTTGCACATTGTTCTTGCCCATCCAAATAGGTTGTGTTCAATGTTAAGAACATTGTGATATAAATTATGGAGGATGTGTTTTATTTCTTCGTTCGCACATTTAATGTTAAGCATCGGACGAAGTGCTGTGTGAGTTGTCATCTCATCTGCATAAATATCTAATGAAGATGCGATCTCTGGCATATATTCCATTTCATCAAAATCAACATAGCGCTCTGCTCTGTTTCTGTTTGAGATCATGTTAAGAGTAACAGAGTTTATGGGATTGTATTCCCACTTCTTAAATTGAGCACCAGTAGCTGATTGAAACTTTGTTGCATAATTATCTAATTGTCGTCTTCTTAGTTGACGACCTGTTTGTGTTCTTCTCTGGGTAATCGGACCAGAAAACAATTTTGTAAGAGCCTTAAATAGATCCGACTGAGGATTATAAGGCGACTTTTTATATTTGGGCATAGCTATTCCTTTTCGTAGTAAATAGTTCTATTATAACATAAAGTAAATCGAATGTCAAGCTATCCTCTGAAAATCCAAGCAAAGTCTTTGTATGTCTTCTGAAACTCTTCTAGTGACTCTTGTGTCTTTGTCCCAGTGTATCCTCTCATTCCTTTGATAGCTGTGTTCATTGTGGTTTGTGATGATTTGATAGAAGAAATCATTGCTTCTTGATACAACTTATCTTTCTCCGAGACTTCCAAAGCCGTATCTCTAACCCAACACGCAATTGCGAGAGCCATTATCAAGTCGTCATGATAAGATCGCATTGCTTGTGGTTTTCCGTTGTTCCAAATAAATGTTTTTACTTCGTGAAACAACCGACTTGACTTTGGTCTTACCAGCTTATTTCTTACATATTCTTCGAGCTTGGCAACAATCAGAGGCCTTGTTTTGACAGATGTTGTGAATCCTATAACTGCTCTGTCATTATATTCTCCTTCAAGAGAATCAACATATTCATGTGTTGATTTGATTGAATAATAAAGGTTTGGATATCCAAGATCTCTTACTTTCTCACAAGCAGCAATACCAATGCCAACATTCTCGATGACTATAAGGCAGTTGCCATATTCTTTCCCAGCATCATTTAGAATCTGAGCAAAATGATCCATCGTTGGTTTTCCTTGGTATTCAGCAACTACATCCATTGTATCCGTTCTCAGAATGTGAAATACAGAAGAGTCAGCTCCGTCTCCTCGAGCAACGTCTGCTACCATAAGATAAGGAACACCTTCTTGATACTTTTCCCAAATCCACAAGTTTCTATCCCATCCTGTTTTGTACTCAGGTTCTTGTTGTTGTTCCAATAGCCAAGCAATGTCATCCGGATGAATAACAGTTTCACCAGATGTGTTGAAATTACATTCAAGCTCCTGTGCTATTTGTCTTCTCGACATGTTCTTGGTTTCTTTTGCGAACCATGCCTGATCACGTTCAGGGTGAACATCCCAAGGTAAGGATACAGGGTGAAATTCATTATCTCCATTCTCGGCATCCACATAAGTTCTGTGAAACCAGTTTCCAACCCCCATAGGCGTTGATAATGCGATACAACGACCCCCTGTTGATAGAGTGGGGTAAAGACCTGCCCAAAGCTCTTCAAGTCCTTCAACGTGCGCTGCCTCGTCTATAATAAGCAAAGATAGGGCTTCCGAACGACCAGCGTCTGCTGATGTTCCAACAGCTTTGATTGTGGAGCCATTTGAAAGTTCGAACGAGGTTCTGTTATCTATCGTAATGTCGGCAATTGCCATCCACGGAGGAATGTTTTTCATTACCATTTTTACTTTCTTTACCAAGTTGGCTGCTGTATTGAACTTGGTTGCCATTACCAAGATGTTCTTTTCTTTATGAAACAACATAAACCATACAGCATAAGCAGCAGAGATTGTGGAAATACCTAACTGTCTTGCTTTGAGAATGACGGTAAAGCGATAGTCGTTAAAATCCTTAACCAATTCATCTTGATAAGGATAGGTATTAAAAGGAATTAAACCCTTAAGTGGGTGAGAGATCCTACAATAGTTATTAATAAAGTAGAGAGGATCTTTTCCACACTTAAGGATTTCTTTTATTATTTCTTGCTTTGAAAGTTTTAGAGACATTATCCCTTCTTACTAGCTGGTGACCTTTGCTCTTGCTAATTTTTCAACGTTCAATTTATCAGGTTTAGCATTAAGTCTTTTTATCATGTTGAAGAAATATTGAGCACCTTCTTGGCCTAATGGTTTCCCTTTCAATGACAATAGAGTCCTGTAGCTTTGTTGATCAAAATAATGAACAGGAATATTCCAATTTTGACTATCGTCAATGCTAACATTTTGAAGTTCTATGTTTCCAGATGGATCAAAAAAAACAAAAGCTTGTCTTTCTTCATTGAGGACTGTTTCTAATTCTTCTTTAATAATTTGCTTTAATTGTTCATTTGTGATTTTCATTTTTGATTTGCTCCTTTTTTGCGTGTATCGTTTTGTGGGCGTTTGTCCGAAAATTGTTCTAAGAACTTTCTTGTTACGTCTCTTGTTTGGTCTATTGAAGGCTCAAGAATAGGCAAGGATTCAATTCCGCCAATCTTGAAGTGTTGTTGTGCCTCAACCCAATTACGAATTCTTGATGTTGATTGAACAAGGATATTAGGCTCACCTTTAGCTGTAAGGGTCACTGACTTTCCTGTAACTGCTCTGTATTCTTTTTGCAAGAATTTCTTGATATCATTCATCATTGATTCAATATCTTGTTCAAATCTCCCACCATAAACTTCTTTAAGCATAACCTCGGCTTGGTAAGAAAGAATCATTGAGTCACCATAGAAGCGAACTTTGAAGCCGTCCATAACTCTTTTGTCCATAATTGGACAACCTTCTTCTCTTTTCAAACCCATTGTGCGAGCTTGACCGTCGTAAGAATATTTTTCATCATGTGCGCCATCGTAAGCATTAGCTGCTGCTTGTGAAAGTCCTTGTATAATTTCTAATGTTGTGTTGCTCATAAGATTCTCCTTTTATTGTTTGAAGCCTTTACCTGTTAAAAAACTACCAGCTTTTTGCATAAATGTTCTATTCCTTGCTTTCTTTTTAGCATCTTTAATTAATTGTTTAATTTCAAATGCCGAATCGTTTGCAATTTTTTTCATATCTCTGTCTTGTAATTGTGTAATATTCTTTTTTGTCATATAAGCCTCGGTTGTTTCTTCTACTTTATTTATAAAATCTTTTTCTGTCATTCCGCTAATCTTTTTTAAAGCTTTAAAAAAACCGGTTCTATCGCCTCTATGTTGTCCAAAATCACTATCCATCAATCCTATCAAGTCACTTATGGTATCTTTAACAACAAACTTTGACATTTCGCGTATGTTAGCACTTCTTTTCCCAGGGGCAGCTCTGTCTTTTGCTGCTTGTTTTTTGTCTGCTTGTTGTTGTCTATAAGCTCTCTCACCAGCTTCTTGGTTATCATAATGTTGAGATTGTCTAGCTTTAGCATCTCGTTCTAGATCTTTTTGCTGTTTGCTTTTTGCATAACCTGTTCGACCAGATAAACCTGTGGTTTCTCCCTGTCCTGCATAAGCTTCATTTAATACAGCTTCAAGCTCTTCTTTGATAATTTGTCTTAATTGTTCATTTGTTATTTTCATTTTGGGGTCTCCATCCTTTTAGCCATCGTTCTTCTCGTCCCTCAACCCATTGGATATAACATTTTTCACAACAATCAAATTTTGCCATATAAACGTCATCGTTTGATTTGAATGAATAAGTATTACAAGTAGGGCAAGAGCGTTTAGATTCTTTGGTAATTAGTTTCTCTGCAATAAAAACGCCACCAACTTCAACTTGGAAGTCATCTTTTTGTTTTGAATCTTTGTAAAGATCTTTTAGTTGTTTTACATATTCCTTCTCTTTTTCGTCGGTCCAGTGCCTCTTTGGATTGTCGATGGCTTCTTGGCCGTATTTTTCTGCAATAGCTTTTTCTACTTTTACAATATAATTTGGATCTTTATTTTTCATTAAACCTCCCAGTCTTCTGGAAATTTAATTTTTCTTTTTAACATTCTGCTAATCTCATCTGGTGCCAAATCCCTTACAGATTTTTGTTTTTCTAAATCGTCTGGGAACAATTGCTTAGCAGCTTTAATAGGATTAGTGTGATGCGGTGAAGCCATCTGACGAGCATAATCTGGATTTTGTTGTGCTGTTTTTATTGTTTGATACATTTTAAAGAAAACATTAACCAACTGTCTCGTATCATCAGCAGCAGTATGTAATTGAATTGCGTCTTTTGCATAAACTTGCATAAGTCTTGATAATTTACTTGTAAATTTTTGTGTAATTCCTTGTTGAATTTTTTTCTGATTTGTTTCAGGATCAAAGAATTGAGCTGCTATTGGGTCTTCATATGAGTTAAGCATAGTGATAACTTGCTTAAACAAATAACGTGTAAACTTTAAAGTGTCGAAAAAGTCATTATCATAAAACGAATCGTAACCAGAGACTAATTGAGCAACTTTTTGTTTGTCTTCTAAAGTCTCAGCTAAGTACTCAACTCTTTTCTTAAGAAATTGATTATCAAATGTGATTATGTTGTGACCTAACAAAACCTTATTATCAAAAGAATCAAGCCAATTAAAATATTCAATCAAAGCATCTGCTTCATCAACGTCTTCAAGATCTAGATCACTATGGTGTGTAAATTGAAGTGTTTTATCAACTGTTATTGGAGCATCTGGCTGACGGGCTGCTAATCTGCTAAAAGAAGATTCAGGGTCTTTCAATTGCTCTCTCTCAAAAGCTTGTTGCATTAAAGTATCAGGGGTGAGGATCACTTTTCTTTCAAATGGTTCTCCAACTAAAGCTTGTGCTGGGTCATCATCTAAAGATTCGATTTCATATGCTGTCGCACCAATTTGTGTTATTTGTCCAGAGTAAGTTCTTTCTTGTAACTCTGGTGGTAAGTACTTTTCTTTTGTCATTCCCGAGATTGTTTCTAAATCCCAAAAGATAAGCGTTTTGCCTTCTAGTTCTTCTCTCATAAACTGAAGAGCGTCTCTTGGATTCATATTTGGTACTGGACTTATATCTTCTAAGAGAACTTTTTTTAGTTCTTCCTTGATCATTCTTTTGATATCTTGTTTTGTTATTTTCATTATTTTACCGCCTTTGCTATTGAAATTGTAATTCCTACTCCACTAATTAGTCCTAACGTGAACCAAAGTTGTCTTTTTGGTGGTGTTTTTAGCTTTTCAAGTTCTTGAATTCTTTCTTGCTGTGCTTCTACTTTAAGTTGAAGAATTTCTTTATCATACTTGTGTTGAGATTTTATTTGTGTTAATTCTTCTTCTTTCCTTGCGAGAGCTAAGCCAAGCTGATAGTCCATTTCAATTTGACACTTCTCAACACAATTTGCTAATTGATCAGCAATAAGTTGCGATGCCTCCTCATTGAAGAGGCGACCGGAGAATGGAGCAGGCTCACCTTGCTCTATTTGTGTGTACTCGGGAACTTGTCCCCAAGCAAGTGTTGAAAGTAATAGTAAAATCATTTGTTACTCCATTGTAGGATCATCAACATAAACCATAGAATTAGTTTTAAATTTAGAAAGAACTGGTTCAATTTGTCTCAGTTCAAATTTTAATTCTTCATATTTTTGTTCTGCTTCATTTAATTTCTGTTCAAGATGATTAGGTGGTCGTTGTGTCTGTATCCGGCCCCAAAGCTGTTCTCGTAACTCATAAATTTTCATACTTAGTGATTTCATCTCTTCTTTTATCGGGTCTACATGTTGCTTTATTGCCTGATAAAGATCAGCTCTGTGCCATGGTTCCAACCCAGCAGCCTCAATTAATTCCAAACCGTGAATTAAATCTTCTGTATCTCCATTTCGTATATAACGAGCAAGTTTTTGAATTCTATCTTCTTGTTCATTAAGAATGTAAGATAATTCTTCTTTAATAATTTGTTTCAATTGTTTGTTGGTTATTTTCATTTTTTCTTTATTCCAATGTCTTGAAAAACATCGTCGATATTAGCGTTTTTATTTTGTAATTCATCTAACTTTCTTTGTTTTTCAGCTTCAAGGGCAGCTTTAACTGCTTTGGATTTTTCATCTGCTTTTTTATCTCTGACTTGCTTTTCTTTTTGTAGGCGTTGAATTTCTTCGTTTTCTTTTTTGTATTGATCTTTGGCAAGCTTGGCCATTTCAAGATAGTTCTTATTAGCTTTCTTTCCGAGAACATAAGATAAAACAAACAGACCCATAAGAACCAACCAGTTCTTATGAGCTATTATCCATCTTCTTGCTTTATTCACCCAGAACATAACTACGCTCCATGTCTCCACATCTTGGCAAAGTCAACAGCGGTTTGTCCGCCGATGTAAATCATAGCAATCATTCCCCAAGTTTCAGGGTCTAATTGCGCGTTCCACAATAAAGCTGTGGCTACTATAAATACGAGCAGCTTACGAGAAACTGCTTTCTCTTGAATTGCATCAAGAATACCTTTGTTCTTATTATCAAGATAAAGTTTATCTTTTAAATCCATTTCTTTTGCTTTGGCTTCCATTTGTTCTCCAAGTTTTAAAAATTCTTCTCTTGTCATTGTTATCTCCAAAAGAAAAAAGCCTAAATAGCTTTTACACTAAATAGGCTTTTGAAAGAGATTTAGCAGTTTACTTTTGCATAACCGCCAACTTTCTGTATGTCTATCGTTTTATCAACACAGTCTTTTAGAACATCAAGGTGAGAGATCAATAGCACTGTTTTGAACTTGTCTTTTATCATATCAATTAGTCTTACAAAGCCCTCCATATGCTCTTGGTCTAATGCCGTTGCCGGTTCATCCATGATAAACAGCGTAGATTTAGGCAAATTGGTTATCTCGATAAGAGCAAGACGAATGGCCATAGCTGCTATGGTCTTCTCTGCGCCTGATCCCATTGAGATAGGTCGAGAGTCATACTTTGGATGCTTTATATTGATATCTAGATTGCGACCATCTTCCTCGAACATAACTTGGAAGTCAACAATGTTTGCAAGACACTTTTGTATTTCCTCGTTAATAAGAGATAGTTTTTGTTTGATAATCTCATAAGCAATTCCATTTGGATGCATGCAACGCATAAACAATTCATAAGCTATGAAAGATTCTTCCAATTCATCCTGCTCTCGTTTTTCAACATTAAGACGCTTGATGGTACTTTTAACAGCTCCAAGCTCAACTAACAAATCCTGAATCTTTTTATCGCATCTTTCTTTGCGACCTTTTGCTTCATTCATTTTAGTCTTCACAGCATTCTTGGTTTTAACAAGAGAAGATAGGTTCTCAATTGCTTGCCTATTGGCATTATACTCGTCTCGTTGTTGTTCGAGAGAAGCTTTCTGGTTACCCATCAAAGAAATTTTTGAAACAATAGACTCATTTGTAATCTCTAAGTTTTTGTTTATTTGTACAAACTTGTCCCTTTTGCTTATATTCTCATCAAGAATTCGAAGATCTTTTTCAGCTGATTCTTTGTCCAACCCAAAGATCTTTAGCTTCCAACCATCAATAATCTTTTCAACCTCCTCAATTTCTTCCTCAAGAGTTGGAAGATAATCTTTGGCTTTGGTAGCATCTTTTACAAACTTGTTATTAGAACAGTATTCACAGTTAGGATCATACTCATGGTCATGAAGCATGTTGATCTTTTTGATAGACTGCTTTTCTTTTGTTTTGAGAGCCTGTAGTTCCTTTTCAGAAGCTTTTAGAGACTTCTCGAAGTCATTACACTGCTCTATTATTTGCGCAAGCCTATGTTCATTTATGGAGCTTACAATAGCTTCTGCTTGTTCAATTGCTAAAATGTTTTCTTTTATAGTGGTTTTATTTCCGGAAACCTTAACACCAGCCTTATGTATCTCGACATCAAGTCTATCGATCTCATCTTCTAACTCATCAATGTCAATAATTTGTTGAGGAATAGAGTTGATTTCTTGCTCTATGTCTGCTAATTCTTTTAGCAATTCTTCATAACGATTGGTATGCTTTTTACAAAGATCTGTTTGTTGATCAATATCATCATTGATCTCCTCGACTTCTTCTTGCTTTGCAACCAACAATTCTCCAAGCTTTTTATTCTTGAGACGTTTTATCAGCGCTGAAATCTCAGAGGAATCTTTCTTGGCAAAGTTAAGTTTTTGTTCAAAAATGTCCAAATCAAGAAACTTCGCAAGTGTATTCTTACGCTTGGTTGAACCTTCGTTAATAAAAGAAAGAGAATCCATTTGAGAAGCCATAGAAGTTATCATAAAGTCTTCAATGTCGCCAAAGATCTTTCTTATGTTAGCTTCGGTATCTTTTACAGAATCCCCGTTGCAAGAAGAATTGGTAGTGAGATTATGGAAATCAAGATCACCAGAGGCAGTAGCGACGGACTTTCCTTTGACGGTCTTGCTAGATTTATTAAGATTGCGAGTAATTTGATACTCTTGACCATCTGCTTCCACAACCATTCTGATAGAGGCTTTGTCTTTGTTTTGATTGACGAGGTGAACGTTTTTCTTTTCGGCCTTGCTGGTTCTGCCAAAAATGCCATAAAGAGCAGAATCAATAACAGAAGACTTCCCACTGTAGTTCTTCCCAAAAATGCCAACAGTTCCAGAAAGGCTATCAAAATCCAACCTATTGTCTTGTCCATAATTAAATAGATTCGAGAACTCCATCTCTTTAATATTCCATTTGACATTTCTTCTGACTTCTTCACTTTTCTCAACCTCTATATTGTATTTAGTATTGAGATCCAACACTTGACACATCAAGTCTTCTTCTAAGTCATAATCCTTTAAATAATCTCTAATGTATTGTTCTTGGATGGAAGCATCACGCATGTTCTCCATCTTATGCTCTTCTCCGCCCGAGGTTGTGAATTGAGATGTTCCTTTGTTTAGAAAGGTCAAAGACACCGGATTGTATTTAGAACGCGCTAAATCGGTAACCTTGCGGATTGTAGCACTATCTAAATTTGTTGTTGAGATTAATCTTAGACGACAACCGTGAGGCACATGAATGTGTTGAGGTATGCCACCCTTTTGGTCTAGGTCTACTGTGACAAATGGTCGAGGATTTGTGAAGATTACATGCTGACAATCAAAATCATCTTTGGATCTTATGTTCCATAGTTTGTAGCCTTTGCGTCCATCTTCTGAGAAGTTTTGCTGAATTGTGGAACCAGCATATTGGACACGACCTTCTGTGTCTAAGATTTGTGGCTTGTGAATATCTCCAAGCATAACAAAGTCATGATCTTTGAAAATGCTTATGTCATCGTCTCCGTGTTCCATAGCCCAGCCTGAGCCTGTTCTTGATCCCATAACAGCACCATGATAAAGAGCAATGTTAATGTCTCCGGTCTTTGGACGCATCCAACCGTCTCTGTCAAAGATTGACAGGACATTTAGGGACAAGCCAGGTTGTGGTGATACACGCCCAGAGTTCTTTAGCAAATGCAATTGTGGATGGTTTAGGGCATTTACTATGGGAGACACAGCATCTTCCCTATCAGAATTCTTTAGATTACCGTCATGGTTTCCAAGAATAATGTAAGTTGGTGCAATGTCAGCTAAGTTCTTTAAGAACTCAGAAGCCAGAGCAAAGTACTCTGGCGACAATTGAGTTTTGGTGTGAGCCAGATCCCCACAATGAATTATATAATCTGGTTTTTGTGATAATAGTTTTTTATAAATTTGATTAAATACAAATCTGTATTCGTCGTGGAATTTTAGGTTCCGGATGTGGGTGTCAGCGAAGTGACAGATGCGTAATGGTTTCTTAATCATAAATCCTCCGTAATTAATTAAGTGTTTTTATTATAACACATTACAAAAGATTTGTCAAGAAAAAAGTTTAATTTAGTTAGCACCTCTGTGTCTAACTATGTCTTTTATGTCTTCTATAGCTTTTTCGACAGACTTGCTGATTTCTCTAGACTGATCAGGATAATCAAGGTCTATTATATTGAATCCCTCTGGAGTTGATTCAATCTCAATATTATCAGTCATTAGAGATGTTCTGTTATTTACAACATTAAAGCCCATGCCTTTAAGACTTGTTTCTAGTTGTTCCAAATCACCATCTTGTTCATTAAGAACTTTGCTTAGTTCTTCTTTGATGATTTGTTTTAGTTGTGCGTTTGTTAATTTCATTTTAGATCTCCTTAAAACACTTTACAATAAATAGTTAGATAGCGTTTAAAAGCTTGTCAAAAAAGAAATAGTCAGGATCAATTGGTTGAGCCCTATCTTTTGCGTTCTCGAATTGTCGAGGAGTCATAGAACCGATGTCTTCAACGGCTGTGGTATCTATCTTATAGACTTCCATGTCGTATTCAATCATTTTCTTAATCATCCACGATGCTTTCTTCTCCGCATCTTGGTCAAGTCCTATGTAGACTGGTGTGTCGTTTATCGCAAGAGCTTGAAATAAGCGAGACTCTGGTCTAAGGGTTGAGCCAAGAATAGGAATGCCTTGTGTTCCTGCAACAATAGCATCAAAGGCTCCTTCAACAATCACAACAGGCTCATCCCAATCAATCATTAGTTCGTTGAAAATTATGTCCTTTGTGGTTCTTGGATTGAGGTATTTCATTCTGTGTCCAACATAAGAACGAGCAATAAAGAAGTTTGGATCTCCATTTTGGTTGAAAGATGGAATAATAATTCTGCCTGAATATCTTCCTTCGGTGCAATAACCAATCTTCCATAATTTTATTTGATAATCGTCAATACCTCTGCTATGAAGATAGTCGAGAGCTCTTTCAGAAGAACGTGGAAGGTGTTTGTTGCAAAGCGAAATCATCTCTGGTGGTAGATCGCACGTTGGTTCTTCTTCAATCTCATTTACTTCTTTATATATCTTATCAAAGTCTGCGAGATCAAGTCTACCATCAAGCTCCAACCATCGTTGTCGTTGTTGATAGTTACCGAACTTTCTTACAATTCTGTAAATGTTCTTTCCACGAATATCACAAACCCAGCAGTGGAACCCATTGTTGAAGTTTATTGCGAGCTTTTTCTTGTGATGATTGCAGAAAGGGCAATGATAATAATACTCATCTTGTCCCTGTCTTTTTGGGCTTCCTAAAACATCGTTTAGGATTTTTAATTTTTCTGTCTTCATTTCTATCCTCCTTTAAATTGTTTTATAACACGAAAAGAAAGACTTGTCAATGAAAAATTAGTAATTAAATCTTTCCGCCCTTTCAATTGCCCTTGTTATCGTTGTTGTATGGACTCCAATTTCTTTTGCAATTGATCCTTTGGTTTCTCCAGCTAACCATCTTTTTCTAAATGTCGCTTCTTCTTCGTCCGTAAATCTTTTATTTGATTTGCTTATCTTTCTTCGCCACTCTTCACTCACGGGCTTTCCGTAATGTGGGTGGTTTTCACCAGACAGTTTTTCAGATAGAAGTTGCTTGACTTCCTCTGTATGATTTAATCCAGCCATAGGAGAGCCGGCTACTCTACTGATGTTGTAGATTTCTTGATCTCCACCAAAGGCTTCGTCAAGATACTCTTGCTCTTTCACAAGTAAGTTAGCTCTTCTTACTTCCTCAATCAATACAAACTCAAATTGATCTTCGCCGTGCTTGTCGTAAGAATTTTGAAGATGAACATTGGTATGAGTTCCGCTTCTCAAGTTTGACTTGTGGTGTCGCCACCTTCTCTCAATATTATTTGAAGATCCAATATAAAACTTTCCATTAATCTTGTTTGTTATTTTGTAAATTCCCGAGTTCATTTTGACTATCCTCCGCTAACTTGGAGTTAATCAAGTTCTCAACAAACTTTCCAACTTTCAAACCCTTTTCTTTACAATAGTTCTTTAACTTCTCGTGGGTCTCTTCGTTGATTTTGAGATTTTTTAAATTAGACATGATAACTCCTTTTACTTTAAATAGTCTCTAAAAGATAAAAAAGGATAAAAAAAGATAAGTTTTTTATATTACATTTTTTTAATTAATCTTTCTAATCGTCTCAAGAGTTTATCGTGGCCTGCTGTTTCTGTGCCTTCATACATATAGCCGATTTCTTTAAGAGCCCCTTCTTTATCTCCATTTGAAACCAACTCTTTGAGATCGCTGAAATCGAGGATCATACCCAAGTCGTCGCCTTTTTCTAAATCCATAATCATTTTAAGTGCTTCATCCTTGCTCTCTCGTAGAGTTGCTTGAAGTTCTTCTTTGATAATTCTTCTTAATTGTTGGTTTGTAATTTTCATTTTTGTGTCTCCTGATAAATGAAATGTCTAAAAGTAAATAGTAGCCTTTTTACAAAGTTTACAGACATTTTCTTCTTGTGGTGCTTACAATAAGGACAATGATACAAGTGCTCATTACCTTTTTGATAATACGAACCGAGGATGTCGGTCAACATCTTTCTTTTTTCTTCCATAATTTCCTCCGTGATTTTAGTATAACACGTTTTGAAAATTTGTCAAGAAGTTTTTTATTTTTCTTGTTCTTCAAGTCTTGATAAGCTTAGTTTACCAGCTTGGAAGGGTTCAATAGCAGGAGCTAAAGTTTGAGCTACAAAAGAAGTACCTTTTACTATTTTTGATAAAACAGAAACTAGTGTAGCTATGCCACCTGTGAAAGTTGATGACAAAGCTTCTACTAAAGCTTCTCCTAAGAATTTGTTTAAAAAGTTCATAATTTCCTCATTAAAGTATTCTACAGCTTTTTCAATACCTTGCTCTATTGGTATTTCTACAAACGTTTCAAAAGCAAAATACTTTATAACCACAGCTAAGCCAATAGCAGCAGCTGCTTTTTTCCATGATGTTCTTGGTATTTGTTTTACAAATTCGTAAACTTTGTTCACAGCATCATTCACTTTTTTTATAATTCCTGATATTATTGATTTATTGCCTTCGTCTTCATCTTTGGAAAATTTATCTTGTAATTTTTTCAACACTTCTTTTATATTATTTATAGATGGGGTTATTACCTCATCATCTAACAACGCTACAAAGTTTGGAATTTTTTTGCTATCCTTCATTAATTGCCCAGCGACTGTGAATGTGTTTTTTACGTCTCCTGTTAGTTTTGCTAAACTATCTAAAAAGCCTTCAAGCAACAGTTGTTCTTCAAGTATCTCTTGTTCATTTAAAACCAGATTTTTTCTCCAATTCTCCATGATCACTTTCATATCATTTGACATAACAATTCCTCTTTATGTCTAAATAGTTTTTAGTCCAGCATTTGCTATGACAACTGCATCCGCCTTATCATCTGTTCCGGGTTTTGGATTGCCGTGAGAAGTGTATTCAACTAAAAAAGATGTTGGGTATTTCTCTTGAACCCACTCAATAACTTTGAGCTTCGTGTTTTCGCCCCTTTTAATTTTGAGATCAACGAGACCCCGAGCTTTGTTTGCCTGAAGGAGAGTTGCAGGGCTGCCAAATACACTATGAACCACATAGCTACACATACCATTAAAACGTTGTAGCTTGGCCATTGTCGCTGCTGTTGTTTTGCCTCCGGAGAATGCCATGAATGGTTGTTCGATGAAAACATAATTTACCTCCGAATGTTCTTTTATTATTTCCATAGTCTTTTTAAAGATGTCGGCTCTTTCTTCAAGAGATTGAGATGGTTTTAACTTTATCTCATCAACAAGAAGTAAATCTTCGTTTTCGTTTATCAAACAATACCCAATTCTACTTGAGCTAATATCTAGTCCTAAAATAATCATAATATCTATTATAACATATAATATTAAGGTTGTCAACTATAAATCTAATTTTAATTTAAATAAATATGAACGATCCGGTGTCTTACGAACAGGGTTGGCAACTTTTGCAACACCAATAAGATTTTTCTTTTCATCATAGATTGCAACTTTTGATATATAAGTCTCTTTAACTTGTTCCGGAACGTAGTCAACTAATTCTTTATGTGTGATATTTGCAACATCAACTTCATTTTCTTTGTAATGAATCGAAGAAGACCCAAATGTTCCATAGTAAGCTGAGTTGTGGTTTACAAATGTTGGATTGTTTGACCAATTTAATTCAGAATACGGAGCTTTGCAAAGCATTCCCATTGTTGGAATTTTTGTCGTTCCTTGAAAATCAATTGAGAAAGATGCCGAGGGAAGTGTTGAGAAGCTTGAAATATCTTTGTGCAAGCCTGATCCGAAATGTGTCCACTTGTTTATTGTATCGGAGGAACCAGAATAATCAATACCATTATCCTCGCCTAATTGCCAAGAGCCTGTCAAGACAATAATTCCTTCTTGATAAAACACAAGACCAGCAACAGAACCAGATCCTGTTGAACCGGCAGGACCAGTTTGAATTAACTCTCCTCGTCTACCTCTATCAGTAAGTGTTCCTATTTTAGAACCAGAAACATAGTAATTTAGCTCAACAGAACCTTTCTTAATCTTTGACCCATAGAATATCGAAGGAATTGAAATAACGGACATTTCGGCCGTTCTAAGGTCTCTTTCTGGTAAAGGTGCAGCTGTTTTCATTTTAAAGTGAGGAGATTGAAAAGAGTATTTATCCAACAATCCCTCGATTGAATAAGGAACAGGATAGCCTTGATGTGTTGCATTATTAACAGACTCTTCAGGAAGTGCTGTTTTTACTCCGTGAATTACTCTACCATTATGCGGAGGAGTATTATTTTCAATTTGAATTGTGGTTAATCTTTCTTTAAAAACTTTGCTTGTTTGTTCAGGATAATAATATTGAGAAATTGTTCCAGACAGATTGTAAGAGACTGGAATCTCTTGTCCTTTGCTATATACAACATTGTATGCATATAAGCCATCAACAGATAATGCCGAAGGATAAGAACGATAACCATCTGCTGTTATTGAAGCTGATATCTCTTGTCCATCTGGTCTGTCGACGTTTATCTCATAAAGAGAAATATGTCCATCATCAACATGAAGAATGTTTGATTGGTTGGCTCCTGAAAGATCAGGAATTGAATCAATAACAACGGTGCCTGAGTGAATATAAAAGCTAGTCTCGGGATAAGCTTCCAAAGTATTCACAAAGACATCATTTTCTCCAAACTTAAAAACAGCCATAAGAGCCTCCTAGATTAATAGTCTAATCTAACTCGGAGGGTAAACTCTTGAGAAGGTGTTTTCTTCAAAGGCTCAGACAATTTTGCAACAGCCATTAATTCATTATTCGGAGAATAAAGACCGATTGTTGTAATATAAGAAATCGGATCAGCTGATGGATTGTCATCTTTTACAATTATCTTAGAACCTGATAGGTAAGTTGGATTAGTTGAGTAATTAAACTCGTTGTGATTTGCACGACAGAAGTAGATTGTTGAGTTTAACTCGGTTGTGTTATTGAAAGAAATGTTGTAAATTCTATTTCTCAAGTTGTTTCCGATTGTTTTAATTGTAAATTGATCTGTCATTTCATCAAAAGAAGAACTAGTATTTAAATTTGCATCGAAAAAGTTACAAGAACCTGAATCGTTATGAATAATTCCACCATCAGATTGATCTTTAAAAACAGAACCAGTAATGACAACAATACCTGCTTGATAATAAATCAAGCCAACTGGATGATAAACATTCGACCCAATTGTGGTTACGTTTGTATCGTGTAATAGATATCCTGTTTGGTTTGAAGCAGTTGCATAAAGAATCGCATATTCTCCAGCAGGAGAGTTTACAAAGTAAGAAGTTTTAGCTCCAACATCAGAAATGGTTATTCTGTCTTGGAACAACGCTCCGGCAAAATCAACAGAAGAAGAGATACCTAACTCCATTGAGAAAGACTCTTTCTTGATTTCATCTTTAACAAGCAAACGAGAAAAAGGGATAATAAAGTTGTCTCTTAGTTTAGCTCCACCAGCAAGAATATTTCCATCTGCGTCGAATTCAAGAACTGAACCTGTTACATCATATCCTACAAGAATTTGAGCCATTTGATTGTAAACGTTCTTTTTCTTTTTGTATTGATTTACGCTTGTATCATAAACAGCAGAATTTGTTGACATACCATAAGTAATATCAAAAATGTGGTTTGCTGAAGAAGATAGATAAGGATAATCATAAACTGTTTGAAACATACCATGAGTATGAAACTTTATATTATTATCATTATAAGTTCCGGAAACAATTGTTCCCGTTAAAGGAATAGCTTCATGAAGAAGCGTTCTTGTTGAAACGATATCGTTTTCACCTAAATTTTTAAATGCACCTACATTAGCCATATTTTATCTCTCTTTATGTTGATTTAAATTTTACGAATCTTACAGGAACATCAATAGTGTACCCAGTATTCATTCCAGTAACTCTAACTAGTGTATCAATATGATATACTTCAGATGAGCTTCCTGCTCTGTTATCTAGTCTTGAAGTTGAACCAAGTTGTGTAAATAGATAAGTACTAGTTTGCAATGACAAAGAAGAGCCAATTTTGAATTCTAGAATTGTGCCTCTTGGTCCTTCAATTACTTGACCAGCACCACCTGTATCAGTGTTTGGATTATTGGTAATAACACCATCTTCTGAAGTTACTGTATAATAAGCAATATTATCATCGTCAATGTAATCTAAAGAAACATTTCCACCTGCAACAGTTCTGATATTTCCTAGTCTGTTATCTATTTGAATTGTGTAGCTTTCCTCAACCATATCAGCTGAAAGAGTTTGAGCTGGTGTAATAGCGTTTGTGTCTAAACCTTGGTCTAATCTTATTCTTCCACCGGTAGATGTAGTTTGTCCAAACAGAATACCAGCAACAGCTGTTCCTGTTGAATCATATCCAATACCATTTTGCGTTGAAGTGCTTCCGTTGTCATTTTCTGTTAATCCGTCAACAGCAACAATAAATGATCCACTTGAATGTCGAGCCGTTGTTGTTCCATCGATTATCTCATTCAACTTAATCACAGGAAGGTACAAAAGCTCTAGACTTTCATAAGTTACCAGTTTAGATTTCATTGAAACAGCGTTATCTGTGAAAGCTTCAAGAATTGGAGTTTGAAGGATTTCGAGATCATAATAAGCTGATCCGTTGGTGTTCGTAGTATCATACAAAGAATAGTCTACTTCCTCGTCTCCAAGTGCAAATTTTGTAATTTGAAAAGAACCGTCACCTTTAGCTAAAACTTTGCGACCATGGTCCGTTAATACAGCGTCTAATATTATGTCGCCAGAATTATCTAAAAAACCCATAAATTTCTCCCTAATATCATAATAAATAGTATTACTCAGTATTTTGAGTAATTTGTTTTGTTAATTTAAAATTCAAGTTAATGTCAATTTTCTTTCCAGTTTTTCTAGAAACTAATCTTAATTTGAATTTTGTGTTTGTATCCCATATTTTTTTATCAACAAGACCAAGATCTGGTAAATTATTGGGATCTGTTGGTTGGCCATATCCTCCAAACTCCTCAGATGTGACTAAAGTTGTTTGATAACTTGAAGGGACAACTTGTAATAGTTTTGCCATTGTTTTCTCAAGCATATATTTGTTTTGATCCGAAACATGAAAGTCAACAGTTTCAACGTGCAAGAAAGTATCATTTGCGTCTTTTGTCATATGTACTTTGTAAATTGGCGAGGGATTGGAATAATACCCGTATGTATTGAAACTTCTTATCATGTAGTAATAATCTTTAAATGGTTCAATTGTATCTTGAAAATGAGCCATAGTTGATTTATCTGATTCTACATTGAATGAGGAAGCGTTAGACCCAATGTCATAATAGCTTGTGGGATGTTTTTCCATTTTGAAAATTTGGAATTTTCCTCTTTCTGTTTCATATTGAAAACAAGAATCTCTTGTGGAGAATGGATCGTATTTTGCATAATTTAAATCAAAATCCTCCTCCTCAGATTGAGACACACCTCTGTAGCTTAGACTTTTATATTCATTCGAGGATAAATTAAGCATAACTTTTATCTTGTCTTTTTTGTTTTTAATATTTTTAAATTCTACTTGAGGTCTTGGGTGAGGTGGTTGCATTACTCTAGCTACAATTTCATCACTTATTGGGATTTCATAAAGCCTTGGTTGTTCTGCATCTGATAGGTCGACATTAACACCACCGTCATCTAGGTTTTCAATCATCAAAACATATGCAAAAGCTTTGTAAGTGTAATCTTTTTCAATCTTTACTTGTGTATCGCAAAAATCAACTATTCCTTCAGAATTAGGATACACCCAAAAATTTTGGTTTATTCCCTCACCAGTTTTGTTTATTCTTACAAAAACAATTTCTCCATTATGATTAAGTGTTTTAGTATACGTTTCATCATTGTAAGAATCTACTACTATTTCTTTTTCTTCCGGTCTTATTAGAGCTACATGATTGTCAAACCAATCTTCATCTATTTCTAATGCATCAAAATAATCCCAAAGATCATAATATCTTATTTTTGTTGGTTCGTTGTTTAGAAGAACATCTCTTTCTTTTAGTGGAGATGCTCCTTGAATCATATCAGCAACAAACTTATACATGTATTTATTTTCACGCAAAAACTTTTTAAAATTATTTCCAACATTTATTGGTGTTATTCCCAAGTTTGATATTTTAATATTAATTTTATTTGGAAAAACTTTTCCAACTGAAGGTCCGTTTAAGTAAAAAGGAGAGTAAGATGTTAATACAATATTTTCAAATCTTGTTACATCTCCTGCTAAATCATTAACAACAGGTTCTGGAGAATTTACATTACTACTTCTAAAAAAATTAAAATCTGTAAAGTATCTTCTTCTATCAAATTCATCAGAGTCGATTGATAAAGTGTTTGTGTTAAAAAGCACTAAACGTTCAAATTCAGGGTGTTCATTTAGATTAAAACTGGTTTCTAAGTAGCAGTTTGGCAATTG
>Ga0208162_1000059_pt1 | contig 52224 bp, 75 predicted proteins | sample CB_VirMetaG_4_FD_184539 | JGI IMG/M metagenome (GOLD analysis project Ga0208162, IMG submission 184539) | Freshwater to marine saline gradient viral communities from Chesapeake Bay - CB_1508_1M Viral MetaG (SPAdes) (version 4) | ecosystem: Environmental > Aquatic > Marine > Coastal | place: USA... | reverse complement strand
CTCTCAGGATTTACGATTGCTGGTGGTGCCTCTCTGGTTAATGTTGATGATAAAGCAGCACTACAACTTGGAAGAACTGGTATTGGTACAATCAGTGATACTTATACTCTTGCTTGTGCAGCTCCCAACACTAACAAGTCAGCACTTGCGGTACTTAACTGGATTGAACAAAGGTAAACTATTGTTTCGCAACACTTAAGTAATAGTTAAAATAAGGAGAATTTATAACACAAATCAGGTATTTTTACGAGCAAATCCTGATATTGTTACATAAATTTACACTATAAAATCTAAATAAGAGTATAATGGTAACAGGTTGATACTTTTAGATATGTACGTATTTTACATTCTAGTCGCTTTTCTTCTTATTCTTGTTGCTTATGCGGGATGGGAAGAGACCATGCGTCTCGTTAACTTCGCTGAGCTTCAAGTAAAGTATGCTTATGTGAAAGTTAGAATGTATCATATGAAGAGGAAGTTAGAAAGGGAGTTAAACCTACCACCAAAGAATTGGAGCGACTTCGATGTCTGATACAAAAACATGTCCTAAATGTGGTGCTACTTGGATTAACGGACAACACTACTGGTCAGGAACGGGGAAGTTAGGAAATGAGTTGGATCTTGCTGGCTTGGTGTGTAATCGCCTTGGTGATAACACTTGTATCAATCCATGCGTAGGACAGGAAGGTGGTGATACTTGGGAACAGAGATTGACTAGTCTCAAGCCAATGGAAGAGGATACGAATAAATAATTCGTAAAGAACTAGTATTATCTCATGGCATCCCTCATTAAAGTTTTAGCAGCTGAGACTGATTTAACTTCTGCTACGAACGTTAGCAGTGCAACGGTAGTTAGACTACACAACACTGGATCTGCAACAGTTGTTACTAGAAAGAATTCTGGTGGTGATACACTTGGGAGTTTCACCATTGGGGCAAATGAGTCAGTTCTAACCGAGAAAGATCCATCCGATACATTAGAGGGTGGTGCAGGTATTAAAGCCGCTAAGATTGCCTACACCAATTGAAGTGGATTATAACGTTACTTCTCCTGTCTGGTCTGTAATTATACTTCTCTGTTGTGGATTAGCATTTACGCTATATTGCGTTATATATATTCTACGCCTATCATTTAAGGAACTAGAAGAAGATGGCCAAGTCCGCGAACAAGGGCAAGAAGGGTCAATCGAAGCAGAATCAAGGGAACGCGACTGCTAAGAAAGCAAAAAACGGTGGTAAGAAGAAATAATATATGCCACGCGAATGGAATACTTCTTTTAGGGAACCGTGGAACCCTATCATAAAGAAGTGCCTGGACGGCATAGATCTCCACAATGAACTTTATTTTAAAACTCAAGATTCATTTCATTTAAATCAAGCAGATTTACTTAGGTTATATGTTTCAAGGTTAAAAACTTGGATACATAATACTGAACCTGAAGCATTCCATAGAAAGGAGAGTAATCATGGGAGCAATGACACCCCCGAGTCGGAAGAGTTGTTACAACTTCCGAGTAGTGGAAATCAACAGAGTCCTTGATGGTGACACTATAGATGTCACTATTGACTTGGGTTTTGATTTATATAAAAAAGAACGTGTTAGAGTAGCAGGAGTTGACACTCCTGAGAAGAGAACTAGAGATGATGAAGAAAAAGCATTGGGTTACGATGCCACCCACTGGCTTGAGGAGAAACTTGAAGGTGCTATCTCTGGCGACGATGATCTCATTATCCGCACTGAGCTTGTTGGCGGTATGGGCAAGTATGGGCGTCTTCTCGGGTGGCTCTATATTGGAGACGCAGAACTCTCCCTCAACGAGCAAATGATCACCGAAGGATATGCCTGGGCATACGATGGTGGTACTAAGCAGAAGGACTTTGAAGAGTTACGCGAAATTCGTCGTGCTCATGGCACGTTAACTTAATGCACAATGCACTAATTATTTCTCTGTGTTTTCTACCACTTGCGGTAATATTCGTTATAATGAAGGTAGCAGTATGGCTCTCTGGAGTATACACGGAGGAAAAGTATGTCGAACGAGAATCAAAAGTACCACATGGACCGTATGTGGCGGAGGCATATGCAGACATTGATGAAGAGGATCAATGGGATTAGGGAAAAAGAGTATCTAAAGAAATACTTAGGAGATGATTATCAAGACTAAATAGGATGCTCATTATTGCAAAATATCATGTTATCATTTCTACTCCCACTGGCATCAAAAATTATCTCTGATGCTGTTACAAAGATTCCCGACAACGAAGAACTAGGTGAGAAACTAGTTGAAATTTGTCTAGTCATTCTAAAAAAAGCAGTTAAACTGACCAAGACCGATATGGATGATCAACTACTAGAAGTAGTTGAGAAGGCAATTCTCGCAAGAGAAGAAGAGGAAGTATCTGAATAATCTTAGATGGGGGACGCAAGTCCCCTGTTTTTATAAATAAATCTAGATCATAGTCAAACATTGGAGTAATAGCCCATGTCTCTTTGGGGAAATAAAGATACCGTATACGCGACTGGTAACATTACCACCATCACTGCTGAGGGTGTAGTTACTGGATCTGGCACAACTTTCTCCACTTCGGGGCTTGTTGAGGCTGGTCAAGTTATCACCATGGGTGCCTATGGTGCTGGTGTTATTAAGTCGATTGATTCGGATACTCAACTAACTCTTGATAGTCCTGCAGGACTAAGTGGAGTTTCTACAAGTGGAATCACTCAGGCCTTCAATATCAGTGAATCTCCTAAGTACCTTGTCAAGGATCAAAACTGGGCAGGTAATGAAGTTTATGGTGCAGATGTAGCTGAAACTGCCGCTGCTCGTGGTGGAATCTATGAGGTTGCACATGCTGGTTGGGTAGGAATTACCACATACGTTGATCAACACGGAAACACAAGAACAAAGACTGAAGTATTTGTCGCTGGATCTAGTATCACTTCTGATGCTAACGACGATTCTGTCCTCGCAGATAGCTGATATACATAGTACAGACAAGTAATGATGTATGAAGTTTACTGAGTTGAATGATAATAACTATGTTATCTTTGCAATTAAACATTATGAGAATCCACACGCAGTAACAAAGGAAGACTTTGAGGAAGATCTCAAACGATTCAAATGGATTAAGAGGCTTTTAAAACGCTATAAAACTACTGGCGTTTTAAAAGCCCATCTTCTCATTAATCATTTTATTATTTTATATAATGTGTTTGGTGAAGCCGCTACACCTTTGTTGTTCTATAAGATTGACAAAGACCTGTGGCCTGTGGTAAAAACATTTATTGTATATCTTGGGAGATTTCCTGAATATCCAAAATCGCATATTCATGATGTCCCGATGGATGATAATTGTTTATCTTGTTTAAATCAACTATGAATAACGATAGAATTTTATCTAATGTTAGGAGAGTCATCAGAGAAATGATGTCTGCTGGGACTGGTGGATTTACTGCATCCGCTCCTGCGGAAGGTCCTGTTGCTGGATATGATAAGGTAATGAAGAAACCAAGGAAACTTAAAAAAGTAAAAGAACTAAAGGACGGATAAATGGCATTCGGTCTTGGTAAATTAGCGGTCCTTGAAAGCAAGCTCGATATTTATGAAGACCTGTCAAAAGAAATGCTCGACAAACTCGAAAGAGCCGTCGGAACAATCTCAGAAAACAGTAACAAGGTTGCTGTCATCCTGGAGCGTCACGAGAATAGATTAGACGAGGGTGACAAAGCCAACGCTGCTATCATCAAAATGATCAATGATCATCAGAGATATGATGAAAAAATGTTCGAAAGATTCTCAGAGAGATTCGAACAGATGGAAAAGAAGATTGATGATCTATACAAATTTAGATGGATGGCTGTAGGCATTGGTGTTGCTGCAGTCTTCATCATTAAGGGTGCAGATATTTTCGGTGCGTTGTTGACACTGCCCGCAAATTCAGGTATCATAGAGCCACCTCAAAGTGCTCTGGTAGATGGTATTCGTTGACGACAAGTATATCGGTTTAGTCTCGTCACGGCTACAAAAGTTTGCAAGGAAGAAAAACGGACTATACAACTTCCGATGCCCTTATTGTGGAGACTCGCAGAAGCATAAGAACAAGGCGAGGGGATACTTGTATCTCGTAAAAAATGATTATAATTTTAAATGTCATAACTGTGGGGTCACCAAAACCCTCACAAACTTCCTGAAGGATCAAGACCCTATCGTACATGATCAGTACGTCATGGAGCGGTATAAGAGGGGTGCTGTAGGACGCAAATCAAACACCCCCAAACCCGACTTCAAGTTCCAAAAACCAACCTTCAAACCGAAGGATATTTTGTCCTCTCTGGAGAAAATCTCAAACCTAAATAAAGAACATCCCGCTCGAATTTACCTAGAACAGGGTAGACAACTTCCCAGTCAGGCACTGGAAGATCTGTACTACGTCGAACGTTTTAAAGAGTGGACAAACCAACACAAGGAGACCTTCGATAATGTCACAAAAGACGAACCGCGCATTATCATTCCCCTTAGGTTTGAGGGACGCTTAATTGGATACCAAGGTAGGTCATTAGTACCCAAATCAAAAATTAAATATATTACGATCATGCTTGAGGACGATGCTCCCAAGGTCTTTGGTCTCGACAAAATTAATCGTGAGAATCTTGTTTATGTCACAGAAGGACCCTTCGACTCCTATTTCATTGGGAACTCTATCGCTATGTGTGGTAGCGATGTTGACTTGCGCTTTATGGATTGTGAGTTTGTATTCGTCTACGACAACGAACCAAGAAACAGACAGATCGTTGAGAAGATTACTAAGACCGCCGAGTACGGAAATAAGGTAGTGATATGGCCAAAAGAAATTCAGGAGAAGGACTTAAATGACATGGTTTTATCTGGACTTGAAGTTCAAAATCTGGTAGAATCTAACATCTACAGCGGACTAGAAGCTAAACTAAAATTACAAAACTGGAAACGAGTATGAGCAATGGTATCAAAGTAATCAAGAGAAGTGGTTCAGTTGAGTCTCTTGATTTGGATAAGCTGCATAAAATGGTTGATGCAGCATGTAGTGGATTAGCAGGAGTCTCTGCGTCCCAAGTAGAGATTAATTCTGGCATTCAGTTTTACGATGGTATTACCACGGCAGAGATCCAAGAGATTCTTATCCGTAGTGCTAGTGATCTAATTGATTTGGATCATCCTAATTATCAGTTCGTTGCTGCACGACTTCTTCTTTTCTCTCTTAGGAAGAGTCTATATGGTGGAATGATTGATCTTCCTGATCTATTGACTCAGATCAAGAATGGTGTTGATAAGAAAATCTATGATGCAGATATTCTACGGAAGTACACCGAAGAAGAAATTGAAAAGGTAAATAGCTTTATTGATCATGATCGTGACCTTCTGTTCACTTATGCTGGTCTTCGTCAAGTAGTAGATAAGTATCTAGTCCAAGATCGTAGCAGCAATCAAGTTTACGAAGTACCACAGTTTATGTACGCATTGATTGCAATGACAATCTTTGCTGAGTATCCTCAAGAAAACAGACTCGATTATGTCAGACGATACTACAACGCAATCTCAAAGCACAAAATCAACATTCCCACACCTATCATGGCGGGAGTGCGAACTCCACTTCGACAATTTGCTAGCTGTGTTCTTGTTGATGTTGATGACACCCTCGATTCTATCTTTAGCTCTGATATGGCAATTGGCCGCTACGTTGCACAAAGGGCGGGAATCGGCATCAACGCAGGCCGCATCCGTGGCATCAACAGTAAGATCAGAGGCGGAGAGGTTCAACACACAGGTGTGGTCCCCTTCCTCAAAAAGTTTGAGTCAACTGTCCGATGCTGCACACAAAACGGCATCCGAGGTGGGTCAGCTACTGTCCACTTTCCTATCTGGCACCAAGAGATCGAAGACATCCTAGTCTTAAAGAACAATAAAGGAACCGAAGATAATCGTGTTCGTCGTTTAGACTACAGTATTCAAATCAGCAAATTGTTCTATGAACGATTCATCCAAGATGGGGAGATCTCCCTCTTCAGCCCTCACGATGTGCCAGGTCTGTATGATGCTTTTGGTACTGATAGATTTGACGATTTATATGTGGATTATGAACGAGATGTCCGTGTTCCAAGAAAGACTGTCCGTGCTCAAGGACTCATTCTGGACCTTCTGAAGGAGAGAGCAGAGACTGGTCGAATCTATATCATGAACATTGACCACTGTAACTCTCACTCGTCCTTTAAGGACAAGGTGAACATGAGTAACCTGTGTCAGGAAATCACCCTTCCCACAGAACCACTTAATCATATTGATGCTATTGATGGTGAGATTGCTCTCTGCATTCTCTCTGCTATCAACATCGGCAAACTCCGTGATCTTGATGAACTGGAGAACCTTTGTGACCTTGCTGTTCGTGGACTTGAAGAACTGATCGATTATCAAAACTATCCTGTTAACGCTGCTGAGTTAGCCACGCTGGGTCGTAGATCCCTTGGAATCGGTTATATTGGTCTTGCACACTACTTGGCTAAGAATGGGTGGAAGTACGACTCACAGGACGCCTGGGACGCTGTACATAGACTCACAGAGTCTTTCCAATATAATCTTCTGAAAGCATCTAATCAACTTGCAAAAGAGAAAGGACGTTGTGTTCAGTTCAGCGGTACAAAGTATTCTGATGGTATTCTCCCTATTGATACATACAAGAAGGACGTAGACGAGATTACTTCTGAGGAACTCCATTATGATTGGGATAGTCTTCGCGCAGATATCAAAGAACATGGTCTCAGACACTCAACACTGTCCGCACAAATGCCATCGGAGAGTAGTTCCGTTGTGTCAAACGAAACCAACGGAATCGAACCTCCCAGAGATTACTTGTCCATTAAGAAGTCAAAGAAAGGGCCTCTTAAGCAGATTGTTCCACAGTATCAATCTCTGAAGAACAATTATACTTTGCTCTGGGACATGAAATCTAATGAAGGATATATAAAGATTGTTGCTGTTATGCAAAAGTTCTTTGACCAGGCAATCTCTGGCAACTGGAGTTATAATCCAGAGAACTATCCAGACAATGAAGTGCCAGTTACTGTGATGGCAAATGATTTTCTGAATACTTACAAGTATGGTTGGAAGACCTCTTATTACCAGAACACCCACGATATGAAGAATGATGAGTTAGACGAAAAGAAGTTATCCCTAGAGCAATTAGTATCCGATATCGAAACCCAGGAGGAAGAAGACTGTGAATCTTGTAAGATCTGAAGAACAATCAAAGAAAGATACCATTGCTCATCTCCCTGAGGGAATGACGGTATTCAATAAGAACAAAGTAAACCTAAAGAAGCAACCGATGTTCTTCGGTGCTCCTTTAGGAGTTCAAAGATACGATTCTTATAAGTATCCTGTCTTTGATAAACTGACTCAACAACAACTTGGATACTTCTGGAGACCAGAGGAAGTCTCTCTACAAAAAGATAGAGCTGACTATCAATCTTTGAGGGATGAACAGAAACATATCTTTACGTCTAACCTAAAGTATCAGATTCTTTTGGATAGTGTTCAGGGTCGTGGTCCTGGAATGGCTTTTATTCCATATTGTTCTCTTCCAGAACTTGAAGCGGCTATGACTGCATGGGAATTTATGGAACTCATACATTCTCGTTCTTATACATATATCATCAAGAATGTATATCCAGATCCTACTGAAGTCTTCGACACCATTCTTGATGATCAGAAGATCCTCTCTAGAGCTGAATCAGTCACGAAATCCTATAATGAATTCATTAATGCCGCACAGAACTTTGGGTCTGGTCCAATGTGGGAGCATTATCTAGACGGGGTTCCTAATGCACAAAACGAACTCTATGAACTCAAACGAAAACTCTATCGAGCAGTCGCAAACGTCAACATTCTGGAGGGAATTAGATTCTATGTCTCCTTCGCGTGCTCGTTCGCTTTTGGTGAACTTAAGCTCATGGAAGGATCGGCAAAGATCATTTCTCTTATCGCCAGGGACGAAAACCAACACTTAGTCCTGACTCAGAACATCATGAATAAGTGGAAGGATGGTGATGATCCTGACATGTTGCAGATTGCTAAAGAGGAAGAAGAGAACGTCATTGATATGTTCAGAAAGGCTGTTGAAGAGGAAAAGGAATGGGCCCAATACCTTTTCAAAGATGGTAGTATGATTGGTCTTAATGATAAACTTTTGATTCAGTATGTGGAATGGATTGCTAATCGTCGCATGAAGGCGATTGGATTGAAACCTATCTTTGATATTCCAGCAAAGAACAATCCACTTCCTTGGACTGAACATTGGATTTCTTCTAAAGGTTTGCAAGTTGCACCACAAGAGACTGAAGTAGAATCTTATGTAGTGGGTGGAATTAAACAAGATCTTACAAAGGATGCTTTCTCAGGATTCAAACTCTAATGACTCAACTTCCAGAGTGGAAAAAATTAGCTCTAAGTGATCCTACTCTTGGGGACAAAGAGGTAGAAATACTTCTCTATGGACCCAAGAGTTTATCTCAAGCTTGGATGATACAAGCACTTAAATTCAAGTACCTCCGAAAGACAGGGTGATAAATACTTTATATGTGTTAATCCCTGTCGATAATGCCTATTCAGTTAATCAATACTGGAGCTGCCAGTAACGACGGTACGGGAGATACCCTGAGACAGGGGGCTATCAAGGTAAACCAAAACTTTACCGAGATTTATAATACGCTAGGTGATGGCACAGGCTTAACCCCCATTACAGGACTCGATACCGCAAGGTATTCTGACATATCAGGTATTGCTACCAATGCAGTATACTTTGATAATCAGTTACCATCTTATTATAGAAACTATCTAAATCTAACTAATACTCCAACAGCACTCTCCCAGTTCACAAATGATACTGGGTTCTTGACGAAAACTGTTGATGCCAATGGTATCACTGTTGTTGGTGGTATTGTTACTGCAACCTCCTTCAGGGGTGATGGATCTCAACTGACTGGAATTTCTACCTCTGTTGATGTAGGAGTTCTGCAAGCGCAAATCAATTCATTGGGAACCAACCTAAACATTGTAGGTTTCTATGATGCCGTTGCGGGTGTAGTAACTGGTCTGACTATTGTAGGTCAAGGAAGACCAGGACTTGGAATCGGTCTGACACTTCCTAGCGTCGGTATTAATACTGGTGATTACTTCATCGTATCTAAGGGTGGTGCTGACGTTGGTATTGCAACGTACACTAACCCTGGGATTTCTAGTGTCTACTCTGGTGACTGGATTGTAGGTATTGATGGTGATAGTTGGTCTATCCTTTCCTACTCTCAACAGGTTGTTGCACCAAGAGCAAATAGAGCGGACATTGCGGACTCACTAGATGGCAATGCAAGTCTCAATCTGAGTGGAGTTGTTACTGCCACACAATTCTTTGGCAATGGTGGTGCTCTTACGAATCTTACTGGTGCAAGTCCTGGAACATATGGTAATGATTCTACAGTCCCTCAGATTGTAGTTGATGGTAATGGTAAGATCTCTTCTATTACTAACGTTTCTATCGCACTGACCAACATTGTAGCGGGTCTCGGAACAGGATACTGGTCCAAGAATACTACTGGAATTAACACCGTATCTTCTGTTGGTATTGGTACAACCACTGCCACAGAAGCATTGACTGTTTATGGTAATATCACCATTAGTCCTACGTCTGTTGGTAGTATTCTTCTTGATAATAATATCAAGGTCAAGTATGGATTTGGTCAGGAAGTCAATCAGTTCTACAATGGATCGGAGTTTGTAACTCAGTCTGGTAACCCAGTCAGTATCAGAGATAATAGTAATAATGCTGTTGCAAGATTCATCCCTGGTGGATCTGTAGAACTATATGATGGCGTAACGAAGAAGTTTGAGACTATTGGTATAGGTGTCACCGTATTCGGATCTTATCTTGGCGATGGTTCAAGACTGACAGGTGTCATAACGTCCCTACAAGCAGGTGCAAACACCCTCATTGAAGTCACAGGTGGTATCGCTACCATCTCCTCCTCAGGGTCGGGAGACGGTGCCTGGACATCTGGTGTTCTTGGTATTGGAACCACTGCTTCTGTTGGTATTGGTACTACTCTTGCTCCTGGAGAACTGCAACTTCAGGTCAAGGGGCAGACAAGTATTGAGGGTGTTTTAAAATCTACTTACTTTAGTGTCTCTGGTGTCTCTACACTGACAGGTGGTCATATTCAGATACCTGGAACTGCAAATATAAAAATAGGAAACAACTCTCTTGGGACTGGATCTCAAAGAAACATTGGTATTGGTGACAATACTCTTGCTTCTGTTCAATCTGGATCCCCTGGACATAACCTAGGGTATGGAGAGTATGCTCTTTACCAAGTCACCACTGGTGGATACAACATCGGTCTAGGTGATAGAGCGGGACAAAACATAACAACTGGAGACTACAATGTCGTCATTGGATCTTTTCTTGGTAACAACTATGATATTGATATTAGAACGAGCGATTACAACATCGTTCTTTCCGATGGTTCTGGGACTGTAAGACAGTACTTCGATAGTACTGGTAAGTGTGGTATCAATACTACTGTATTGCATGAGGCACTGAACGTTGCTGGTATTGTTTCTGCAACTGGTTTCCATGGATCTTTTGACGCAGCAAACCTCACTGGTCAACTACCTGCAATTGATGGTTCTCTTTTGACTGGCGTTACGGCAGTTGGATCTGGTGTAGAAATCAGAGAGAACAATACCGTATTGGGTGTTGCTGCCACGATGAACTTCGGTGAAAATATCACTGCTTCTCTTGCTGGTGGTATCGCTTCTATCACGGGTGCTCCAAACTACTGGAGTAATGGTGGAGTTGGAATCAACACTACTGCAAACGTTCACCTATACAGTAACCTAACTGTAGAAGGAACATCTGAGTTTGGTGATCGTATTTCTGTTGCATCTACGATTAACTTCCTCTCTGACAAGTCTAGGATTGCATACGAAACACTTACCAAGACTTTAGAGATTACTAACTTTGAGGGCACAGATTCCCCAGGTGAGATTGGTAGTATTCTCTTTAGGACAACTGACCCAGGTATTCCTTCTCTACAGAAGGATGCACTGAGAATCTATAGTGCTGGTGGAAACCCAGACAGACTAGTAAGAATCTACAGAAACCTTCAGGTAGATGGTGAAAGTACTCTTGGTCAGAGAGCATATGTAGGTACTGCCGTAACCCTCTCTGAGGGTGGTGCAGAGGTCACTGGAGTCGTTACCGCAACATCCTTCGCTGGATCTGCGGCGGGTCTTACAGGTCTTCCTGCGGGTCAATTAACGGGTGCTCTACCCGCAATTGATGGTTCCAATCTACTCAACGTTAACGCATCTGGTGAGGGTGTGGTCGTTGAGGATGATGGGGTCAACGCTGGAACTGCGAAGACTCTTGACTTCGGTACTGGTATTGACGTTGATTATGATGCCGCGTCTGGCATTGCGACGGTCTCTGCATCTGGTGGATCCCTGAGACAGAGACTGGTGAAGGTAGGAGTGACAACGGTCATTGCTAACACCGCTATTGGTAATACTGACATTATTGGATTTAAAGCATACTCGCTGATGAAGGTCGGATTGTCCACATCGGCTTGGTTGAGACTATATACTGATAGTGCATCTAGAACTGCGGATGCATCTAGAAGTGTTGGTGAAGATCCACTGCCAGGCAGTGGAGTTATTGCCGAGGTAGTAACGACTGGATTATCTACATCCCAAATCATGAGTCCATTCGTACTGGGTGGTAACTTAAACGAACCTCCAGACACTACAATCTACGCATCAATTCAAAATCTTTCAGGTTCTACCCAGTCGGTAACCGCTTATCTAACAATTCTTCAACTGGAGGCATAAGGATACAATGGCAATTACAACAGCAGTCTTTAAAACAAATATACTAGACGTTGCAACCTGGAACGGAAATGATGTCATTGATCTGATTGAAGATGCACATACTTGGTTGGGTTGGCATTCCCAGGATGCTGGCGGACATATCGTAGGTATAACTACTTTTGCTGGTGGTGGAAATCCCAATAATAATATCTCTCGTACTTATGAGGTAGAAGGTGTATCGAGCGGACTGGGAACTGGAGCAATGTTCCAAGTATCGAGATATAATAGTAATGTATGGGTCGTAGTTAATAGTCCTGGAATCGGATACACTGGAAGAGAAACTATAACTATCTCCGCTAATGATATTGGTGGTCAGTTAAATGGTGCAACTAATCTGGTTCTCAAACCATATGTACACTCTACAATTGCCAATGGAGTTGGGTATGCAATTACAGTAACTATTAACGGCAATTATAGAGCTTGGGCTGGTCAAGATAGAAATGGTGCTGTTAATAGTGATGGAACTTCTGAACCAACCATTACCATTAAAGAAGGCGACACGATTACATTCTTTAATGAGATGGGAAGTAGTGCGTATGATCTTCAGATAATCAATAACACCTATGACACTACCTCTAATAACACTAATAAAGTCGCCAATGTAACTAATCAGGGCGCGGATAATGGGGAGACTATGATCTGGACTCCATTAGTGGGTCAAGCTGGTGAGTATAGAGTTGTTGATGATGGCGACTACGCTGACTATGCAAGACTGGTTGTACAGGAAGCCTCAGCTGGAGACATAACATATCCTACAGTTGGACTTACTACGGGGTTCTATGACAAACACGATTTTGGTGGTTATCAGGGAACTTATCCTTGGGGTGTTGTTAGAAATGTAATTCAATCTGGCAAGAAGAAGGGAGTTACCTACCAAGGTTATATCATGCCTAACGAAACTAGTCGTGTCTTGTATGCAGCAGCTCCTTACTATTTCCCTCATGATTATTCTGATGCAGGAAATAATAAGGATGTATATCACGGTCATGGATATGGACATAGATATGCTGGTATCCCTTATCTGGATGTAGCGGGTAATGGCCCATTTAACGTAAACCAGTCTTATCCCATCCCCGATACTGATATGAATTTTGGGAGTGAAACAACGTATCCTGGTATTATCGACTTTGCTTCATCTGTTAATAACACATCTGCATCAAGTGGAGCAATTACTACTGGAAACAATACTCAGTATCAATTAGATTTGAATGTTTTCAGATCTTCACTAGACCCCAACTTTGCAGTGTTCTCATTCAGAGCACCAACTTTATCTGCTACAAATATTAATGGCAATACTTATGGCACATGGTTTACTCATAAATTTGTAACTGATATTTGGGATCTAGATTATGTTTTCCTTGGTGGACATACTCAGATTTTTACAGAAACCAATACAAGTTCAAGTTTACCATACATTACATTTAGAACTTTTACTGCGGGTACTCAGAGACAAGCTTACAACTCCACCCCAGCGGTTGGAACTGCTGAATTTGGATACAATCAAACTGTGAATGGTAATTTAAATTATACAGATAATATGAGATATTTTGATACCAAGTATCAATGTTCTACATTGGACGAAACATATACTTCTAGTGATGTTGCATTCTACCATAGAAGTAGAACCAACTATCCATATAAGAGTGGAGGATATTGGTATAACAACCAAGCAGATAAGTCTTATTCACTATCGGCTGATGCTGATTTCAACGCAGTTATTAAAGGAATTCCATTATCTGTAAAGATGATGCCTGTCCCATATTATATTCCTGATGATTTTGTATTCATTAACTTCAACTATAATGCAGTTAATGCTAATATCCAACAGGGCGATACCATTACTCTAAGTCCCTCTGAAGTTTACACAGTGATCTCGGGTTCTTACAACATGACATCTGATAATATCACTAGAGGAATTCTATTCTGTGCGAGGAAGGTCTGATGGCTGCTGACTATACTTTTCCAGATCTACAAACAGCAAGGGCTGGAGTAGCTAGTACAATTTATTTCCAAGATGATAATCAAATACCATATTCTTATCAGGTAAAAACTACTAACCAAACACTTAATGTTGGTAACATTGATATTGGATTCCGATCTTTAGAGGTTGATGATCCACGTAGTGCAATACCAACCAAGAGACCACAGAAAGGTCTTCTATATCCAAGAGGCGTCTATAATAAATAGAAGAGCCTAATTATGGCTCATCATGCCCGAAGAAGTAAAAGAACCTCTGAAAGAGGAAGAGAAAAAGAAAGGTCCGTTTGCTAAACTAAAGGATGCTGCTGCTGATCATGAAGGTCAGTTAGAAGCGATCAGCACAATGGTTAGACTTGGTATTCTTATCTGGTCTGGTGGTATTCTTACGCTTGCCTACATCAAACTACCTCCTGCTCTTGGTATTCCCGAGCAGAAACTTGATCCTACTTTCATCGCATCCGTCTTCACTGGGGTCTTAGCTACCTTTGGAGTTCAGACTGCGAAGAAGTCTGGTGATGGAACGATGAAGATGGGTGGTGGCGGCGGTGTCTCTAAGGCAGATCTAGAGAAACTGATTGCCGCAGCAGCACAGACAGCACCTGCTCAAACGATTCGTATTGAACAAGCACCTATTCAAATTGCCACCGCACCTAAGAAGGACGGTGAGCCACCTGTAATGCCAACGGTATAGAACAATGTTACTAATGACACTGTTTATTATTGGACACATGGAACTTGGTAATGGGATGTGTAGAACCGATATAATGATGGATAATGATCCAATCACCATGGAGTATCCTTGTGAATATTATTCTGAGTTGAAAGATTTAGAAAAAACATTCAACGAGAAATAAAATGCAAAAATTAATCAACGCTATTGCTCTTCTCTCTGGTCTTACATCTGCTGCCCTCATCGGTGGCGCTGGTTATGTGCTTCTGAATAAAGATGCACTGATCGATCAGGCAAAGACTGCTGCTACCAAGGCAGCAACAGAAGCAGTCGCTGGTGCCCTCCCAGGGATGCTGGAATCTGCTATGCCTAAGATGCCAGGTACAACTGGTGGAGATGTTCCTTCCGTTCCTGGGGGAATTCAACTTCCTTAAATAATTAAAATTTTTTATTATACTTATGGCACAATCGACTTATAAGAAAAGAGCAAATAAAGAAGCAACAGAAACCTTCTTTCTTTACGTCTTTTTTCATTCTATTTGGACTGGTATTTTGAATTTGTTTACTGATGATGATTGATGGAGATTCCTAATATAACTTCTCCCAATATCAATATCCGAGATATTGATATTCCGAGAGTTATAACTGCTGACGAATATTACACATCAACTCCACTAGCACCACCTGTAGTGGTAAATATTGGTGTGCCTATCGTTGACGTGCCTGGTTGTGTCGAAGCTCACGAAAGTAACAGCAAATCTAAAACCTTAGGTCAAGATGACTCGCGAGGATTGGTCACTTATTGTGATAGTGGTGTTCCCAGTTACAATCCCATTAACTTTGAACCTGAACAGATAATCCCTACTAAACCTTCGGGAGTAGATACACGGCAACCTAAAACTCCCGTAGCTCCCAAGTTACCAGCGACACCTAAAATTCCTCCTGCTACTGCGAAGGTAGATTGTCCTACAGCAGCACAAGAAGCAAAGGAACCTGTAGGAACAATGGTGGAGGGATTTAGAAAGAAGGTTGTTGAATATAAACTAATAGGCAACGAGTGTGTCCAGATAACAGAAGCAGTCCCACTACCTCAACAGATAGTAGCAGGACTGCCTAGTGGTGGCCAGGTTGTTCAGGTGGGTGGTGTTGCTGTGATTGCTACTGCATCAGCACTGCTAGCAAAACCGTTGGCAGACATACTTTTGAAAGCAGTCAAACCAACGATTAAGAAAGTGATGAAGAAGATTGCTACGATCAGGAAGAAACCTATTCCCGTCCTGTCGTCAGGGGAGCGCCGAGCAGAGCAGCGTCAGATGAACCACGCTGTTCGGGAGTTGCGTTCTGTGTTCCCGAGGAAGAAGAAACGGAAGGGATAGTGTGATAGTGTGGGTGAGTATGTCCTGGAGGATTATTCACAACCACATCAGCACACACTTTATAATAAGGTGAGCGAGGGTGGAATTGAATACCTTGCTTCATCAATTCGCCACAATTTTTTAATCTAGCGATCTCAAAATCTAATCTCTTGTTAGCAGTTGTTTGATTCATCAGATCAATGTTAGCTTGTGCTGCTTCCTTACATTGTTGTTGTAGTTTCTTATCTAATGGTTCAGACCATGTGATTGAGAAACCAACACCTAGGTTGTAGTTATCTTTCTGTCCAGTTCTTATGGGAACACGATATAAAACAGAGCCAGGATTATCTGGTGCGCCGTCCTCATCTATGTCCCTCATGTCATAGACAGGATCATAATAATATGGTTCATATGGTCTGGTAGCGGATGCACTACCAGTTACATATGGGGTAAAGTTTCTAGTAGGACCTTGACACTGGATTCCGTTTCCATATGTGTTGGTAATGTAGGGTCCTTGGAGAACTTGGATGGCCTGGTTAGTAACACTGCCAGAACTATTGGCGACAGGAGCCGCAGTAGCAGAAACACCGCCAACTTCAGCCAGTGCTTTTGTAGGAAGGAATCCACTGAGGATTATTGCGAGAAGATACTTGTAGTATCTGTGATACTTGTGACCTCTGTGGTCCTTTGAATAATTGTGTGGTTGCTTAAACCAGGACCTGAGTAGGTTTCTGTGAACTGAAACGCTGCTCCTGGTGTCGTCTGTGTGAAGTTTGGTCTGCTGTTGATACCTGTCCATGATGATGTCACACCGTCTATAGTTACATTGTTAGCACCTGTTCCTGGTTGCAGTGAACCTGATGCTGTAATTCCACTCCCTGTCACAGAGTATTGATACCCTGTGTTATAGTCCATTGAATTAATGGTCTCTGTAATTTTTTGTGTCGTCTCAGTGTGACTGGTCATGGAGCCTTGTGTGAAGTTAGGGACCACGGGGACTGCCTGAGCAGCCCCATGTAAGGCACCAAGAACCAATCCGAGACCGATTGCTTCTAATAATCTATTCATAGTATATAGTCTCAGTCGATAACAGTGATCTCAGTAACGAACTGTCCTGTTGCAGATGAACCAGCACCACCAGCAGTCAGCGTGATAGCATGAGTTCTGTCAATCGTACCTGCGAGTGTGCCAGCAGAACCAGCAGCATAAGAGGTAAGGTTACCGAAGTTAGGAACATCACCTGTGCTAACAGCAGAGGCAGGAACACTATCTGCTGCGTTATACGATTCAGTCAACGACCAATCTTGTCCAGATGTGGTGACAGTGTATGTGCCAGCACCAGTGGAAACACCACCCATCGTGCCTGCCGTGATGTTAGAACCAGAAGCAGAATAACTACCACCGATTCTTACCGCAGTAGACCGTGCAGCATCAACAGTTAGTTGAACGCTAGAAGCATGTTTAGTAACAAGTCCGCCTGCATTAGCTGCACTTGCGGTCATCAGAATCATAGCAAAAGTGGCGATTGCACTTTTCATTTGAGCCATATCTACGTCAAAATTATTTAGTATTAATCATCCTCAACAAAAGTCAATGAGTAACTGTTTAGATTAATTTTAGCTCTTGTTAATCTTTGTCCAGAGTCTTCTCTATTGGTAGACTGAAGTTGTTTTCCGTTAGTTTCTTTATATCCAATATAAGATCTTGTTGACGTTGGATTTAGAAATCCATAACCAGGAACATTAGGAGTTTCCGATTCCAGTAACATATTTCCGTCTTGATATCCATCAGCGGTAACAATCACTGGGTCTTGTCCCACCTCAGAATACCAAATAGCTCTTAAATCTAGTTCAATTTCATCACCAGCGAACCCAGGAATTTGTTTGATAGCGGGAACATCAATGTAAATAGATTCATATCCAACAGTATCTTCGGTGTTGTCTCCACCCCACTTCATATAAACGACGGTTCCTTCAGCGTTTGTGATTTCGTTTCCTTGTCTGGAACCACATGCTCCATCGATATTTGGATATAAAAAACTGGCAATAAGATCTAAGTCTTTACCGTCAGTCCAGTTGTGATTGAATACAAGATAGTTACAGTAAAATACTGCTGGATCGAATAAAGTTCCTCTGGACTTTCCGATCCCAAATGCTAGTGGTGACATATTAATTAGGGATTACGAATGAACCTATCATACCACCATGAATGGTACATTGATATTGATAATTTGCTGGTGCATCATGGGGGATTGTGAATACCTGAATCCCTTGATTGGATCCACTAACGTATGTTCCAACGCCAGTTGTTGTTCCTGTGAATTGGATACGGAATGGGTGAGAACTACCAGTGGAGTTTTCAAAGATATATGTAAATCCTCTCATTAGATAGAGAGTTGGATTTGCCACAGTGTTTGGCATACCAGGACCAGCAAAACGATAACTGGTAGAACCATCTGCAGTGATGTAATATCTAGTTGCAAATCCTCTACTGGTTCCATCACCTGAGATCAGGTCCGTAACAAAACTACCAGCCGTACAAATACCAGATACATCTAAAGTAGTTGCAGTTAGGTTTGCTGGAACCGCAACTCCAGACAGATTTGATCCGTCACCATAAAATGATGCTGCAGTTACGACACCAGCAACAGAAGTATTAGTGGTGATTGCAACCTGTTGTCCACCAATTCTTAGTGCTGCTGCACTTTCAATCGTAGGTGTACCTGCTGCACCAACTATATTCAGTTGTCTTACACCAAATGGTTTATCTGCCATGGTTCCTATTTTTTAACTATTTATTCTACGATCTTAATTGTTATATTGCCAGTAAAGGAAATCGGATCAGATCCACCTTCTATTAGTTTAGATATATTGGGTTCATTTCCTGTTGGAGCGTCCCATAATAAAGGAGCATCAGATCCCTGTAGGTTATAAGAATCTAAGTAATTAGTGTCATTTATATTACTACCACCTTCAGTTCCAGTATAAACTGCGAGTGTCCCAGCGGCGTCTCTAATACTCTCAAAAGAACCCAGAGTGTTGAACCAACCCTTAACATCTGCCCAAGTCCAATGTCTATTATATTCTAACTTGGTTGCAATGAGACCAACGGCAATAGGAGTTGCGGAACTGGTTCCATTGAATAATCTATCTTCAGATTCGACAGACTGTATACCACCAAGAGTGTAGAAAGCATCATATCGATTGTATCTAGTACCAGTATTATCATCACATGCAGAAAGACTATTATCACATAAGGTCCAACAATCAACTGCATTGCCAGTATTAGTATAGAATGTTTTGGCTTCTCTATAGTAAGTTCCTACACCAGAGGTCACACCAGTTTCATCAAGAGCACCTACAGCAATTGTCTTATAGTAAGATACTCCATTATCATCAGTTCTCTCTCCAATATGTCCTGGGAACCCAGGTCTATTGTAGAAAGTATAATATTGAGTTCCAAACATACTGCTGTACAAGGCATTTCTTCTAGCAGATTCTATATCTTCATTTTGATCACTGTAGTAGTTGTTGAAATCTGGATGATCTCCTCTAACTTGTTTTTGGTCGTGGTTTCCTGCAGCATAACAATAGATAACACCAGAATCAACTAGTTCTTTTCCTGCTTGAATTACACTATTGTCTGTAGCATATGCAATTCCCATATCGGTATTATTATATGCAACTAAACAGTTTGGTTTACTATTATATTGAACCATATCGGATCCATCTAGTTTTGCCTGACCCGTACCATCACCAGTTACATTATTTCTATGAGAAATCCATCCAGTAGAGTCTGGAGTAAGTCTATGTCCCCAACTGTTAGAGGAAATTGTTGGATCTTGTGTGCCATATGCTGGATTTATTGGTTTGCATTGGTGGAACACTTTCTGTTGGTCAAATCCAACTTCCCATCCACTGTTGTTAGTTCCATAGTGATTCAAGAACCATTTGTTTGAATTATATGCCCAACCATATTGTCTGCCATATGCTTGAGAAGCACATGGAGTTGCATGGTAACCAGTTCCTGTTTGATATGTAGTGTGATTTCCATTGCACACTTGTCTACTGTACCCATTATTAACTAGAATTGCACCAAAGTCTTGTGCTGATCCTGGAACTGCCGTACCTGATCCTATACCTACGGATACATATTTGGGAGATCTATAAGTTGTACTGTTGTTTCTCCACCAGTTTCTTGCTGCTACATCTGTAGGAACGGTAGTTCCATCCCATCGTGTCTCCGTTCTACCATTATTATCCACAACATATCCTGATGCTCCTGCTAGAGTTGGATCGTCTTGGTCTGGTGTGTTGCCGTCTTGGAATATGCTCCTAATAGTAGTAAGTGAAGGCTTAGTGATAATTGGAGCCATCCATGTGTTAAAGAATGCATACCCCAATGGATTATTTGCTTGAATACCCAGTTGGGTACGCATGTCGTCTGTCCATTCTGGAGCAAGACTTCCACCTTCCCAAAGTTCTGTGTATTCAAACATGCAGAAGTTTAGTAAGTATAAGTATTCTTTTGCGGCTACTTCAAATGCATCTGCATCTGTTTTCCAAGCATTTGATGGACTTTGATAACCTGATGGATCCCATTTGCCTGCATCATATGCTTCTTCCATTGCGGCATACAAATCACCAGTGTTCCAATCGGAACTTATATATGGATATAGTTTTATATCATCTGCAGGTAACCCGTGCATATGAAGTGTGTGGAATACGTGTTCAATAACTTCTTGTGCGTCTAGGTCGCCGTCGCCGTATCCACTACCAGTTGAGTTCAAGTACCACACCATGTCATTTTGCACGTGAGTGTCAAACAGGTTAGTTAGGTTCCAAAATACAACGCCTTCGTCAGTTAAGAAGTTTGGAGTGTAATCTGCTCCTGCACCTCTTGCTACTCTTTGTATAGTCGGTAAGCCTGCGTGATAAGTTCCTGTTTCACCACTCAGTGTGTTAATCAACCCTTTTTGGAATGTTGTATTAATGCCTACTGTTGCAACACCAGCTGGACCTGATGGATTTGTAAACAGTTCAAACATACGACCAACTTTTTCTAACCAAGCATCTGGTACTGCTGTTTGTCCACCAACAGTGCCTGCACCCATAATCCTTACACCGTTAGTTGTAACTTCACGCTTGAAGAAATCACTACCATCACCAACAACATTACCAACTGGACCATTCCAGTATACATCAAGTCGAGCATTAAAGAAGTCTGGATCGAGATACATTGGTGCATCTAAAGTTAGATCTAATAGATCGCAAGTACCAGAATTCGGTGATATGCCACGATTGGATAATGCATTGCCACCAACATAATTTGATGGAACATCAGCAGAAGTAAGTGTACTGATACCTAAAGTATTTTGGAATTCAATGTGGCCAAACCACATGTCCTGGTCACATACAATTACATCAACATCCTTACCAGTTCCATATTGTGGCAGTCTATTGCCTAGTTGGACATATGCTCCTGGTGTTGCGGCAATTCCACTTAGGTTGTCTGGGTTTGACCACCATAGACTTACAAAGGGACTTTCCCTTTGCATGTGTCTAATTATTTGACTCGATCCTCTATTTTTGAGATCTGCTCCTGGTGTAAAGTTCAGATAAAAATTTCTATTAATGCTACCTTGACACCAAACATTACTTGGATATCTGTTAGTCTTTGTTAATGGTGTACTGAATTCACAGGTTAGATCATCTGGGTTATCCATGAAAGATCCTGGATAAGAACCGTGATTGATATTTACTCCCAATACTTTTGGGTGGTTTTTCAGTTGAGCAACTTCATCATCGTCTAAAAGATATATTCCTCTCACATCACTGTGGTTACATTCACTAGTGCAATCTACGTGTCTGGTTGGAATATTATCTTCTAGAGTGCCGTCCTGCATCAAAATTTCATGGACGTGTTCCCAATCTTCCTTAGAAGTACACAGAACTACATACTCTTTCTTTGCCTCTGGTTCTGTTGGAACTTTGGGTAGTTCATCCTTGTAAGATTCAAAAGAAATTCTTCTCTCTTGAATCCATTCTTCGTAATTTGTTTCTGTAGAAAACATTAGTTATTCCCCATCAAAGCATTTTTTGTGAAGTGAATCTATATGTTGTTACGCCAGATATTCCAGATAGAGGAACTAGACTTACTTGAATCTGACCAGCAGCTAGTGCTACTGATACATCAGCAATTCTATTGGGTTCAAACATGACACCATATTCAGATACGTATGCAGTTGTTCCTGCTCCCGTGTGCATTACCAGTGCTTTTTGTGCCTGGTAATTATTGCCATTAATAATATGTATGGTATATTCTGCAGTCATAAAGTCATCGACAAACACATCAATTTCTTGTGGTGTTCCAGCAGAAGCGGTAAAGGAAGAAGACGCAACTCCGTGACTTTCAAATACTGTGTTTCTAATTTGTAGGGATTGTGTGCCGGCTATAATATCTGTTCCAATACCAACACTCTTATTGGTATGAATACCTGTGACTGAAACTCCCCATGTTCCACCACTACCAACACTCCCTCCACTTGCAGTTACAGTAACTACACCAGCAGAAACTGCAGATACCGTGAGGTTTGTACCAAAGTTAATTGTTCCTGCAGTACCAACTGGAGATCCAGAATCTTGAATGATGACACCAGATCCAGAACCAACAACACCAGTCAGACCAGAACCATCGCCAACAAAAGAAGAAGCGGTAATAATACCAGTGGTATTTACACTTCCGTCTGTACCGATGCCACCACCACTAACGCCTGTTAAATTGGAACCATCTCCATAGAAAGTATTTGCAGTGATGATTCCTGTTGCATTAACATTTGTACAATCGATCTGACCAGATACACCCTGGATAGTAATAGAACCACTCAACCTAAGTGTATTGTCATTTGGATTGAAGGTGATGCCTCCAGCATCAACCATGGTTCCCCTGTATGCATCACCACCCGCAGTGGTGTTCAACATCATTAGGTTATAGTTCTGATCGTCATCTACAGACTCAGTGACGTAGAAGTCACCAGAGAATCCAGTAGCAGTAACAATACCAGTTACGTTCAGTCCGCCATTGGTTACTTGGAGTTTTGTGGATCCTCCATTCTGAAGGAAAACATCACTTCCATCTAGGAATAGAGAACCAGATCCAGAATCTGTGATCCAACTATTAGTTCCGTCATGATATAGTCTGAGATCGTCTGACGTACCGAAGTTTAGTGTTACATTATCAGCATTCTGTGTGCTGATACCTGCAACTGGAGTCCATACAGATCCATTATATCTCAGATAGTTATTGAGTTGGACTCCACTGGTAACAACATCAGTCAGATCGTTCAGTACACCAGCACCACCTCCAGATCCACTGATGGTTACGGTTGCGATTCCTGAACCGAATGTGGTTGTGACTGCACTGCCAACGAAGTTGATGGTTCCTGCAGTACCAACTACACTACCCTCATCCTTGATTTCAATACCAGTTCCAGAAGCGGTGATTCCAGTTAAACCAGAACCGTCACCAACAAAATTGGTTGCAGTTACAACACCTAGGATATTTGCTTGGTCTGCCTGGAAGTGTCCAACGTTGTAAGTTTCGGTTCCTGTACCTACAGTACCACCTGCACTTACGTTGACTAGTTCTACCCATGCATTACTGTGTGCATAATATGCCTTACCTGTCTCATGGACATGAGCGAATGCACCGTGATAATCGGATGCACTTGGTAGATCTGCATACGTTGCATAGAGGAAAGGTAGAATGTTAGTGGTTGCAGCACCAACGATTCTTCCTTTGAGTAGGAAGTTTCCTAGTACAACTAACTTCTCTTCTGCATTTGTTGTTCCGATACCTACGTTCGATGCCGTAACGATACCAGTTGGATTGGATCTCCAGATCGCATCGGTTGATGGTAGGTTATACAATCCAGATGCATCACCAGCAAATCTAGTTGCAGTAATAACACCTGTAGTCTCATAGTTACCGTAGATGTCTTCGGCTAGGAGTCTTCTCCACCCCTGGTATCCACCGTTGGTTGTTCCAAAAGATACGTATGGTGACTTGGTGTTATTTGCATAAGCGAACATACCTCTCCACTGCACTGCAGGGGGTAGGTCGGCAACGGAGTCGAAGTCAAAGCGCATCTTACTGCCTTGACCAGGAACCGTAACAATACCAGTGATGGAATTGATGTTCTCGATGGTAATAGATGGATTACCAGTCAAGTTTCTTGCTACTGTAGAAATTCCAGTAGAAGTTGCATAACCAGCTAGTGTAGAAACTCCAGCTGTTACTGCATAAGTAGATACACCTGCCAGTTTTGCGTACTCAGCAACACCTGCATTAGTTGCGACACCAGACGCACCTGCATAGGTTACGATTCCTGCGGTTGTTGCAAACGTTGCGATACCTGCCAGAGGTGCATATGTTGCTACACCTGCGGTTGTCGCATTGTCTGCGAGTGTTGCAATACCAGCGACTGGTGCATAGGTTGCGAATCCTGCATTAGTTGCATATGAAACGTAATCTGCAACAGTAATATCTACGTCACCCTGGAAGACGTTACTGACGTTTAATCTGTCACCGAAGTTTAGAGTTTGAGCTACACCTCTTTGTACTCCGTTATCTTTTAAGATAACGCCATCTCCAGTTGCAGTAACGCCTGTTAGTCCAGATCCATCACCAACAAATGTACCAGTGGTGATACCTTGTAGGAGTGAGTTGCCAACAACATGTAGTTGAGATGTAGGCAAGTCAGTTCCAATGCCTACGTACTTACTTGTACTAATTCCGTATGTATTTGCCTTTGACCATGTACCGCCAGCACCTGCTCCTGGAGACAGGTTATTTCCATCACCAAAAGCATCATAAATCTCTTGGAAGTTGGCGTTTACTTTTACAGCACCTGATGCGAGGGAATCTCCCAGACCATCATTCGGCGTAAATCCAGTGAAAATTCCCTGTCTAGCCATTTAAGTTCTTATGATAAGGTCCCTTTCTTCTATTTATTGATCTAATAAATACGTATGTAGGAGTATGATTTTAACATGAACCACGATATAGGAAAAGGTTTATCCGAGGCATACAAGACATTATATTCCACAGTGGAAAACGCTGATGGTGAATCTTTTGTTGAGGTTCAAGATTTTGTTATAGAGAAAGGAATGTCATCCTCTGAAATGTCGTCTGTACTGAAAGGACATAAGTACTCTAAAAAACAACTGCTTGACATGAGTAAGAAGTCTACCAAAGAAGGTAGACATGGAGAAGCAGATGCATTCTATAAAGAGTTTTCGAAAGAAGAAAAGACTTGTGCTCATAACATTGAGGGTGAAGAGTGTCCCCTCCATGGAAAAAAGAAGTGTCCTTCTGAGGTTAAGGAAGCTGCGGTAAGTAAAGCTCAGCAGAGATTCATGGGTATGGTCTACGCTACAAAGAAAGGTAAGGCTGCACCATCACCCGAAGTTGCAGCTGCTGCTGCATCGATGACTAAGAAGGATGCAAAAGATTTTGCTGGTACAAAACATGACAAGTTACCAGAGAAGAAGGGTAGATATAGAGAACAGTATGAGAATTATAAGGAAGATCTTCTGGAATACCATCTAGAGAAGTATGAATCCTGGATCGAGTCTTTGCACGAACAGGGATATGATATTTCTAAGTGGGAGAAAGAAGAGTTAGTAGATACTTATATTAAGGAAAACAATCTGTGGTCTTCCGCAAATACTATTAAGGAAGCAACTCGCGCTGCTAAGGAAGGTAAGAAAGATGAACACCGTGTAGGTGTTGAGATTCGTGCTAAGCAGGCTTCCAAGTCTCTTGAGGCAAAGAAAGATCGCCAGAAAGTTCTTGATAAGCACGAGAAAAAGACTGGTACTAAACTGGATATCAGTAAGAGTCCTGAGGGAAAATCACACGCTAAAAACTTCCCTGGTTCTCGTCAAAAGAAAAAGGTAAAAGGTGCTAAGGAAACTCCTTTAGAGACTCATAACAGAAGAGTTGGTCGCGATACTCTTAGAAAACTTAAGCACGGTAAGACTTCTAAAGAGAAGAAGTATGATGCAGCGATGGCAAAACATACTTCGAGGTTTGACTGATGGGTAAGTGTAAAGCTGGAAGTTATTGGTGTCACACTGACGAGAAGTGTAAGAAAATCCCTGCTGGATTCATGCTGGACCGTGCGGGGATGCTCCGTAAGGAGAACGGACATACTCAGGATTCGGAAGTTAAAGAATCCCATGGTAAAAAATGGAAAGACTTTTTAAAAGAGGCTGGGATTGACACGGGTCTAAAATCTCGGTAAACTAACTCTGCCAGGGTTCAAAGGGAAGCTCATATATATCTTAGTGTATTAATGAGTTACATTGAATGACGACACTAAGAGAGCGAATGAGAGCGCGGGGGGAACTACTCCTGAAACATGCTCCTATACTAACCCTTGGATGTACAATGGTAAGTGCTTTGAGTCTGACGATATTGGCGGGCTCTACGGCTTTGTCTACTGTATTACGAATCTCAGAAATGGGAAGAAGTACATCGGTAGAAAATACTTCTGGCAGTTTCGAAAGCCTAGAAATAAAAATCGGAGAGTTAAGTCTGAAAGCGACTGGAAGAACTACTATGGAAGTTCTGACAATCTTAAAGAAGACATCGCTGCCATTGGCAGGGAGAACTTTAGAAGGGAAATTCTCTCAGTCCACACCACTAAGGGATTTGTAAACTACGAAGAGACCCGTCAGCTTTTCATGAACAACGTCCTCACTGAGGCTCTTGACAACGGGGAACCTGCTTACTATAATAACAACGTTCTCAGTCGTTACTTCAGGAAGGATTACTTCAATGGAACACTACATGACTCATGAAGATATGGTTAGGGACTCTTTGGTTGATCGCTTGCATGAATTGGTCAACGATGGTAGGATCGCAGATGCGGTAGCCATGTATGAAGAATACCGTAGTGTTTTCAATGAAACCGATACACATTTGAGCCGTAGGAGGAGTTAAATTCCTGTAACGGATGTTGAGTTCAATTAATTAAATGTTCAAAAAACTTCTGCCACTTTTGTTGGCTTCATCTGTTCCCGCTGCTTGTGCTTATCCACTAATCAGTGAGATCAAAAATCCTCCTCCAGTTGATGTAAGTGTCAATGAAGAGAAGGCGGTGCCAATTAAAGTGGTTCCGAAGACTTGGACGTGCCCAGGATGTAATGCCAATGAGAAATATGTCCTGGAAAAACTCCAAGAGAAGACCAGAATCTCAGATCGCAATGCCCTTGCAACGATCATGGGAAACATTAAATCAGAAAGCAACTTCCATCCCAACATTTGCGAGGGAGGGGCTAGAGTTCCTTACAAGTCTTGCACTCGCGGGGGTTATGGTCTTATTCAGTGGACCAGTGTAGGACGTTACAGGAACCTTGGTGTTTTTGCCAAACGTTATGGGTATGACCCTTCTACACTTGAAGGTCAGACAGCATACATGATCAACGAAAGCGTCTTCCAACGTTACCTTCCTGAGTTTGAAGGTAATGGTAAGACAGTTGATCAGTATATGGTTGCTGCTTACTACTGGTTAGGTTGGGGTATCAAAGGGTATCGTCAGCAATATGCATACGATTATACCAAAAAGTTAGTCCTGGCCTAAATACTGTTGGTGCGGTAGAACACCCGTAGAGCAAAAAATCGTTTACCCTATCTACACAAATTGTATAGCCGCACCTAATTTTATGAGACCTTCAAGTGAATTCAAACCTGGAGGTCTCCCAGTAACTTCAGTAAACATTCTAAGATTGATAAGTGAGCTAGAAGGATCTTATCAACTCACTAAGTACATGGGTTTCTATGAAGACATGGAAGTCCTTGACAACCTAAAAAAGAAGTATTATAGTAAGTACTTCAAACTCAATAAAGAAGAGAAGGGTAGGTGTCCGAGTGGTTAATGGAGGCGGACTGTAAATCCGCTGGCTCTGCCTACGGGGGTTCAAATCCCTCCCTGCCCACCTTGGAGAGTTGGCCGAGTGGACGATGGCGCAGCACTGGAAATGCTGTAAGGGGGTAACTCCTTCGAGAGTTCGAATCTCTCACTCTCCGTTGACAATCTGACCAGTCTCTGGTATGATTGTCCCATGACTCAATAGCTCAGCTGGATAGAGCAACTGCCTTCTAAGCAGTCGGTCGTAGGTTCGAATCCTACTTGAGTCGCCTTCGTCGATGTGGCGGAATTGGTATACGCGCTGGGTTTAGGTTCCAGTGAGGCAACTCATGAAGGTTCAAGTCCTTTCATCGACATATGTTTGCGATTCTTTCAACCCAATTTGAAAAAGCAGATCAGATTAATCCTGGACTAATAGAATGGATTAAATCTGATAGTTATCTTACACTTCCAACAGGAACTTCTAGAACTCCTTTCTATTGCACAAGACTTGAAGAATCTCCAGTTGAAGAATTGGATATACTATTTGATTGGATTCGTTCTAATCTAGTTTCTTGTGCAAATAAATTGGCACAAGGATCTAATAGTGCATACTTTGGTTCTCCAGACTGGCATAGAAATTTTGATATTGCAGATTACTGGGGAATGTGGTATAATAAAGGTGCTTCCGCCATGGAACACAACCACTGGCCTTATGCAATGTCTTTTGCATATTATGTAAACTGCCCAGAAGGAAGTTCCCCAATCATTATTGATGGGAATGAAATTCAAGTTGAATCAGGTCAACTGGTTATATTTGCTGGACATCTTATACATAAAGTAGAACCATGTCCTGTAGACAATAGATTTATGGTGGCAGGTAATATTGCTTATCTAGGATCTTTAGGTGCGGGTGTAGTTCAGTGGTAGAACGTCAGCCTTCCAAGCTGAATGTCGTCGGTTCGAATCCGATCACCCGCTTACTGGTTAAATAGTAATGTGTCAGGAAAACGAGACATGTCCCAGAAGTACAGGATCCAAACATCTTATTGTTGGTATGAGACTTATGAGGAAACCTTGCTCGTTAAGATGTACTTTATAAATTACATCCCATTTACATTTGACGAACTTCCATCACTATGTTATGATGATCCCGACATCTTGATGGAAGCAAACAAAAATAAAGTTTGGGATCAAGAAGATCTTTATAAAGCTGCAGCATACCTTGCACAAGAAGAATGTCTTCCTCTAATTCATGAGTTAGAGTTAGAAAATCCAGAAGAGCTTCCACAAGATTAGTTTCTGTGTTATAATAGAAACACCCATTCCTCTATAGCTCAGTCGGTAGAGCGTCTGACTGTTAATCAGAATGTCCCTGGTTCGAGCCCAGGTGGAGGAGTTTGGGAGATTAGCTCAGCGGTAGAGCACCTCGTTTACACCGAGATTGTCACAAGTTCGATCCTTGTATCTCCCATGCATACAGAGTGATATGCAATATACTCAAAAAACATACGATGTATCTCAAGTAACTTGGGATGATGTAATAGAAAAAATAAATAGAGATTTTTCTTCTGGTGACTACGATATTATTAGTGGCGTTACTGGTAAAACTCCTACCTTTATATTAAAGGGGTCTTGGCTTCCTGATTCTATTATGAATGTAGTAGATCAAATGAAACTACGTGATCAAGTTGATCTTCATAATATAGATCTTTATGTTTCTTTCTCTGGACATGCTAAGTCACATGATAATCATTATGACTTTTATGATATTGAATTGATCCAATTAATTGGCAAGATGCGGTATTTCGTTAATGATGAACCGTGTGTATTGCACCCAGGCGACTCTCTATTCATGCCTGTAGAAACTTATCATGAACCACATGCTCCTGGTCCGAGAGTTACTCTGAGTGTAGCTCTTTATAATAAAAATAAGAGGGTACAACCAGCTCTTGCTAAAAAGTATGTTGAGTGGATGGAAAACCTTGACATGCATAAAGTACCCCATGGGGATGGTAGTCTTATGGATCACTCCATTAATGTTGCCAATCTAATTATGGAGTATGGTAGATCTGATATTGAACAAATAGCCGCTCTATTCCACTCAATTTATGGCACAGAGTTTCAATCTTATAAATTATTAAAGACTAGAAAAGAAGTTCAATACTTCATCGGATACGAATCGGAAAATATAGTTCATACTTTCTGTACTCTGGAAGACAGGACAAATACAATACTCTATGGCAAAGGTTTATCCGAACCTATGAGAACTACCTTAAGATGGTTGGAGTATTGTAATATAAAAGAACAATTTCCCAACGAAAGTATCTTGAAAGAGTTTGAACTTGTATTAGGAATACAAGGTAAAAACAATGATAGCCAGATGTAAATGTTGCAACAAAGAAATTGTTGGCGGAACTAGAATGCAAAGCTGTGGATGTTCAAACATGATGACAGTCACTGACAGTACGATCACAGCAAACGATTTGAATGAAGTTGTTTTAATCAAATCTAAAAACATTATAAAAAATCATGGTTTCCTGACAGAAAGTGACCTAAAATACCAAGAGGAACGACGCAAACGCAAAGTTCGTAAACTTGATTTTGAGGAACGATGATCAACCTGCACCAGCTTTACAACCACTATCTCAACACAGACAGGAAACATGATCTTGTGAATGAGAGAATTGTATCTTATGGGTGGTGTGATGATGGCAAAGATCTTACTGGTTATTATGTCTTGACAGAAAACCATGAACTCCGTTATACTATGGAGGGTTTTCTCGACAAAAAACTGTCTAGGCAACCACAAAATACCCGTGCTTAAGTGCATATATAATTAACGTTTACGACCTATTGATTTAACATGGCTTATCAACTACCTAATGCTGAGTTATTCTCTCTCAACAGTAAGAATACCCTAAAGAGAGAAGCACTCCATGATACTCTTAGGGGCAAAAATGTAATCATTTTCTGTATCCCAGGTGCATTCACTCCCACCTGCAGCAACAGTCAAGTTCCTGACTTTGATGAAGCATATGATGATATCAAGGCACTTGGTATTGATGAAGTATACTGTCTTTCTATCAACGATCCTTTTGTTATGAAGGCTTGGTGGAAACAACTAAAGGTTCAAAACGTAAAGTATCTTTGTGATGGTAATGCTGCTTTCACTGCAAGACATAATGAAGTCTCTGGTATTGCAGAACCAGAAGGATTCCTTGTCAAAAAGTATAATAAAGGACTTGGTTTAAGATCTTGGAGATATGCTATTCATGTAGAAGATCTTATTGTAACTCACGTCTTCATGGAAGAGTCTGCTAATCCTTCCACTCATCATAATGCTGAAGATGATCCATATATCGAAAGCACTCCCGAAAGTGTTATCGCTTATTTGAAGAAGGTTAATGAAATTCAAGCTGCTGGATCTATGAAGTCTTCTACTATCGATCTCTCGGCACCAAAACCCATCGATGATGGATCTGGGAATTGGTCCAATCAAAAAGTAAACTCAGCCCCAATCGGTTAATTGACAACCTAGTAGTAATCGAGTATTATTACTAGGTCTTCTTCGGAATGTAGCTCAGTTTGGTAGAGCACCCGCTTTGGGAGCGGGTGGCCGTAGGTTCGAATCCTATCATTCCGATTTTCCTTTTTAAATTCATGGAAAAGATTACTTTGCAGTACCTTGAAGATAACTTTGATGACATCTTCGATCAAGTAGAACAAGGAAAATCATTTCATATCATGACTCCAGATGGTAAGGATGTTATGATGGTTCCTAATGCTGGAGTCATCAAAGCATCTATTGATTCTGGACTAGTTTCTGAACTTGATGATACATACTTTGAAATGTATCATCAGACTGGAGAAGGATCTTGACATCCGACTCATTCCATCGTACAATAAACCTGTTCAACACAACGATCAATGTCTAACTCGGCGTTTGTTTCTAAGTTCAAGACCAATTTGAGTCTTCTGCAATCCGCAGTGAATCGGGAAACGGATCTAGACCTCCGCCACCCTAAGATTTACAAAAAGATTGTGAAGTATTACCGCAATCAAGGAGTTCAGTTTTATAATGATCCTGACGATGATTATGAACTCGTCCTTGATTTGATTGCAGCTGATCTTCAAACTGAAGGAGTACTCGCTTGACAAAGATTATTCTTGAACGTTTTCCCTATCGGTATGTCGAAGTTGGAACCCTAGACAATGGGTTCCCCGACTATCGTATTCAGAAGGCAGATTCTTATACCAAACGATACAGTGACATGTATCTTTGTGATAATGGTATGCAACTTACCACTGCTATGGAGGATTTTGAGTATACGAAATGGTTAGATCCAGATCGTGTACCGTGTTATATCAAAGATGATGTGTCTTACGACATGGAGAGTCGTTAAAAACCCTGGTGGAGCCTATGGCTGATGTTCAATTACTATTCCCAACCCCAATTTACCATGACCAACTAGACATCTCTGATGACGAACGGTCAAGAATCCAATCTTATGTTGAACATTTAGATTGGATTACGGATACTGACATTCATGATCATCCTAATGGACAATATCTGGATGTATTTGATGTGCTTGCACACAATCCATTATCCAATCTTGCAACTATCATAGATAATCATATGCACGCTTTTGTGCATGATTTCTTACGAGTTTCAAGAAAACTTACGGTAAAGAGAACTAACTCATGGGCAAACAGACACTACTTGAATGACTATTGTCATGAACATCATCATTCAAACAGTGTCTTTAGTGGTGTATACTATCTAAATATTCCACCCAATTCTGGGCCAGGAATTGTTTTCAAGAGAATGGGTCCTACTTGGACCAGTGATGCTTGGGAATTTAATTTAGATGAGTTAACCGCTCAAAATGAATTAGTTCATTTGAAGAGAGTGAATACTAATATGTTACTCTTGTTTCCTTCCCACCTAACACACATGGTTCCAGCCTCCGAAACTGATGAACCTAGGTACTCCATTGCTTTTAATTACTTTGTTTATGGGGAGATTGGGAATGGAACAAATCTTGTACATGTCTCGGACAGACGTTAAGTGTGCCCTGGTCGGGAGTGTGTCCCTTTAATCTTATGGAAGATCAACAATACCCATCCGCTTCTAAGCAGATGGCCAACCTAACAAAAACAGCTTTTGGTATAATCAAAGAGTTTGTAAGTACTGGTGACTTACTTGTTCCTGATCATGTGAAAGATGCTAGGTTGCAAATTTGTTCTACCTGTCAGTTTTATGATGAAGTAGAACATAGATGTACAGATTGCGGATGTTATCTTTCAAACAAAGTGCGATTCAGCGCATCCAAATGTCCTTTGGATTTTTGGTAAGGTTTCTTTGTTCCTAAAACAAAGTGGTGCGGATGGGGTAACCCCGCCTGGTTTCCAATTTCCAGTCAAAGAATTGGTGGCGAGCCTGCAAACCTACAGAAAACATGGAACCAATCTATAACGATTTTATCGGAGTCTTCAAAGAGGCTGTAAATCCAGAACTTTGTGACTGGTTGGTGGATTATATAGACTCTTCTTCATATGTGAATGCTAGACAAGCATCACATGTACATGACAAACAAGTATGTCTGAATGCATTCTCTCCTGGAGAAGCTGCAGATCTAATGGACCCCGTTAACGGTTGTCTTCTTTATTATTCGAAAAAATATCCATATCTTTCCAATTTTAATTACATCAGTTCTTTGGTACTTCTCCAAAAAACTGCACCAACTGAAGGATATCATGTCTTTCATGGTGAGGATTTGAATTGGAATACAAGCACTCGAACACTGGCATGGATGGTCTATCTTAATGATGTAGAAGAGGGTGGAGAGACAGAGTTTTTATATCAAAGTACTAAAATTAAACCCGAAAAGGGTAAGGTAGTTATTTGGCCTGGGTCATTTACTCATTTACATAGGGGAAATCCACCTATGCAAGATAAGTATATTGCTACAGGATGGTATCAATGTGATATTGGCCTACTTGCACAACAGGTTCAGGTTCATTCATTGAATTTACAACAACCACTATAGATACGAAGGAATGGGTATTGTCAAAATACCCTTTTTTTATTATAATAAATATCAACGCAGTCAAAAAACTAGACTATGGCAAATAGTAAAACTGCACTCGTTCTGGGTGCTGGTGGGTTCATTGGAAGTCACATGGTAAAACGTCTTCGTTCTGAAGGATACTGGGTTCGTGGGGTCGATATTAAGTACCCTGAGTTCAGTGTATCTGCAGCAGATGACTTTGTTCAAGCTGACCTGAGGGATGCTGTTAGAGTTAAGGAACTCATCATCTCTCCTGATTCCGAACCGTTTGATGAGATTTATCAGTTTGCTGCTGACATGGGTGGAGCAGGATACATCTTCACAGATGAACATTCCGCCGATATCATGCACAACTCCGCATCCATTAACTTGAACGTATTGGATGCCGTTAGAGATTATAATGAAACTAATAATGTAAATGCAACGAAGATCTTCTATAGTTCTTCTGCTTGCATGTACCCAGAACACAATCAACTGGATCCTGACAACCCTGACTGCCGTGAAGAATCCGCATACCCAGCTAACCCCGACTCCGAGTATGGATGGGAAAAACTATTCTCTGAGCGTCTCTTCCTTGCTTACAATCGTAACTATGGGATCCCTGTTCGTGTTGCTAGGTATCATAATATCTTTGGACCAGAAGGAACCTGGGAAGGTGGAAAGGAGAAAGCTCCAGCTGCAATCTGCCGTAAAGTCGCTTACCTCCCAGAGACAGGTGGATCCATCGAGGTGTGGGGAGACGGTCTACAAACTCGTTCCTTCCTGTTCATTAATGAATGCATTGAAGCGACTCGACGACTGATGGACGGAGAGTTCATGGGACCAGTTAATATTGGTTCTGAGGAAATGGTAACGATTAACCAACTGGTTGAGACTGCCGCTAAGGTATCTGGTAAAGTGGTTCAGAAACGACACAAACTAGATGCACCTCTTGGTGTCCGTGGACGTAACTCCAATAACGATCTCATCCGTGAGAAACTTGGTTGGGATTATTCTCAATCTCTAGAGGAAGGCATTCGTATCACTTATGCCTGGATCTCTGAACAAATTAAATCCCGTAAGGAATCTGAAACTACATCTAAGGAACTTGTAAATGCCTAATTCTACACTGACTAAAAAGACTATTCGAATTGATAAGGATGCAGTGCGGGCACTAGATGTGTCTGCTCTTGAGGAACAATCCATCAATCCTAACGACTGGTTGACTGCAGGACAGAGCGAGTATCGTCTCTATGCATGGCTCTCCAGTCAGTTTGAAAACACCACCATCCTTGACGTTGGAACCCGTACAGGAGGTTCTGCACTTGCTCTTTCTTACAACGATAAGAACCAAGTTATCAGTTATGATCTGGTTGAACAGGGTGCTAGCTCTGCTATCAAGAAAGAGAATATCACTTTCAAGATTCAAGACTTCCGTGAGGATGAAACTCTTGATTGGGATAACATTTCTATCATCATGATCGATGTTGATCCCCATGACGGTGTTCAAGAAGTTGAGATGATGGAATTCTTGAACGAGAAAGGTTGGAAAGGTATCATGCTTCTGGATGATATTGGTCCTGGTTGGCCTGAGGTTCAGGACATGTGGGATGCAATTGAAGAACCCAAGATTGATGTGACTCCAGTTGGTCACATGAGTGGTACTGGACTTGTAAACTTTGGTTCTAAGCACGATATTGATTGGGCATGAAGATTACCATTTTAGGATCTGCTGGTCAGGTGGGTGCCTACCTGACCCAGTATTTGAAAGCAAAAGGACATACTGTAGTTGAGTTTGATGTTGCTAATGCAGATTGGCAGGATATGACTCGTATCCCCAATGTGAATCTTCGAGATGCACTTGTGGATACTGATTTCTGTTTCTTCCTTGCCTTTGATGTTGGTGGTTCCCACTACCTGAAGAAGTATCAACACACCTTCAACTTCATCAATAATAATGCCAGGTTGATGGCAAATGCATTTCAGTATCTTGAAGAATTCAAGACTCCCTTTGTGTTTGCATCTTCCCAGATGAGTAGCATGAGTTACTCTCCTTACGGTGTGATGAAGAGAGTTGGTGAACTATATACTGAGTCGCTTGGTGGCAAGATTGTTAAGTTCTGGAACGTGTATGGTATTGAGAATGACATGGAAAAAGCCCACGTCATTACAGACTTTATCGTAAAGGGATTTAGGAACGGTGTCATCGACATGATGACAGATGGTACAGAACAAAGAGAGTTTCTCTACGCAGAAGATTGCTGTGAGGCTCTTGAGGCAGTCATGGAAAATTACGATGACTTCACCTCTTTTGACCCTCTTCATATTACTTCTTTTGTCAGTACAAGCATTCTGGAAGTTGGAAACATTATCCAAGATCTATTTGCTGCTGATGGTCAAGAAGTTAAGGTTGTACCTGCGGACTCCAAAGACACTGTTCAGAAAGATGCTCGCAACCAAGCAGACCCCTTTATTACTAAATGGTGGAAACCAAAAACAAGTATCGAAGAGGGTATCGCAAACGTATATCGAGAGATGAAGCATTACCATGAGTGATATTAAAGAGGTTCTTGGACAAGCACGTCAGAACCCTGGAGGTTTAGACCTTCCTATTTTGGGACCAGAGAATAAGTTTCCAATCAATTTAATTTGTAATGATTCTTTAGAACCATCTACATCTGCTAACAATAGATCCGTCTATACTAGATGGGTTCATGATGGTTCTGGACTTTGTAACCTCTATGTAAATCATTTTGCTTTGAAAGCTTTGGAAGATACCAGTAATCTTCCAAAGTTTATTTGGTTACTAGAGTCTAGGGAGATCATTCCTGAACAGTACAAATTCATTGAGGACAACTATGATTTTGTTGCTAGTCGTGTGGATGGTATCTTTACTTGTGACCAAAGACTCACTCACGAGGCGGGTCCTGACGGTAAATTTCTTTATTGCCTCTCTAATGCTGCTCCTTGGGTCATGGACAGAGACCTCTATCCCAAGTCTAAGCTCGTCTCAATGGTCGCATCTAACAAAGGATACACTGTGGGACATCAACGTCGCCTCAAAGTAGTACAGGAATACTGGAATAAGTTTGGTGGTGATGATTTGTTTGGTTGGGGACTTCCTCAAGAACTTCCTCTTAAGGAAAAGTCTAGAGCACTTAGAGATTATATGTTCTCCTTTGCTGTTGAGAACGCAAATTATCCAACCTACTTCACAGAGAAACTAACTGATTGTTTTGCCTGTGGAACCATTCCTGTGTACTATGGTACTGCAGGAGTTGCACAGTATTTTAATCATGAGGGTATCATTTTCCTTGATCAGAATCAACCCCATGAAAATATTCCTTGGGACAAGTTGACTCCAGAATACTATGAGTCAAAGAAAGATGCTATTGAAGAGAACTTCAATATTGCTAAGGAAATGAGAACTGCAGAAGACTATATGTACAAGAACTACCTAGTTCAATTAGATCCACTTAGAAACCAGAGGCCCGTAACAGTATGACGACCACAGTACAAGACCGTAAAGGATGGGAAGCAGAAACTCAGATTGCAGATGAGTATATTGCTGCTTGCATTGAAGCTGTAGAGGATGATCAAGCCTTTGCTAACTTCAAAAGTAATCCCAAGTATAAGACTATTCTAGAACATGTCCTCAAGTCTCAGGGTGAACAGTACCTGAACATGGCTGTTGACATGAATGAGACTGCACTCTTTGGTAACCTTGCTGGTTTTAAAGAGAATGATAAGTATGGTAATCCCGAGGTACACATGTACTCTGGTGTGGGAATGATTTCTCCTACCACTGCTAGGTACATTAAGAACACTTTTGAGATCTCTTTTCTCTGTAATGATGCAGAGATTGGTCGCATTGTAGAAGTTGGTGGTGGATATGGTGGACTGTGTAAGGTTCTCAGTACTGTCTGTGAGTTTGATGAGTATGTTCTGATTGACCTTCCAGAAGTCTCTGCTTTGCAACGAAAGTACATCGATCAGTTCCCAGATATCAAAGATAAGGTAAAATGTATTCCATGCACTGAGTACGAAGAGATCAAAGACATCGACCTCTTCATCAGCAACTATGCTCTCTCTGAGTGCAATGTAGAGACCCAGATGGAATACTATGATAAGTTGGTCGCAAATTCTAAGTTTGCTTACATTATCTACAATCTTGTCAATTTTAATGATTTCTACTATAATGATTTCATAGATAAGGTGAAAGAAAATTACACCTTTGACGTAGGTAAAGACTACGAAAACACTGTTATTCTCGCCACACGTAAAGATGAATCGAATTAGTGATTATCTCAAAGTAACTTGCGATATTACTCTCTTTCTTTGTAAGTACTGTAGTGACAACAATATTGAATCCCTAGTTGTAGGAGTGTCTGGTGGGATTGATTCCGCCGTTTCTTCTACTCTAGCTGCAAAGACTGGACTTCCTGTCTATGCAATGGGTATGCCACTCAATCAGAGTCCTGAACAGGAAACTCTTTCTGATGCCCATCTATTCTGGTTGGAAAAGAATTATCCAAATGTGACAGTTCTTAAGACAGATCTTACAAAGCCTTTTACTAAGTTTATCAAACAACTTACGGCTGATCTTGGAGTGGAATACACCATCAATGATATGGCCAGGGCAAATAGTAAGTCTCGTATGAGAATGATGACCCTATATCAGGTTGCTGCATCCGTTAATGGTATTGTTGTTGGTACTGGTAACAAGGTAGAAGATTATGGAGTCGGTTTTTATACTAAGTATGGTGATGGTGGTGTTGATATCGCCCCTATTGCTGACCTTTACAAAACCGAGGTCAGAGAACTCGGACGATTTGTTGGAGTAATTCCAGAGATTCTTAATGCAAAACCCACTGATGGTCTGTGGGAAGATGGTCGTACTGATGAAGATCAGATCGGTGCATCTTATGAAGACCTTGAGTATGCCATGGAACATGGCACTGGACCAGCAGTTAAAATCTTGCATGAGTTTAACTGTAAAAATCAACATAAAATGAATCCCATTCCTACTTTTAAACTGGAGGTATAATGAACATCGGTGTTATCGGAGCAGGACGACTTGGTATCTGTTTTGCTCTCCTTTGTGAGGCTGCAGGACATCATGTCCAATGTTCTGACGTAAACAGGCATTACGTTCAGGATCTTAATAACAAAGAGATCTTTTCTAATGAACCTGAGGTAGAAGATCTTTTAATGCGATCGGAGAATCTCACTGCTACTGTTAGTAACAGGGATGTTATTCGTAACTCTGATGTTATCTTTACCTTCGTTCCCACTCCATCTCTTGAAGATGGTTCTTATGATGTTCAGTATGTCGAACAGGTTGTACAAGACCTAGAAGACTCTCCTAACCTTGATGGCAAGATCTTTGTTATTGGTTGTACCACGAATCCTGGGTACTCCGACACAGTTCAGGAGAGATTAAAGGACAGGGGTCTTCGAGTTTACTATAATCCTGAGTTTATTGCTCAGGGTTCCATCCTCAAAGATATGCGTAATGCAGACATGATTCTTTGTGGTGGTGATGATCAAGAAGGATTTGATATTATCGAAGGTATCTTTGATGATATTCAAGATGTTGATGTTCATTTCTATCCAATGTCTCGTACAGCAGCAGAGATCACTAAGATTGGTGTGAACTGTTTCCTGACCTATAAGATCAGTTATGCAAACATGATGGGTCAGATTCTCTACAACGCTGGTTGTGGTGATGAGATTGATAACGTCCTCTCCGCTGTCGGAGACGACACCAGAGTGGGGTCTAAATACTTGCGTTACGGATTAGGCTTCGGTGGTCCTTGTCTCCCCCGAGACAACCGTGCATTGGGACACTACGCTAATCGCGTGGGACTAGAATATAGTCTTCCCGATGTTACGGATAAGTTCAACGATGCACATGCAAATTTCATTGCTAACTATTGCGTCGAACAGAACGTAGATAAACTTCCTTTCTTTATTCAAAGCATTTGTTTTAAGAAAGGAACTGATATGGTAGTTGAAAGTCCTAGACTTCGACTGGTTGAAGATCTACTCAAGAAAGGTTATACTGTTTATGTTGAGGAAATTGATGATGTCGTTTCTCAATGTGAAGATGACTTGATTGATGCCTACGGTGACAACATTGTTTTCGTTACTAACAAGAGTGAAATTCATGAACCTGTTTGGAGGATAGATCTTTGACGATTAGTTATAATCGCCTTGGGAGTAATGGGCGACTGGGAAATCAAATGTTCCAGTACGCCTCTCTCAGAGGTATTGCAGCTTATAATGGTTTCCAGTGGATGATTCCACCTGAGGAACACAACCATAAAGATAACTATGGATTGTTTGAAACCTTTGAAATGACTCACTGTAAACCCGAGAACCTTGGGTTTAATAGTGCAATGACAATTCAAGAAACAACTCACGCCTTTGATGAAAGTCTTTTCTACTGCACTGATGGCGTGAACCTAGATGGTTATATGCAAACCGAGAACTATTTCGTTCATATTGCTGACCAGATCCATGAAGACTTCACGTTTAGAGAGGATTATCTCACTCCTTGTATGGAGTACATTAACAGCCTGGATCGTCCTCCTATCTTTCTCCATGTTCGTCAGTCTGACAACATTGGGAGAGAAGAGTATCACCCCATCCTTCCCATTTCGTTCTTTGAAGACGCGCTAAAACAATTCCCTGAAGATACTCCTTGCTTTGTATTCACTGATGATCTAGAGTGGTGCAAGTCTCAGGAGTTCTTCAAACAGGATAGATTCATGTTCAATGATAATCCTGAGAGGTATCAGTACCAGACCATTGATGGCACTGGCAAGATGCAGAACACTCTTCTACCTCAGGTTGATCTGTGTCTGATGAGTCTTTGTAATGGTGCAATTATTGCCAACTCTTCCTTCTCTTGGTGGGGCGCTTGGTTACAAAAAGGTCGTGGTAAAGTTGTAGCACCCAATCCAGAGAAGTGGTTTGGTACTGCTATGTCTCATCTCGACACCAGTCAAATCGTACCCGCATATTGGGAAACTTTAGATTGGAGTAAGTAATGCGTATAGCAGGAGCTCAAATTCCTGTAGGACCAAATATTCAATCCAATAAGAGAGAGATCCTAAAGGCTTTAGATTGGGCAAAACAAAATAGAGTTGACCATCTTTTGACCCCAGAGGGAGCTCTCTCTGGATATTGTGATGGATGGCAAGAAAAGGACGAAGAAATATCTAGTGCTCTCAAAGAAATAGAACAATGTCAACGTGGTGTTGGACTACATTTGGGTGTACTTACAAAAGAAAAAGAATCCATTGGATTAATTCATAGGAATCAAATCCGACATTATGACAAGTCTAGTAAATTAAATACGATAACTCGTAAGACCTATTGTATTTCACAAGACCGATGCCTTGGTAGACTTAATGACGATCCTGTTCGATATTTTGAATTGGAATCAGGAGTCTGGGCTATTGGTATGATTTGTAATGATATGTGGGGTGCAGCTGAAGAATTAGGAATTGCTTTTTGTGAAAGACACCTTGTAGATAGGGGATTATCTGTTATATTTCATGCCACTAATGGTATGAAGTGGAATAAAAATGATAAACGCAATGATGTTTTTTCTAGTTATAGTGAAGGGTTTTTGAGAATGACGGCTTTTAAAAGTCAATCAAATTTAATTACTGTTGATTCCTGTGTTCCTTGGAACTGGAATGGTGATGAAAGTTTAATAAACGAATCTATTACTTCTAGTCCTAGTGGAGTTCTTAATTTTATGGGGTGGCAAACAAACGTTCCTAGACAAGGTAGACAATATTTTTATTGTGATATAGAATTGAATACAGCACAAGAGTACAAAAACTATGACGGAAGAATGTCCGATGAGTATCCCTATGTTAAACTTTTGAGGTAAATAATAGATGTCTATTTCATTTCAGGGTCTTGGCAACGAAGGTCGTCTGGGTAACCAGATGTTTCAGTATGCTTTTGTTCGTGGCGTTGCCGCTAATCGTGGATTCGACTGGATCATTCCTGGTCCCGACGCAGATCGACTAGATAACTACGGCCTATTTGATTGTTTTGAACTCGCCAACTGTGACCTCAGTAAAAATACTGGGGAACCATTCTTCGCCAAGAAGGTTGAGTATCGTGACATGCACTTCAACGAACAGATTTTCAATGAATGCGAAGATAACACAAACTTCTCAGGCAACTTCCAAACAGAAAAGTATTTCGAGGCCATCGCCTCGTCTATCCGTGAGGATTTCACTTTTAAGAAGGCGTATTCGGAGCCGTGTAAAGAGTTTATTGCTTCTCTTGGTGGACGTGATGAGTGCATCTTTTTGCACGTTCGTCGCGGTTCTCCAAATCTTACTGGGCGCAGAGGGGAGAAGTGGTCTTATCAGATGGTCCAAGAATACCACCCGCTCTGTAAAGCTGAATATTATCTTGAAGCTTTAAAGATGTTCCCAGACGACAAGAAAGTCGTTGTTGTTTCTGATACTATTGATTGGTGCAAGGAACAGTCTTGGTTGCAGGGTGATCGATTCTATTTCTCTGACGCTTCTTATGAAGAGTTCGGAGACGGTGCCTCAGTCCCCTACATTGACCTTTGTCTCATGAGTATGTGTGGTGGTGCGATTATCGCTAACTCTTCTCTGAGTTGGTGGGGCGCATGGTTGCAGGGTCTTGACGTTAAGGTAGTCGCTCCTGACCCTTGGTTCGGTCCTGCATACGCACACTACAACATGAAGGATATGATCCCTGAAAGATGGGTGAAGGTACACAATGACCCAACCCCAGTGACTCCAGAATGAAAGATCTAACTTATCTCCTGCCTTGTCGAATTGAGACGGACGATCGTCTCCGCAATGTAATTACATCAGTAACGTATCTACTTAAGAACTTTCCAGAGGCAAAAGTTCTAATCAAAGAAGTAGATACCACTTCTAATTTCAAGGAGTATGCTCTTCCTCAAATTAAAAAGTATGTTGGTGACACAAGTCAACTCAAACATATCTTTGAGGAGAGTGAAGAGAAGTTCTTTCATAAGACTAGAATTCTCAATGATCTCTGTGTAGCCGCAGATACTCCAATCGTGTATAATCATGATGTGGATGTTGTTGTACCTAAGAATAGTCATGAACTTGCATACCATTCCATCACTAAAGAAGGCTCTGATGCTGTTTATCCTTTTGGATGCGGAATCTATCAGTGGGCTGTTAACTATGGTGACCAACTGTTAGATAAGTTCCTTTCATCTCATGATGGAAGTGACTTTGACTTTGATGTTCTAAAGGATAACAAAGTTCGTATCCCATCCTCTATTGGTTGGGGTCAGATGATCACCAAATCATGTGAGGTATCTGCTGGTCTTTGGAATGAAGAGTTCATTTCTTGGGGAGCAGAAGATTGTGAGTTTTATTATCGCCTAAATCTATTTGGATTTAAAGTTGGTAGAGTCATTGATGACATCTATCACTTTGAACATGGTAGAACTTTCAATTCCCACTATCATAATCCTAAGTTCCAAGCTAATGATAGTCTTTGGAACTGGATTCGAAAACAAGACAAAGAAAGTCTTACAAAATACTATTCAACACTTGACTACATCAAACGACGGGGGAAAGAATTAAATGCTAGCCTTTAATAATATGGGTAATCTGGGACGACTGGGAAACCAGATGTTCCAGTATGCTGCGGTGAGAGGTATTGCCGCAATGCGTGGATACGAATTTGGTATTCCTCCTTTTGAAAGCAATCGTGTGGATAACTATAGTCTGCATAGAGCTTTTACTCTTCCCAATGTGACGAGGAGAAATCTTCACGTCCTAGATAATGGACACGCTCCTGTCGTTGTTGAAAAACATTTTCACTTCGATGAAGAACTTCATCGTATGTGTCCCAACGATGTGAGTTTGTTTGGATTCTTCCAGACAGAGAAGTACTTTGCTAACATCAAAAATGAGATTAGAGAAGACTTCACCTTCCACGATTCGATCCTCAACCCTGTCAAGGAACTTATGGGTTCTCTTGATCAAGCGCCTCTCTTTCTTCATGTTCGTAGGGGTGATCCTAACCTTGTCGATGCTAGGGGATTTAAGTGGTCGTATACGCAGTGTTCGTCACAACATCCACCACAGCCGTTGGCCTATTACGAGGAAGCTCTGAAGAACTTCCCTGAGGATCAACCCGTAATCATCTGTTCTGACTCTCCTGAGTGGGTTAAAGAACAGGAGATGTTTGAGGATGATAGGTTCATGGTCTCTGAACCTACGGACAAGTATAAGGATGGTTCGTATGAACCCTTTGTGGACCTCTGTATCATGAGTCTCTGCAGCGGTGCTGTCATTGCTAACTCTTCTCTGTCCTGGTGGGGTGCCTGGTTGCAGAACGGTCGTGGACCTGTTGTTGCACCTAAGATGTGGTTTGGTCCAGACTATGCAGATAAGGACACTAAAGATCTCTATTGTGAAGGATGGATCGTAATTTAATAGTTGTAGATAACTTTTTAGATGCCCCTGACTACATCAGGAACCTTGCTTTAACCGAATTTGAGTACACCAAATACGATAAGCATGTTCCTGGTGTACGAAGTAGTAATAGGGCATCTGGGGAGTATGAGACTGGAATTACAAAACGATTTGAGGAAATTTTTAACGCAAAGATAAAATGGAATTGGAATAATGATACGTTCCATTTCCAATCATGCGATGAAGACACGGAGACATGGGTTCATAGGGACATTGGATCTCAATGGGCCGCAGTCCTATATCTAACTCCAGATGCTCCGTTTAAAGCCGGAACTTCAATCTATCATAGAGTAGATATCAGAGACTATGCAGAAGATATCCGCATTGGTAATGTTTATAATAGATTAGTTGCATATAGAGGCGATATAATGTATCATAGAAGTACGATTCCTGGTTTTGGGAATAGTATAGAAACTAGCAGACTTACACAGGTATTCTTTTTTGACATCGAACCAAATGGATAAGAACAAATCAGCATATAAACTGAAGGGGTTTGGTCCTCTGTATATCATCAATCTGGATGATCAACCAGAGAGATGGGCTTGGATGGAGAATCAACTTAAGTATTGGGAAATCGAAGACTACACTCGTATCTCTGCTTATGATGGTAGACCTAATGTTGGTAGTGATTTAAGTGAAATTATCCAAGGACGATATCCAGAACAGGTTTCCTCTGGAGAGATTGGGTGTCTAACCTCTCACTTGAAGGCTATTAAACACTTCTATGAGGAAACTGATGCACCATATGCAATCATGATGGAAGATGATTGTGACATCAGCATCGCTAGGTTCTGGACTTTTACCTGGCGTCAGTTTATGTCTAGAGTCCCATATGATTGGGACGTGGTTCAAGTCGCCATCATTTGTCCTGGAGAACTGCATGTAAATATTCATCGCAGATTCATCAATGATTTCTCCACGGCATGTTATGTGATCACTCGTCACCATGCCAAGAAGTTGATTGACTTGCATTGCCGAGGAGAAAAGTATAAGTTGGACAATGGTGTTAAGCCACGTCCTGTTGCAGATGATCTCATCTACAACTCTGGTGCCTCTTATGCCTGTCCTATCTTCCTGTATAAGATCGAACTGGGATCGAGTATTCACCCAGAACATATCGAGATCTTCCACAGAGGTAGCCACAATGGTTTGAGAGAACTTTGGGAGACCCGAGGTTCGGATATCACTATCGATATGATTTCTGATTTCGATCCATATTTGGGTCGTGTCGCGGGAAGAGACCAAGTTCAACAACAAGAACTGCAATCTCCAGCGATGGCTTGACAATCCTAAAGAAATAAGGTAGTATAAATAAATGGACGTAACCCAGTGTTACGTTTTACAACAAACGAAAGCCTCAACTACTCGCAGACGTTTTGTTGACCTGACCACGGTTATGTGGTATTCTATTAATAGCGATCGGAAAGTCGAACCCGATCCATCATCTGCGGGTAACCATTCCGCAAGTAAATTACGAGGAATTCAAATGTTTAAATCTGTTCTCGCAGCCGCTGCTGCTGCCCCCCTGTTCGCTGGCGCTGCTTTTGCAGGTCCCTACGTTAACGTAGAAGCCAACAGTGGTTTCACTGGTTCTAACTACTCTGGCACCAACATCGACACCCACGTCGGCTACGAAGGTGCTCTGGGTGAGTCCGCTGCTTGGTACGTCCAAGGTGGTGCTACGATCGTTGCTCCTGACGGTGGTGCTTCTGACACCGTTCCTTCGGGTAAGGCAGGTCTGTCTGCTGGTCTGACCGATCAACTGTCTGCTTACGGCGAAGTCTCCTTCGTTGGTAGTGGCGTTGCTGGTGTTGACCGTTCTTACGGCACCAAGGCTGGTCTGAAGTTCACTTTCTGATTGTTAACTAATACTTAACGACAAAATCCGAGATCTCTACTAAACTGTAGAGGTCTCTTTTTTTGAGACAAGTAAACCCAATTCAAAGGAAATTTCCCATGAAAGCAATCGCTCTTGCTGCTCTGGCACTGCCCATGATCGCAGCACCTGCCCTTGCAGGACCCTATGTGTCCACGAAGTCTGAATTCAAATTCACCGACGACAACTACAAAGAAGCAGTCAACCAGGCTCGTCTTGGTTATGACTGGAAAGTTGGTATCGCTAAGCCCTATGTTGAGCTTGGTGGTGGTGCCAAGACCCCTGATGGTGGCGACTCCAAAGGTTTCGTTGCTGCTGAGATCGGATCCGCTATCAAGTTGACCGAAAAGCTTTCTGCTAAGGCAAAGGTTGAAGCAATCAGCCTGAGCACCAAGACTGATTGGAAGGCAGAGATCACCACTAAGTATCGCTTCTGATGAACTTTCGTAAGAATCTACTCTGCTGTGCAAGCAGTCCTATTTGTCATTTGTTGTTGATAACTGTTGGATCTTTATGTGCAATACAATTAATCCATACACATGCTCACTATAAAATGAATGTAGACGTAGATTCTTACGTTACGGAATTTTGCAAGAAGAATACGGAGAAGTGTGAACGGATTATTAGTGAATATAATTAGTAATAGAGAACACTTCTGTGATTAGTGATGCAATTTATATACGTTCGTGATGGTGCCCTCTCGCATGTTGAATGTGAGAGGGTTATTAAATGGTTTGAAATGCACCCAGACAAACACAGTCCTGGGGTTGCTTGGGGTGGCGAAGTAGATCAATCACATAAACAATCTACTGACTGGACTAAGGACTTCAGGGAACAAGATCCAGTAGATCAATTGCTTGAAGAAATTCTTATATATCATACAAAAGAATATCATGAAGAAGTAAAGGGGATCAATTATGTCTCTAGTTCTTGGAACTTGGATCCCTATTACAACATTCAGAAGTATTTCCCAGGAGGCGGATTTAAAAATTGGCATCATGAACATGGAAACTTTAATGAGTTTCCTCATTCTGATGCATGTAGGAGGATACTTGCTTGGATGATTTACTTAAATGATGTTCCAGATGGCGGCACTCAATTTCTAGACCAAGAAACTACACTAAAAGCAGTCGAAGGTAGGGTAGTTATTTGGCCTGCGTATTGGACGCATACTCATAGAAGTCAGGTTTCCCACACACAAACGAAGTATATCGCAACAGGATGGTATAACTTTGATGTTCCTGAGGTATAACTAGTAATGAATACTCATTTAGAACAATGCCTAGAGGACCTGTGGACAAGAACATATTGATTGCCCATATCTATAACTTGAAACACCAGCTGGACCACGAGGAAATTCCTAATGGGGAAAAGTGGAAAGCCCACCAGTACTTATCTAAAGTATTAGATAAACTGATGGAATTTGGTTACTAATATAACAAAAATACCGTTGACAAAAACTGTTACAATACTATATAATTATAGTTGTAAATCTTAACAAAATAATGACTGTTACTACAAACGAACGCGGACAACAAAATATGTTCGCTATCGAACCTGCAATGTATATGACTGATGAAGACCGTGCTAAGTATGGTATGGAGTCTCATGCAGAACGTGCAGAGAAACTCAATGGTCGTACTGCAATGCTTGGATTTGTAGCAGCGGTCATTTCTTATGCCACTACTGGTAGTCTGTTCTTTTTCGGTGCCTTTGGTATTTGACAATGACACAGATTTGCTTTACAATCACTAGTATCGCCTTCTTTGTTTTGTTGGCGTACTCTGTAGAAAAACTATCTGAAACTTATTAATGACTTCCTACAACATTACTCTTAAGAGTGCAGAAGGTGAAACCACTATCACTTGTGAAGATGATCAGTACATCTTGGATGCTGCTGAAGATCAGGGTGTGGATATGAACTACTCCTGCCGTGCAGGTGCTTGTTCTTCCTGTGCTGGTAAGATTGTAAGTGGTACTGTTGACCAAGGTGACCAGTCCTTCCTTGATGATGATCAAATTGAAGCTGGATTTGTTCTGACTTGTGTTGCATATCCAACCAGTGATGTTACCCTATTGACTGATCAAGAAGATCAACTCTATTGATATTATGTCTAAGGAAAATGCTCTCTGGGAAGATATGAGGAGACTCAATTCTTTGTATGAAGAACTTTGCTGGGCGCACGATGATGAACTAGTCTTCACCCACGACGGTGAAGAGATTATTATTTACAACAAAACAAAACAGGAGAAAACAAATGAACGAACGCGCAGAACGTATTAATGGTTGGGCAGCAATGATCGGAGTGATCGCTGCAATGGGATCCTATGCCACCACAGGTCAAATCATTCCTGGTATTTGGTGATGTTATTGTTTGCAATGATACTACTGGGAACGTATCTATTGATTGTCGCCTCTGGTAGTTCCAATGCAGACGATGATGACGACATGGATGGGGGAATGATGATCCCTGCTTACAACCCTATCTAAATATTTCAAGGAAGTCAGAAGAGATTCTGACTTTTTTTGTACCTGATTTTATGAAAGTAGCTGTAGTCGGAAGTGGAACAGGCGGATTAGTTTCCGCGATGGTCATGTGTTCAAGGTCTCCTGTAGATTTGGAGGTTGATTTAATACATGATCCAAATTCTCCCATCATTGGTGTGGGGGAGAGTCTTTCGCATGACTTTGTTCAGTTACTTAGGGGATCACTTCAGTTTCAATTTCCTTTTGACATGAAGGAAATAAATGCCACAACCAAACATGGTGTTGCTCTTGTGGATTGGTGTGAGACTCAGAACTTTCCTGAGAGCCTCAATGGATATCTATCTCTTTCCTGTCAAGGAGTACACGCTGACACATATTCATGGAGACCATTTGTACTTCCCAGACTCAAACATTATTGGGGACACAAGTTCAAGGAAGTCCATGGTGTAGTTAAAGATATCTGGCAAGACTCTGCTGGTGCTTATGTGTCCCTTGGTGATGAAGTTCTCAAATACAATTACGTCATAGATTGTAGAGGCATACCAAAGGAATTTGATGACACATATGAAGATCCAGAATCGATTGCAATTAATTCTGTGATCATAAACGTCTGTGATAAACCAGGCGATTGGGAATGGACCTATCACATCGCTCATCCAAATGGATGGATGTTTGGCATCCCAGTTAGTAATAGGAGTAGTTGGGGATACCTGTACAATAATAAGGTCACTACTGAAGAAGAAGCAATAAAGGACTCGCATAGATTTTTACGAGAACATAGAATTCCTAGAGCTCATATTGATTATGATAAGTTGAGGGACAACGTAAAATCTTTTTCTTGGCCTCACTATCACTCTAAGAAATTTGTTGATGGAAAAATTTTAAGGAATGGAAATGCCCTTTATACATACGAACCTCTTCATGGATATGGAGTTCCTTTATATACAACTCTCGCTACTATGGCGATAGATTATTTTAACTATGATCTGGAAGAAGATGAATTGAATGATCAGTATCGAAGATATTTACATTCATTCCGAGACTTTATTGCTTTTCATTATCACAGAGGAAGTATTCACAAGACTCCTTTCTGGGACTGGGCTTCTGAAGTATCCATGAACCAAGTCCAAGGATCTGAGTTCATGAAGATCTGTATGTCCAAAGACTTTACTTTGGAGGGAGCGGTGCAGATGGATGATACCTGGACCACATCTCCTATCGCTCATCCAATGTTTATCTGGGAACTTGATGCCGTGTTTGACTTTGGATACTTCGAACACATGCCTGGACTTGCACATAAGTGTACTCAATGTATCCTATAAGGAAACTAAATCACCAAAACCCATGGCTTGACACGAAAGTGGGTTCGGGTTATACTAAATAAGTCAACGGGTTAAGGAATGTAAACATTTCTAATCGTTTGTAACACCCCAAACCGAGACCTATAGGGTGTATAAAGCACGTCTCTCATATCCTCGCCTGAGGGTGGCGAGGAAATAGTACCTCCACCATTTCCCTGATGGACTTACTAACTGTTCATAACAATGACTGCAACTCTTTCACAAAAACGTTCTATTAATGCCTGGGAACAATTCTGTAACTGGGTAACCTCCACTGACAACCGCCTTTATGTTGGTTGGTTCGGTGTCCTGATGATTCCTACGTTGCTCGCTGCAGCAACCTGCTTCATCGTTGCCTTCGTCGGTGCTCCCCCTGTGGACATTGACGGCATCCGTGAACCAGTCGCTGGTTCTCTGATGTATGGAAACAACATCATCTCTGGTGCTGTTATCCCTTCCTCCAATGCAATTGGTCTTCACTTCTATCCCATCTGGGAAGCAGCTTCTCTCGATGAGTGGCTCTACAATGGTGGACCTTTCCAACTCGTAGTCTTCCACTTCCTCATCGGCATCTATGCATATATGGGCCGTGAGTGGGAACTTTCTTACCGTCTAGGTATGCGTCCTTGGATCTGCGTTGCATACTCTGCACCTGTTGCTGCTGCATCTGCTGTCTTCCTGGTCTATCCTTTCGGTCAAGGTTCTTTCTCTGATGCAATGCCCCTGGGCATTAGTGGTACTTTCAACTACATGCTTGTCTTCCAAGCAGAGCACAACATCCTGATGCACCCCTTCCACATGTTGGGTGTCGCTGGTGTGTTCGGTGGTTCTCTGTTCAGTGCAATGCACGGTTCTCTGGTTACTTCCTCGCTGGTTCGTGAAACCACCGAGTCTGAGTCCCAGAACTATGGTTACAAGTTCGGTCAAGAAGAAGAGACCTATAACATTGTTGCTGCTCACGGATACTTTGGTCGTCTGATCTTCCAATACGCATCCTTCAACAACTCTCGTTCTCTGCACTTCTTCCTCGCAGCATGGCCTGTTGTTGGCATCTGGTTCACTGCTCTTGGTGTTAGCACCATGGCCTTCAACCTGAACGGCTTCAACTTCAACCAGTCGATCCTGGATTCCCAGGGTCGTGTGCTGAACACCTGGGCTGACGTGCTCAACCGCGCCAACCTCGGTATGGAAGTGATGCACGAGCGCAACGCTCACAACTTCCCTCTTGACCTCGCAGCTGCAGAGTCTACTCCTGTTGCACTCACCGCACCTGCTGTTGGTTGATTTAAAACTGAATAACTGTTATAATGGGAGGGTCGAGAGACCCTCTTTTTTTATGCACGGAAAACTAGATCCAGAAGAACATGTTATGGAAGACAATGAAACAGTAAGAGATCCTGCTAAAGAATGGCCTAATCCCTGGTTGGGACAACTAGGTTCCGCTATCTCTGATCTTGAATGGGAACCTGGAGATGATATCCACGTAGAGATTGGTGGTATGTCTGTCTATGGTATTGACGGTGCTGGAACTAAATGGGCACCACTAAAGGGAACAGTTAAATATAACAAGGATGCTTTTATTGTAATTAAGAACCGTAGTCGAAGTCCTTTTGTTCCATCACAACCTCCAGAGAGTGTATAGTTTCTGGATCCACCTAGTAGCATTCTTCCAAGTTGTTGTGATGAATTGTATTCAACCTGTCAACTGGAAGTATTGCTACCGTGTTGACCAGTGGTTGATCCCAGATCTTGTAGAAGGTTACGAGATCTGGTCAGGCAAATCGCATCCATATCAAACAGAAAAAGATTATTTGCAATCCACAACAGAAGAGAATAGTGTTGAATAGGTATTCATACATAGTTGTAGTTGCAAATACCTAATGAAATTCTTTTTTGCACTTCTAGCTACAATGTTTTTTGCCCTTCCTGCATGGGCAGTAGATGTTCAAATGGGTAATAATGGACAACTTGTTTTCGAACCTTCGGATGTTAGTATCAGTGCTGGTGATAGCATTCATTTTATCAACAATGTTTTACCTCCTCATAACGTTGTTGTCGATGGTCATCC
>Ga0208162_1000058_pt1 | contig 52636 bp, 65 predicted proteins | sample CB_VirMetaG_4_FD_184539 | JGI IMG/M metagenome (GOLD analysis project Ga0208162, IMG submission 184539) | Freshwater to marine saline gradient viral communities from Chesapeake Bay - CB_1508_1M Viral MetaG (SPAdes) (version 4) | ecosystem: Environmental > Aquatic > Marine > Coastal | place: USA... | reverse complement strand
AAGCCTTTGCACCATAAGCGCTGCTTATGGCCAGGCGCAGGGTTCGCAAGGTCTGATCTGTAGCTAATTGAAAGCGCGCGGGCGCACGCGCTAGCACCACGTCGCACCTTCTGTCAAGCGGCTTCACGATCTGAATTCTCTTTAATTAAAGAGGGCACCCTGCCCCCTGTAGCTAAAAGAATAGAACAAGAGTAAGAGTTTGTAATACATAGCAATCGTTAATTGATTGTTTATACAAACTCCTGCCCGGTACCCGCGCGTGCCTGCCCGCAACCTGCCCCTTTTTTTTAAATATGCGCGTTACACGTCGCCCCCGGCGAGAACCCAAAAATAATCTTGCTGGAAAATTGAGGGTAAAAGTTTTGAGTATCAATATACAGGCACTTTAATAAGGTACTTTTTACTGCAAATGCGATTTGTCTTATGTGTCTAGACTGATACAAATGAGGTCTTTCGTATGCTGTCGACTCAGGTACGCCTCAAAGCTGAATTTATTTGCAAGCGCATCGCCAAGTGCGAGGAAGTTCAGCTGAGCGACATGCAGTGGATCCAGAAATGGGCAAATAGGAACCACTCTGTAGAGGCTATGCTGCGTCGTGCACGTCGCGAAGCGATCAACGGAGAGATGCCGCCGGGCAGTTTGGACGAATTTATGCAGAATATGGATCTAGGTGACCCCGACCCGACCGATCATTTACAGGGTGCGCAGGATCCAACCACGCTTGCCGAGTGGTTTTCTAACAAACGCAAGTGGTTTCAGGGCACACCACAAGATGAATAGTACATATTCGCCCGCGTGGGCGACAGACTAAAATATTTTTGATGCTGTAGATCTATCTAATGCTCACTCGCGACGAATACACTCGCAATTTAGCTGCGCTTAATGATTATCTGGCGCAGTTAGCTCCCCGAATCGTGAGGAATGTGTACACAATGAACGAAGGGGCGCCTTACATTATGGACGAAGGGGACAAATTACGTATGCGCATGGATTACGATGATGTTCTTGAGCATGACGCATCTACACTGAGGAGCATTTTTGGTCCTCTTCAAGCGCCGTAAGTTTATTTTCTGTTGTATTTTCAATACTCAGTACTAATTCTTTTAAATATATGACGTAGGTGCGCAAAAGTTCGGCGGCTATGAGGTGCCTTGCGTCTTTTGATTGAAAGTAGTGGGCGTTATGTCGATCAACAGCGTCTAGTGCTGTTTTGATCACCCCGTTCCACGGTTCACGCACAGGGGTATTCCACTCCCGAGCCACGGAAGGGGAGGCAGAGTACCCCTATATGCTAAGCGAAACTAGATTTTTAGAGTTTCTCTAGTTTGAAATAGATGGTTTCAGGGAACTCACAGAAGAATTTAAGTGTCGCGGGACACAACCAGCCTTTTTGTTCGTTACAGGAGTACCATGCGCCGCCCATCTCTTCGTTTTGACGAGTCAACGCCCCGTGGTAGGTAGGAAACTCTTGAGCAGCGAACAAAATACGGTAGTTTTTGCCTTCTTCGAGCAGTTTTTGCTCTTCTAGGGCGCTGTTGATGATGTCTGGGATTCCTAAGACGAAAGGTTCGTGTAGAAGTTCCCTCTCAGTGTCGGTAAAGCACCAAGTTCCATTGAATTTATAGATTTCAATGCAGAGCATTGCGTTAGCCATGTGCTTTTGATGTGATGCAGGGCTACTGTAGCACACGACACGGTCTGTGAGGTTGCTACATTTAAGTATTTTGGTATGATGGATAGAAAGGATTGCTTCGGGCGTCGTGAGTTCTTCTAGTTTTGAGCGTCTGCCCGAACTGTCTCGGAAGCTTCAACGGGATTACGACGTAGATCAGCGTCAACTTCGGCGTCAGATTTTTGATGCTGCGTTAGAGGCTGGGGATTTAGATCGAGATCTGGAGGATATGTTTCCCGATGAGGATCCGGAAGAGTCTCGTTATAACGTCAGTGCCGAGGATTTCCCCGATTACATTCCTTACGAAGGGTTTGATATTGACCCTGATTTAGAAAACTTAAACGCTTTTCGATTTGCTGCTGAAAACCCTAAAGCTCGGGAGTTTGTTTCTCAAAACAGCGACTTGAGTTCGCTGCTGCCAGGAGGAAGTCGCGATGACGCTCAAGCTGCGTACTTGCGGGCTGTTCAGTCCGGCGCACTTAGCCCTGCAGAACGAGAAACTCTTCGATACGCGGGAGATTCGAGATTTTTACAAGGCGAAAGTTACAGCGGGGCGGCCACGGATGCCCTAAATCAACTTCTTCAAGAGTACACAGGCGAGCGTGGCATCGACTACAGCGAAAACATCGATAACCTTGGCGACCTTCTGGCGGAAGCAGATGACATTATTGCTCCTGTTGAGAGGGGTTTGACGACTCGTGCTGCTCTGCTGAACACTGCCGATCAGGCTGTACGGGCCGTTAATCCTTTAACTGAACGTCTCGGTTACGGCGCTACACAGCCAGGACTGCCTTTTGGTGATGAAGCGGCTCGACAAGTTCTGACAAGGTTAGAAAATGTTCGGGAAAACTTTCCTGGAACTATTGAAGAACTTCGGCAACAACTTACAGATCTTCAGAATCTTCGCGGGCTTCAGCGTTCAGGCGCTGGTTCTGTCTTCCCTATCGAAGGGTCTGCAGTTCTACCCCAGGTAGAAGAGGCTATTACACGCGGACGGGGAGAAGGACGGCGAGAATACCTGATGGGGGAAGCGGAGCGCTTCGCTCGTGACCCCTCTCGAAACACGCTTTATCAACTGCAGCGTGATCTGAGCGAAGAAGCGCCACGTGGGCTTTCTGCAGAACAAACATTAATTGCTTTAAATCGCCCTGTCGTTGAGTTAGATCCCTGGTTCCGTAACCCTCCTGGTGCGGAGGTTGTTCAAGAAGCTATTCCTGGGATTTCTTTAGAGCTGGCAGATATTAGAGACAAAGCTCAAAAAGAAGCTTATGCAAAACAAGTTACAGAGCTCAATCAGCTGGTCGAAAGGTACCCAGAACTAGGTTCGTATTTACAGGCTCCTCTTGCCAGTGTTACTCCTAAAGTTGAACGTGACATAGAAAAGCTCCGTCCTTATTTAGATCTTGAGCAGGAGATATCTAAACCTGAAACACGTTCGGATATTTACAATCGTGCTTTTAAAGAACTTGGCGCTCAACCTAGCTACTTATCCCAGATTGAGCTGGACTACACGAGCGGAGAACCCGCTAAACAACGGGAAGCTATCGATCGTCTTGTTTTAATGGGCTACGGTCCTGAGCTTCAAGCAGGTTCGGCTCCCGCTGTTTCTCGCCGAATGCCTGTCGTTGGTGGCGGTGGTTATGCCGAGGGCGCTGAACTTCAAGAGGGTCTTAAATATTTAGACGAGCGCAAACGCGCTCTTGATCGCATTAAGGGTTCTACGAGATCTCTTCCTGCGTCTTCTTCTGTTGATCCGCTTTCTATTACAAATCCTCAGCTGGCTTCTGCTCCGCGCGAAATGCGCTTCAGCTTTGATCCAGATACAAATCAGGTCACGCCCGACCCCTCTGGTGAGTACGGAATTCGTATGTCCGTAACTTCAGCACCTAATCAATTCAATTTGTATTCCGAATTCGGCGGAGAGGAGATGTCCAGGAACGTCATGCGATTCTTGCAGGATAATCCTGTTATGCGCAGAGGTTCTGTTTCTTTCTCGACCCTGGCTCCTGGGTGGTCCGGATACAACATGGAGGCTAAGGAACTTCCGGCTCCTGTGTTCGAAGAGATGAACAAGTTTATTTCTGCGAACGTCTTAAAGGAGATGCAGCCAGGTATGTTGCTGGAGAATCAACCTCTTCGTACATACGACATCGCTCGTTTGAGGGAAGAGCAAGGTAAAGCTCCGTCTGAAAGTTCCACGCTTCGCCGGGAACAACAGTTTGTCGGCGAGCCCCCCAACCGCCGTGCCGCTGCTTATCGCTCCGTTGGATTTGGACCTTTAGGTCGTAACGACAGTCAACTTCTTTACATGAATAGCGAGGGGAATATTGTTCCGCTGCAGCCTGGACGTCCCGCGCGATCTCTTGCCGGCGGAGTTGAAATTGTCGGACCTCGGTTTGAGTCTGATCCGCAAGTTTTGCGTGCTCAGGTTTCGCAATCACGAGAGCCTCTGACTGCCAAAGCGTACTATTCGCAGGATCCTGTTATGGCGGCGGGGCAAGGTTTGCGTGAGTACGGTCGGGCTCTGCGCCGCACACCTTCCGCGTTGTTGCCTGGTGTCGCTGATTTGATCCCTAGTCCTGAAGCTATTCAGACCGGGTATCGCGAAGGTGCGTTGCCGATGGTGCAGCAGATGGGACGCGAGTTTGTGCAGAGTTTGCCGCAGGCGGCTGGGTATTCAGCTGCTTTGGCCGCTGCTCCAGTGTTAGCCCCCGGCGTGGGAGCAGGCATGGTCGGTACAGCAGGCGCTCGTGCACTTAACGAGGTAGTTCGTCAAGAGACCGGTGAAGGTATTGTGCCGAAACTTCGTCAGGCGCTGGGTACCGCATCGCGTACCGGCGTAGCCAATCCACCCCGTGTGGGACCGCAGCCGCTAACTCAGGAGGTTCGACCCTTGACACAAGCGCAACGTGCTGAATTGGAGCGTCAGCAAAATCGAACTGAAGCTCAACGGCGATTCGATTTAGCTCGTGAACGGTTTAATCCCCGCCGAGGCGAATTTGGTTTATCTGAATTGTTAGGGACTAATACCACAACCCTTAGCCGTACACCCAATCCTCCTCGCGTAGAGCCGAAGCCATTAACTGCGCAGATCCGTCCTTTGACTCAAGCACAACGTGCCGAACAGCAACGTCAGCAAAATCGTTCCGAGGCTCAACGTCGACTTGATTTAGCTCGTGAGCGTTTTAATCCACGCCGAGGTGAGTTCGGTTTGTCTGAGCTGTTATTTGGGCGCTAAACTAGATACAGACTCTATGTTGCTGTGAACAGGGATCCTAACGAGTACACAGTCACTCAAGGTGGTGCTGTTTACAGTCGGCCGATCGGTGCTTCAGATTTTGATCAACCCGGCGCTCGTGGCAGTTGGCGTCCCGCTTATCCTCAGATCGATCCTGCGACTTTTTTGAATCAGGCTGTCGGGGAGCGTTTGATGGCTGGTATTGACGAATTCGGTAATCCTATTTTTCCTTTAACTCAAGGCGAGTTTCGTGAGTTCGTTGAAAAACGAATGGACGAGCGTCGTCATCAGGATCTCTTGAAAAATGCCCCCGGTTTGAACCTGATCGACATTATGCGCCAGCGGGGTCTACCTATCAGGGGCGTATAACTAATACTTTCTTAATTTATCTTGTAGCACAATAAACTTTGTAGTCTATTTTACGTTCTTTAGACTTACTACAGTTGCATAACTGTAGTGACTACTATTACGTATCGCGGTGCTACATACGATCGCGAAGAGCACCAAGCTGAGCATCTTGATTGGTGGGCTTTAGTGCATCGAGCAACCCTGTGGTTGTGCTATCGAGGCATCCCCTATCGTCCAGCTTCTTTTAATAAAGGACCATCAGTATTTTGAGGTCAGCGACCTAGAGTAGATAGAACTCGAAGGTTGGGCCGCGTGACTACGGAGTTGCCGGATTCTGAGAACGTGCCGATCGTACGTGAGCTCGAAAAACTTATAAGATTGAACGGCGGAAGTGGACCAACCACCTTAGCTAAGTTCAACGCGAGCACTGAGAGACACGGGTTGAGTCTTTTTATGAGCTGGGATGCTAATGGTGAGCTTAGAATCGAATGAAGTTGATCCTTTTGGGTTGCTTTATCGCGCCAAATGGAATGTTCCTACAGCTGCCAAGGCGCTAGGGGTGTCTGACGAGGAGTGTAAACAGCTTTTTCGGGACTATTGCGCACGCGTTTGGGCAGATGAAGAGGCATGTGACGCAAAAAAGGCATATAAATCCGGCCCGAAGGGTTAGATCTAAGCCTCGATTGCTTCGTTTGTGGTTTAAAGCCCTAGGTGAACGGGCTTCGGACTGTGATTTTGAGTCTGATTTGGCCGCGTGGATACGTACGGCGATATTTTGTACGTACTTTTTGACTAATTTGTTTATATGTGCCGGTGTTGTTCGGCACTGGAACAACTAGATCGTGTTTTATCGCTGCTAAAGTAAGGAAAAGTCTTTGCGTCATGGCTTACGGTCGCTCGCCTTCTGAATTTTTAGAAGAATATATTCCAGTTGTGACCGAAACTCTTTTTACTGTGCCGACTACTGTTGGTGCCGACATCGCAGGTGATACAGGCGCAACTTGGACCCAGCGTGGTTCTGCCGGCATGAGCCTCGGGGACATGCGTCGTTTTATTCAGAATCAGCGGGCTCGCGGTATTCAACCCGGTCCGATTGAACGTGAATTGCTCGATTTAGGCGAATGGCCTAAAGGCGCTGCTTTCCGAGGTGTTTGATTATTTGAAGTCCGGTCCGGGGTCTTCTTTGCCTTGGGCCACTGCCACAGCTCGTTTGTAGAACGGCGAGTTCGTTTTTCCGGCCGCTTCTAGGGCGGCTTTTACTTTCAGCCAGTTTTCACGTGTTCTAGTGTCTATGACTGTATCCCTACTGAATATCCACTTTTAAATGCTAATCAGTAAGTTAGGTGTTTTTACAACGTTTATGTTTAATTCAAGAACCAATCCAATAGGATCTTCCACCACGGAATATCGGGCACCTCTTCCGTCTTTTTTGTTCTTTAATTGTGCTTAGAGCAGATAACTGTATCTATGGGTATAAGCAATTTGACTTTCCACGCTTGAAAGTTTGAACCTGTTCGTTCTATATCGATCAGTTGTTTATCTTCTAAAGAAGCGACAGCTTTAAGGAAAACGTTTCTGCGGGAAGCTGTAACTTTTCCTAGGTAACAGGGTTCGTGAGGGTTGCGTTGTTCGTGCTGTGCAACTAAACGCAGAATGTTTCGCTGATTTGTTCGTAACGAAGGAACAACTGAGTTCCAGACGGTCATTTGAGTTTGTGTTTGGTTTTAATACTTTGAATACCTTTATCTAAGTATCCGTAGTCGCGGGTTTCGGTGACCGTGGCGGCTTCACCGCACACATCACACGTCCCATGCCACATCGTACTAGCTCCTGCGCGAGGTTCGCCGTATAGTGTGCCGCAGAAATTGCAGCACTGATACGCCTGTTCAAGTTTGTTGAGAAAAGCCCTAGGGTTGATGTTCGGGTTCATGGTCGGAGCCCCAGAAGTTTTCGGCCTTTTGAGCTTCGCGGTACAACCACTCGCGGATGTCTTCCCCCGTGGTTTGGTAAATGCCGAACTCGTCTTCACCGCTGATTTGGATCTGGTCGGCGATGACCCTAAACATCTTAGCCAGCTTTTGAGGCCACGCAGATCCGTAAAGATCTGAATCGTCCCGAACGATTTCGTACAGGGGTTTCTTCTCTGGGTTTTTGGTTGGTTCGAGTTTGATGTTTGGGGTTGGATCTGGGTCTTCGACGAGTCGCAGGTCGTGTTCAGTGGCGACCTTTTTCATTTCTTCAGAGTCCCGCAGTTCGTTGAAGGCGAGACTGCAGGCGCCCGACATGATGGCGGTTTCGCAATAACCCAGGGCACCTAAGACACGCTCGAACAAGAGGAACCACGAGTCAGATGAGATCTCCGTAGCATCTTCCATGAGCATGGTGAACGTGTGCTCAGGGAGTCCGTCGTACCGACCGCTGCCGCTGTAGTTGATTTTGATTTCGACCGCCGTGGTTGGATAGGTCATTGGATGTTGCCGGTTTGAAGAAGCTCAAGGACGCGTTTGAGTTTGCCGCACCTTTCGGAGTGGTATCTGTATTCGGCTTGAAGATGGCTGAGGATTGCGACGGCAAGTGCTTCAAACTCTTCGCCGTCTAGGTATTCGTTCATGCTGTCATGTAGACGGTTTTCACGTTGTTCTAGGTAACAACCGTTGTTGATAGGTAGCACGTTGGGTTGGTCAGGGGAGTACTTTGGATGCGAGCCAGAAGAAGAGGATGACTGCAAGGGTGTAGATGGCGAATATGATAAGCAGTGTTTGGATGGTCACTTTTTGACGGTCCAGAGCTGCCAAGGGCAGAGTACACCCTTTTCGAGGGTGAGGAAGGACTTGGCGGCGGCATCTACGGAAACGCGCACAGACTCAGCGCCATAGTCGTCGAATAGGATGGCACCACCTGATTTGACATGGGGCGCATACAGGGCGATATCCCGCATGACTGAGATGCTATCGTGCGCACCGTCAATGTACAGGATGTCGATGCCTTGTGTGAACTCGGCCTTGAGGCTCGGGTAGAGGTCCCATGAGCAACCTTTTTCAATGCGGACTTTGCCTGGATATTTAGATTTGGCTACGTTGGATCGGGCGGTATATTCGATGCGGGACAGCGTGGGATGCTGCTGGGGGTCTCGGATCATCTCCTCAGAGCCGGTGAACGGGTCGATACTGATTAGCCTGCTGTCGGGGTGCTCAAGCAGGTTGTCGGAAAACCAAACTGTGGAAGCTCCTTCGTATATTCCAATTTCAACGATCAGGCGCTTGTCAAATGGGCTAAATTGGAGTTCTGATGCTTCGGGCGTATTGTTGATGAGCGCCCAAGATTTCAGGAAGTTTTGGACCCAGTCGTTGTGAATGCTATATTTCGGATCTAGACTGTGAGGCATGGGGCCATCAGCTTAGTGATATCAGCATGATAAGGGAAACACACGCAGGCAGCAAGGAAATAGATCTTTCGAGCGTGGATATCGCCAAGTACGTAACTAGCGCAAACCATACTGACGGGGATTCGGTAGTAATCGAAAGCGTGTGGGGCGACAAATGCTATGTAAGTTCTTGGCACTTGGCGCCTGAGAAAGAGCTTTATTTTGTTAGAAAAGCGATCGAAGAAGGGCGGCTGTTAGTTTAGTAGTGTTACGATGGTGCTTGCTTCCGTATTACGGGGGTATGCTCTGCTGGCGCCCGAGTGGTGGAATGGTAGACACACAGCACTTAAAATGCTGAGACGCTACGTCGTACGGGTTCAAGTCCCGTCTCGGGTATCACTTTAAATTATCGACATGAAAACTCACCCTTTGATCTGTAGAGTCGCCCGTGACCTTGCCGGATACCACGGGAGAGCTGATTGGGAATCTTACGTCCCGGATGCGACTCACGCGATTCGAGCGGTGGCTGAGTGGACTGAAGATTTGCACAAAGATGCAAAGGCTGATTTAGACCTCACAGACTGCTATATTACAGTGCCGTACTTACACGGCATTGTCGATGGAGCCTACGCAGGAGAACATACAGATTCTTAAAAAGGCGAGAAAGGCTTGCCAAGCATGTGGTCTCCGGTACGGCGAAAGGTGCACTGGAGATGCGACGTTCAGCCGTGGCGTCTGTGACGTCTGTGACAAATTGACTGCTGTTACGGAAGCCGACACATTCGGCTTTTTCTATCGGGGTATCTGTAATCTGAGGCGGCGTAAGTCCCGCATTGAACGGGAATCCAAGCGTGTCACGACATCTAATTGAACTTTGTTTGCACGAGTTTTGGCACGAATCATTCAACGAAGAAACGCTTAGTTCTGCAGCCAGAATGGCAGCAGTACTTAAAATCCTTAAAGACAACGGAATCTCGATGACTCAAACCGAACAGCCCAACATGAAGTTCGCCGTGGGGGACATGATCGGCAAACGAACGTGTTCTGCCGGTATGTCTCTGCCGAATAAGAAAGGCGAAGTTATGGGATATAAGAAGACATTAAGGAGAGACGGTAAGCCCCAGTGGCGTTACATCGTTAAGTTGGCAAACGGACACACTGAGGAATGGGTGCCTGGGATGGTGTATCTTTGTGCTGACGATAAAGCGGAACGAGTCGCGTTCGTATGAGCGAGAAGTGGGATCGTAGGTTTTTAGAACTGGCGAAGCACGTCAGTGATTGGAGTCGCGATCCTTCGACTAAGGTTGGGGCTGTCGCAGTTAAAGACCGACGAGTCTTGGCAACCGGATATAACGGGTTACCGCGAGGTGTTGCGGATTTGCCGGGGCGCCTTAATAACCGAGATGAAAAGTATCTGCGTACGGTGCACGCCGAAGCGAACATTGTTGCGCAAGCTGCTCGGTTTGGTATCGACCTATTCGGTGCTTCGGTTTATGTTTGGCCTTTTTTGCCTTGCAGCAATTGCACCACGCTGATGATTCAGGCCGGTATTCAGCGGATCATTGTGCCTGATCTGCCGATACCGGACCGTTGGTTTTCGAATTTCAATTTGTCGATTGAAATGCTGCGCGAGTCGGGCGTGGATCTTATGCAGCTTCCTGTCGAACAGCAATAAACATATTGTCGAAGCCCCGGATCGCGGCGACTGAGTAACCAAAAACATTTTGTAGGAACTTTATTAATTCAGCTCTTTTTTCGTTATGGGCGCCTGGTCCATTCGATTCGAACAAAATCGGCGGATAACCTGAGTTTTTAATTGTGTTACGAGCACCATCTATAGCTTTTAGTTCCGCCCCTTCTACATCCAGTTTAATCAATCCTATATCGTTCCATTCGTACTCGTCTATGTGTATAGTTTTTACTTCTTCCGTGGCTCTTATCTGATCTTCGCTTGGTTTTATTAGGGACGATCCGCCTCCGTCGTCGCTAACTATGTACAGTGTCATCTCTCCACAAGTATCCATGTGGTTGGTGAGGGCGTAGTTTCTAGGTTTTATATTAGTTTTTTCGTTCAAAAAAATGTTTCCGCAAAGCTGAAAGTACGTTCGACTTTGCGCTTCAAATGCTTCTACGGCGGAAAAATTGTCGGCTAAAAGAATGCTGTACGCTCCCATGTGCGCTCCGCCGTCTATAAAGCGCTTAGTGCTGTCGGCAAATTGTTTGCAAAATTCTATTAAGGGGTGCTCAGGAATTCCAACGCGAAACATCTGACATAAACCTGAGTCGTCCTCGTTCATGAGGAACGCGGGTTTCGGCGTGGGAACAATCAGCTTTTGCTCAGGACCCCACAAGAACCGGGCCATAATCAACTTGCTAGTGGTAGTACAATAACACAAAATCTCGGCTTGACATCGTGTCTTTTCCCGTAGTAAGCACTGGTGTTGTTAATGCACCTCATTGGGTGTATCGTTTGTTCTACAGCATTGACTTTCCTGTTGATACCTTTGTTGTTTTTAATAACAATGGACGCGATCAGATCACGGAAGAGCTGGACCTTTTGACTAAAGTGCCGCATAAGTATGTCAAGAATGTAAAGATCTGTCATTTACCTGCCAACATTGGGTGCTCAGGATATTGGAATATGACTATTAAATGTTTTATGGACGCTCCGTATTGGTTAATTGTAAATCATGATATTATGTTCACGCCTGGTTTTCTAAAGTCGATGCACGAGAAAGCTCAGGACCCCGAAGCCGGCGTGGTTCATGGTGACAACGGCGCCTGGGATGTGTTTCTGTTGAAGGACTGGGCCGTTCAGAAATACGGTTTGTTTGATGAGAATTTATATCCTGCCTATTGCGAGGATTTGGATTGGGGTATGCGCTTCCAACACGACGATGATTTTAAAAGAATCATGTCAGTTGAGGTTCCCTATTACCACGGTGAGTTGAGCGGTTCCTATGAAGATGGTTCTCAGACTTGGCGTTCTGAACCTGAACTCGCCAATAAAATCCACATGGCTCACGAGCTCAATAAATCGTACATGCACGCTAAATGGTCTGAAGCCTGGCAGGGTCATGTCGATGGTAAACCCTATAAAAATCCGTTCAATAACCCGGCATTGCCTTCTTGCTTGACGACTTACAATCTTGAATTCGTACGAGCTAAGAATTTAGGATTCTAACTTGTTAAAATACGGCTATCAGTTATATAGCTGTTATGCCGTACTATAGCTCGCGCCCTTCCGAGAAGCGACTAACGAATCGATTAGAAGAGCTGCTGGCGGAGCGTGGCATCACGTCGTTTCGACTAAGCAAGCTGGCGGATTTATCTCCAACGACAACCCGTAATATCTGTGTTGATAAGTTCTACATTCCAAGTCCTGAAGTGCTTGAGAAAATCTGCATTGTATTAGAGGTGCAACCCGGCGAAATCTTGAAGCTTCGTACTAAAATGGAAGGAGAAGACGTAGCCGCTAGTTAATGTTCTCCGAAGCCGATTACGAATTAGCGGCCCGCGTCCTGGGTCTGCCCATTCCCCGTACGCCTGCTGAGCGTGCCGCTGCGACCCCTATGGTCGCCACGGTGCTCAAGAATTACTACCGTGCTGCTCCTCCGATGCCAGGTCGCGAAGGTGACGGCATGATGACGCAGCCTACCCGGTCGCTTAACGCCTATCCGGACACCAGCCAACCAGAGGTTAAAGTTCAACTAGAGCGCCGTCTGCAAGCCGGCATCCCTAACGAGCAAGCTTTCGATGAAGTCGAAGAGCTCGTGGCGGCGATCATGCAGGATCCCAGTCTGCTTGAAGTGTTCTTGCAGTACGTGCAGAACTGTATGCAGCAGTCTGATGAGGGTGCTGAGTATCTGAGCCGTCAGCGTCCTGCCGAATATGATCTGCCCAACTACGGCGGTCAGTATTCGATGCTGAACGCGCCTTCGTCGAACAACATTCCGCCCAGCGTGGCATTCCAGAATTTGGGATAATGAACGCACGCGAACAACAGCTTAAGGAAAGGGATGTACGTCGGGACGCCCCGGAGTTAGATCCTGGTATGTTTTTAAAATTGTATATTGCATCTACGTTTCCACAGACATCTGCGTTACCTTCGCCGCAACAAATGCAGGCTATGGCTAATGCTACTGATGAAGAAAATGGATTAAAATTCAACAAGAACATGGCTATGTCGGGCACAAAATATGACAATCCAGGAGGTGCATAAGTAATGGCTGCTCTTCCGCTAGGTGTACCCGTTGCAGCCGCCGGTGCTCCCGCTGCGAGTTCTTTAGTCAACACTGCTCTTCAGCTGACGGCAGCTAATGTCGCTCCTGAGGTTATTAAGAGCATCTTAAGTCAAATGCAGGCTCCCCAAGCAACTGGAGGTACTCCTGCAGGGTTTAATAGGCAGAATTTACTTTATCCTTTTCTTACGTCAGCCGCCGGCTCTTCGGTTCCTGATATTGTCCAGGCTCTCCGAGGTAAACTTCCTGATACCTCAGATGCTCCTGGGTCGAAAGCTATCCTCAGCGAGGATTTATATTCTCGACTGATTGAGCAAGAACGTGCTCGTCAAAGAGGTAACGCTCTTTTCGGCCGGTGGTTGGGACTAGACGCTGGGCCTAGTGCTGAAGAGGTATTAGGGGAAATTCGTCAGGGTCGTCGAACCGAACTTGAGGACCTTGGAGCGCGAGAGCGGGCAGTCATTGCTCTCAAAGGACAGATCGATGCGGCTATCCGAGAAATGGAAGTCGGTGCTGCGTTAAAGAGGGCCGAATTAGAAGTTGGTGGCGACATTAAACAACAGGAGCTGAAGTCTTTAGGTGATATACAAAGAGAGCGAGTAAGCTCTAGTTATGATGCTGCAAAGCAGCTACTTAACACCGCCATCCAAAACTTGACTGCGCCGCAGAACTTGGCCTCTAGTTCTGTTCTGCAGCAGATGTCCACGCAGGTCCCTTAAACGATCATGAATCCTCTCGAATACGCCGCAGGATTTTTTGATCCCTCTAATCTTATGAGGGAGACGGGGCAACTCGCCATTAAGGATGGACGTCCCGTTGTTTGGGCGGGGCCTGCCTTAGGTTGGCAAAGTCCTGAGGCTTATTACACCACCGTCACCCCTCAGTATTTTAAAGGTCGTACCGGCGCATCTACTCCTGCAGAACTTTATTCTCGGGCGTCTTATCTGAGCGGTTATAACCCTGATGGAAAAAGGGTCCCGCCCAAGCCAAAAACAAAAGACGAGGAAGCTCAAGGGACCATAACCCCTGGAGATTCCGTGGACGGCAAAACTCCGCCTGCAGCTCCTACCCTTCCACCTCCTCCTGATTTAAATTTACCTGAGACCACGGCGCCGTATTCCGGCACAACAATTCCTCAGAAAGAAGAGGCCGGGTTCGAGCGTCTCATCGATCTACTTGAGCGCACTACAAGTCCGGAGCGCATCGCACAGATCGAAGGGATGCGTGCTGAGAACCTTCTCCGGTCTCAGTTACTCACCTCCGAACTGACCCGCGCCGGCGAACGTGCTCGGTACGCAAGGGATATCGAAAAAGAAAATATCCAAGCGTGGCGGAACATTCGGACCGCACAGATTCAAGCGAATGCTGCTCAGCAAGCTGCTCTGGGTCTGGGCATGATTTCTGCATTTGCTCCGCCTAATGCTTCGGCATTGGCCGGGACTCTTCAGGCCGCGATGCAGCCTTTCTCTAACATGAGTTTTAAGCGAGGTTAATCCGATGGCAGTTGCACCTGCTGCATTAGCTTCTGCCGGCATGTTTGCCGGTACGGGCGGCACGTTAGCTGGCATCGGAATGGCGGCCGGCGGTCTTGGTTCTCTGTTCGGCGGTTTATTCGGCGGTGGCGGCGGCGGGCAGCAAGCTGACTATAGCTCACTGTACGCAAAGCTTGCCCCTATCAATACTCGTCTGACTTACGCCGGGCAAGAACTGATGGCGAATATGGCTCCGTATTTAGGAGCCCAGGCTGCCCAAACTAATCTGCTGGGTCAGTCGATGTACGACATTTTCAGTGGAGCCAAGTCGAAAGAATCTCAGCTCGCTGGTCTTCAGACGGGTATCGCCTCTCAATTAGCTAGTGCAGCTATCGGGCAACAGGAGATGGCGGCCAAAGGTCGTACTGCTCTGGAGTTACTCGGCGGAGAAACTCAGGCCAAGTTGACCGAAAAAGGCGCGGATGTCCTGGGGCTTCAATACACTAACCTGGCTAAAGGTCTGACCGACGTTGGCGTGGGTGCTGGTAATGTTCGGAACCAGCAGGTCATGGCTCAAACTCAAGCTAATCTTGACATCGGTAAGCGTCTTTCCGAAATCAAGGGTCAGACTGAAGGTCAGATGGCTCTCCGTAGGCAGGCTGCTGGTACCGCTCTGTCGCCTCGTTTCGCATGATCAAATCTGTAATCGGCGATTCGACCACGGTTGCTTCGTGGTTGACTTCGCTTGACGCATCAAATAAAGACGCTTTTATTCATTACGCCAAAAACGCTACCAGTGATATCGAAGCGTACCTTTACGCTAGGTTCCTGCGTCCTGGTTATGAAGGCAGCATCGCTGACCTGACAGCCTGGATTCAGGAGAAATTCCCCAAGGAAGATCTTCGTAAAGTTCTACTTCGTGAGATAGATGACTTACAAATTGACATCCGAAATGTACGGGACATGGTTCAGAATCAGATGCTCGACCCAGCGTCAGCGGCGACAAAGATTTCGGCAGTTCAAAAGGAACTTCGTAGCCACATTCAAGCTGTACGCGCTATTTCAGATGGTTTAGATCGGCGTGGCCTCATTCTTGCGGGCGCTGATCGAACCATCCGAGAGCTTATTAATACTCTTGACGGGCAGCCTGGTCTACAGCAATTAGTTGACGAGGCTGCCGTTTTAGTTTGGACTACGATCGAAAATGAAGAGAAAGCTTAATCAACCTTACGCATACGCTTCATAATATTTTCTAGTTTGGTACGAAAGATACCCATAAAAGCATCGTTAACTCCCAAGGACATAACCAGCTCGTCGCCCTCAAGTAACGCACCGAAAGGCAAAATTACAGCAGGTTGATTTGAAACTGGCGTACCGAAGGGATCCGTCCATTCAATAACGCGATCGTTTAGAGATCCGGTGAATAAGGGATCGTCCGTAACGTAAGTTATTTTTTCAAACTTCTTATCTACCATATAAGCACCTACGTGATAAATAAGATAAGGCTTACCATCTGGAGTGCATGTCATATGCTTCCAGTGATAAAAAATTAAATACGCATACCCTAGATTTATAGGTGCGGTAGAGTTGAATGTAGGGCAACCTTTTGTTACAGTGTCTAAGATTTCTGTATTGACCTGCAAAGTAGGGTTGTTTTCCCGTTCGACGACTAAAGGCCGCGTGGAATACAGACAGTGCAGTTCGTCGTTAGCGCTAAAGAACGCCCAGTTTTTTTCCGCTACGCCTATTTCCCTGTTCTTGCCGATGGGAGGGATAGCCGCACGAACTGCCTGGAAATTCTCGTTAAGCCAACAGACTACGACCTTAGGTTGGTGAAACAGCTTTTTTTGATTGGCGTCGAACTTGCTGGCATAGGTCGAGGCAATAAACTGCACATAGAGTCCTTTATCCGGACCAATAAAAAGTCTCGGGTCTTCGTAACTAAGCCGATGTTTATTGGGTCTGATTTTCTTAGTACCGATTACGGCCGTGTTGTCTGGGCTTAGCATCCCGATGTAGATCGTATTTGGTTGCCCATTCAGATAGAAATATTTACTGTCGTAACGAAAGCCAAATGCTTCTGGCTGAGACCGCCAAGCGATATACGTTGTGTCGTTGTTCTTGATGATCGATGGATTGAAATTAGCAACACTGTCTTTTGGGAGTCCTTTCAAAATCCGAGTGAATTTACCTCCGAGGTTTTCGGCTTGCTCATAGACAGTCGGCACCCCCGCCACCGTGGTCTTTACGGGAAGTAGTACATCGCTGTACAGATGAAAGTAACGCGTTTGAGACTGCATAATCAAGCTCCCAGATCGTTAATAGCTGCTGTAAAACCAGTTGCAATAGATTCCCATCGATACTCAGGACGCTGAGTTACTTCGAAACAAGCTTTGGCGGCTTCGTCGTACATGTATTTGTCGTAATACAGATCGCTTAAAAGCTTTGCTGCCTCTTTTACGTCAATCAGGCCGCGCTCGACTCCTAGATCTTTATCTACGATCCACGTAGAAACAGGAATTAGTTCAGCTGCTCCGTTCCAAATATCTTTACAGGCCGTGTGATTGGGCACAACTTGCGGTTTGCGGCAGCTTGCGTGTTCGAAACTGACGAGTCCCCATCCTTCGCCGTCTGATGTATTGAGGCCAATGTCGCAAGCGTTGTAAATAGTGTTTAACAGCTCATCGGGCGGAGCATCCATATAGTTGATGTTATTAGAGGTAAGAATTAGGCGTTGAGCGTCATCTAAGTTACGTCTTTGCATTTCGTGCTTAAATAGTGGTAGGATGTCCCACCCGAGGTCTTTACTGCCCATATGCAGGTACAGAAGAGCGTCCGGTTTATCTACTGCAAACTCAGCAAATGCCTTAATGGTCAGGTCTGTTCTTTTACGCGGTTGGTTTCTATTGGCACTCAGTACGATAAATTTATCCTCAGGTATTCCAAGCTTCTTTCTGGCTTCGGTTCGGTCTAACGGATAGAAACGACCCGTATCGACACCGTGGGGAAGCACCGCCAATTTTTCGGCGTTTGCTCCGCACTCCATGATTCGTCTTGCGCAAGGGATCGTAAAGGTGATTGCTAAATCCCAGTGCTTCACATGTCGGAGCATGTCCGGGTAATAGCTCTCGCTGTCTACAGGGAAGTAAGCGATGAATTTAAACTTTACGGAGTCTTTTAAGAACTGACAGCGTTCCCAAAATTGATTTACGATCCAGATGTCGTTTAAACAGATTACGTAATCGGGTTTTTCTTTATCGATTACTTCTGGTATTCGACTTATTCCAAAACGGTCGTTAGAGCCTGCGGGACAAGCGGGATAGATCTTGTAGGGTAGATCATGCGGATCGCCTGCGTAGTTAATACCTAATACTACGATTTCATGATCTTTATTTAAGTGCTCTAAGACACTGTGTGTAACTCTGGCAAAGCCTGTGTTGCTACAAGCATCACCATACCAAAGGATTTTCGCCATGCAAACTCGGGGAATCGAGTACAATTACTATAACAGTGCTATCAGCTTATAAACATGCCTAGTCGGGAAACTTTTGCATATCGACGTGGAGCACAATTACGGGCACTCAAAGCGTTAGAAAGTAACGACAGTAATACCGTAGAAACTATTTACAGTAAAGCAGCTAATGATTTTCATACGTTCTGTACTCTTTTAGACAAGCCCCCTGCCCCTCACATGCTGGAATGGCACGAGCATTTAGTGACTAACGAAAGCAATAAGTATCTTCTGGATATTGCAGGGCCTAACCTAGACATTCTGGCCCCACGTGGTTCCGCTAAATCGACCGTGCTAAATATGTTTACGGCATGGTGCATAGGACGTCACACGGCAGCAAAAAGACCTCTACAAATTATCTATGTTAGTTACAACATTGCGACTGCTATCCCTAAATCCAGGATCATCCGACAGATCGTAGATTCGTCTGAGTTTCGCAAAATTTTTCCGACTTGCCGGCTTAAGCCAGGTATGCAGTCGGACATAGGTTGGTCTATTGACTACGACTACGCGGGTATCCCGAGATTGGGTGACGAGGAATTTACGCTGCGAGCTGCAGGGTTACGAGGAAGTATTACCAGTAAACGAGCTCACTTGGTTTTAGTAGACGACCCTATAAAGAGTTCAGCAGATATTAAAAATCCTACTATTCGTGAAGAGATGAATAACAACTGGAGTAGTGTTATTGCTCCTATTATTTTTGAGGGCGGACGATCTGTCTGCCTAGGTACTCGTTTCCATCCATTGGATATTCATAAAACAATGTTCATCCCGGAGAAAGGGTGGAAGCAGGTTACACAAGAAGCTCTGACGTATGACGATAAAGGGCAACCTAAGAGCTATTGGCAAGCACAGTGGTCTGTTGATTACTTATTACAACAGAAAGAATTAGATCCTGTAGCATTTTGTTTTCAGTATCAGCAGCAGCCTGTTGCCACGTCGGACCTTGTCGTCTCGCCAGACTTGCTTATTAAAGGCGATGTAGCAACTGAGTTCGATAGCTTGGCCCTCGGTATCGACCTTTCTGCGAGTAAAAACGAGACGTCGGACTACACTGCTTTTGTCTTAGGTGGGCGACTAAAGGATAAATACTATATCGTCGATGCTCATCAGTGCCGTTCTATTGGAAACCTTGAGAAAATAGACCTGCTGTGCGACATGTTATTAGAGTGGGGTATCTTGACTAAATACAATGGAGAGTATCAGCCGACGTACTCAACGGTGACGCTTGTAGTCGAGTCCGTAGCGTATCAAGCTAGTCTGGCTGCAGACCTACGGCGCGTCCTTTTGAACGAGCGTGGGCTCAGTAATCTTCATATTCACGAAGTTAAAGGATTTAGGGGCGACAAGATCGCTCGTTTTAGAGGCACTTTGGGTCTTTTAGAGAATCAAAAAGTGGTCTTTAACAAATATCGTAAGTTCGACGCTTTGTTTGATCAACTTATTAACGTAGGCGCTACAGCACATGACGATTTATTAGATGCGTACACATGGTTGATAACATTTTTACAACGTCGCGGTAGTTTTTCTGTTGAGTATTGAGATGGATACAACTAAAAAACTTTGGGTCGGGATTACTGCGTACGACCCCCTATCCCGCTTGGATAGCATTTTTAAAATTTTGAAGCTTTACACAGAGTACGAGCTTCAAGTTTCGGTGTTTTTGTTTGTTAACTACAAAGCTCAGGACCAGATACCGCAACTTTCTTCGCTTTTGCGTCCTTTTTCGGAGCAAATCAGTGTGGAAATTATCGTCGCGAGCCCCGAGCATGAGGGTTGGTGGCTTACCTGGGCTCATAAAACAGACTTAACTGTTGCTTGTATGCGTCAAGAGTACGATTACTACATATATCAAGAAAACGACATGCTAATTACTTGGGATCACTTTAAATACTGGATGCGTTGGAAACCGAGACTAGCTACCTTGGGGTTAGAACCCGGTTTTATTCGGTATGAGCTATTCGGCGGCAAGAAAATACCGTTCGATAATCACTACAGGTACTCTCTTACCAATAAAACATCAAATGTTTGGAGTGATCGGGGATTTACAGTTGCTAAACAGCTTGTCGTCGACCACGAAATCAAGTTTTTTGCGAGTTTGGGCAGTCCTTATTACGCGGCCATGATTTTGGATGCTGATGATGCGGTTAAATACGTAAAAAGTGCGAGTATGGACCCTCAAAAGAGCGTTGAACTGGTTTCTTTCCGTAACTGGCCTTTAGCTGATCGCAGTTCGATGGGTTTGGCCTTCGAAAACCCGCCAATTGGATACGAGCATCGTCGTTGTGTGCCTGTTGTCGAAAAAAACGGTTATTACGTGCCGCATGACTGTTGTTTATTGCAGCATGACGATCTGAAGTACGCGCCGGAGCTCAGTAATAGGGTTGGCAACTTGATTACTTGCGATACAATGCTTACGATTTGATATTTTTATGGACAACGTCAATCATCCGTCGCATTATACGTCTGGTGCTATTGAGTGCATCGATGCACTTAAAGTACAGCTCGGTGACGAAGGTTTTCAGGGTTACTGCCACGGGAACATCGCTAAATACTTGTGGAGGCACAAGCACAAGAACGGTGTTGAGGACTTGAAGAAAGCCGCGTGGTACTTACAGTGTCTGATTGGTGAGTTAGAATTGACTCAAGATAACAACTGACTTGTGGACGTAAGAGCATTTGGGTCTGTTTACGGTCAGACAGCAACGTTGCCTTATTCGAGTGGGTTTGGTGTAAATCCAAACGGAACTCGCGTCAATTTCCCTGCCTGCCGCGCCATTTTTATTCAGGCAGATTCTAACGCTAATAAACTTTATCTTTCCGTAGAACTTGCTGACGCTCCGAATCAAGTTTCTACGGCTAGTAATTTACAAGGCGATCAACTAATTCCTATCTCTTGCACTGCCATTATCAGCGGTAATGCTCCTGGTGTTATTGTGCTGTATTGATGGCTAACGATCTTTCCGGTTTAGTTACGTACTTGCAAGGCGGTACCAGTCTGCGGAAAAGCGCAGGCTTAGATGCCGATCAGATTATTCGTGCTCTTCGGAAAGGCGCAGCCGTCCAGAGCGGTCCGCTTGATATTTTTAAAGATGCTTTATTGGCCCGAGCAGCTGAAATTAAAGCACTCGGCTCTATTTAGTGTCGTTATAATTAAGTCATGGCTGACCCTTTTATCGAAGCCGGTGATTTTTTCACTAAGGCTTTTAACGCTCAGGAATTAGCTTCCCGTCGTCAACGCATAGCGCAGCGTCCTGCCATGCGTAGCGATAGTTATGAAAATCAGGTCAGTGAGCAGCCCCTGAATGCGCCTGTTCCTCCTCAGTACGGTCCCTACGGAACTTACGAGGATGAGTTTATGCCAGAAGAGGATCCCACGGAGTCGATGAAGGCTGAGCTTTTGCGTAAAGCGGCCGCCAAGCGTGGCCCACGTACCGGTATTCCTGTCTATCCCGGCAACGGAACCGTAACTCCCAGTGTCTGAAGTCGCTAAAAAAAGAGACCCGAAGAAATGGGCAGCCGCTAAGGCTAAAGCTCGCAGGCGTCTGGGCGGACACTCGGCCCGAGCCATGCAGCTTGCTGTTAAGTATTACAAAGAATCGGGCGGTCGCTACGAGGGTAAAAAATCCAGCAAAAACAAGTTGAGTCGTTGGGGAAAAGAGGACTGGCAGACTCGCGAAGAATACGAAAAAAGCAGTAAATCCTAGTTATGGCGGATCTAGCGCGAGAAAAAGGACGCACCGAGCGTTATTTACCTAAGGCAGCGTGGGCTTCAATGTCCGCTGAAGAGCGTAGGGCGACGGATGAAAAGAAAAAAAGAGCCACATCAGGCAATAAACCTGTTAACACTCGGGTTCCAAACACTGAAAAAGCGAAAGAGGCACGCCGTCGCGCCTCCGCTTATATTAAAAGTAAAGGTAAAAAGTGATGGCTAAGATTCGACTTGCTGGTGAGATATTCTCTGGATATAACCAGCCTCGCAGAGATTCGGACGGCGGTAAAAAGTTTGCTGTCGCAGCAAAAGAAGGGGATCAGGTACGATTAGTTCGCTTTGGTGATCCTAATATGACAATCAAAAAACATATTCCCGAACGCCGCGAGAACTTTAGAGCCCGTCATAATTGTGACAATCCTGGAAGCAAGTTAAAAGCACGCTACTGGTCGTGTAAACAGTGGTGATATTTAAGAAATTTTAGTTGTTTACTTGTAAGTCCTGCTAAACTACGCAGGCCCTCTCAGCATCACCATGCTGTTCGATTGTTTTTTGTACTTCAATGAACGTGAGCTTTTAGAGCTACGCGTGGAAATGCTTAAAGATGTCGTTGATGGTTTTATCATTACGGACGCTAACAGAACTTTCAAAGGCGACGAAAAACCCTTCACTTGTGTAGACACTATTCGTGAGCTCGGATTACCCGAAGACAAAATTCAAGTACTGCATGTAGAACTGCCGCCGCCGGATATTGCGCCTAGTCCTTGGGTTCGGGAATATTCTCAGCGCGACGCTCTGGCTGTTGGTATGCGGATGACTCCGCCAGATTCTGTTTTCTTCTTCAGTGATGTCGATGAAATTCCCAAACCTTCTGCTCTATTGGAAGCTGTTGAAGTAGCTAAAAAAGATCGTGATCGCTGTGTTCGTCTTTCTATGCCGATGATGTACGGTCGCGCAGATCTTCGGGTTATGAGTCCGGATGGAGATAAAACTAAACCTCCCACTAATTGGACTTGTGGCACCGTGGTTCTTCACGATCATTTAGATAAAACCTTGTCTGAGATACGTCGTAACCCTAACGATGTAGTCGTAGGGGATTGTAATGCGGGGTGGCATTTTAGTTGGATGGGCGGCGCTGATCGTCTCAAGCGCAAACTGACGTCTTTCTCCCATTGTTACGACGAAATTCCTAACGCGTATGCTCCTGCATACAGCCAGGAGATGCTGGACTACTTGGATAGCTATAAAGCTACTGTAGGAGGCACAGATCCTCTTGGTCGTAAAGACCATATACTGACCTCGTATCCGCATGATCTTTTACCGCCAGAATTGTTTAAACTGGAACGAGTGAAGGAGTACCTGCTCCCGGACTCCTGATAACTTTGTAAACGAGACATGCCTGCGGACAACCTCAGTATTCGGCAACGCTTTAGCGAAATTCTGGAGGCCGCACGCACTCAGGATCGCACTAAGCAATCCGCCACTATGGTGGTGCTCAGTCACTTGCAGCAGATGACCCTTCTTATGGTTAAGAAGGGTCTCTATTTTTATTGTGATCAGGATACATATAAAGCTCGCAGTAAGTTTCTTGATGACCTGATACAACTAAACAAACTGGATATCAGGTTTCCAGCGATCATTCGCAATTTTTTGATTGATGGGTGCGGTTTGTTTTACTTTCGACCAGACCCCAAACTTAAGTATCAGATTTATTTCTTCAACAAAAATCAATATCGGGTCTACCACGACCTTAACGGCGAGATCGAAGAGACCGTCATTCTGTATTCTTACAAAATTAAAAACAGTAATTTAGGACTGCCTACTAATAGCTACGGGCAGAACAAGCGCTATGTGCGCATCTCGATAACAGCAGATCAGATTCAGGAATTCGAGTCCGACACCGAGCTCAGTTTTGAGCTTGAGCCTTCCTCTTTAATAACGCCTAAAAACACTCGCCCCAACACGCTCGGGTTTATTCCCGCCGTGGAAGTTTTGAATAAGCCGAATGCAAGCGGCACAGAGGGTGAGGGCGAATTTGAATCGTTCATGCAGCAGATCGTTCTGCATGATCAGATGATGCAAAATATCGCCAAGAACATTGAGTTCTTCGGCAATCCCACGCTGATCAGCTCGCGTCCCCGTAGCGATCTGGTGGAAGCCAGCGATACGGATCGTAACTTCCGTCCGACTATTAGCAGCCAGAGTGGTTTCGCTGGTCTAGATTCTCCGTCGACTCGCGTATCGGATCCGTTCGGCTCGCAAGCTGGACTCGGTGGTTTACGGGTTCCTCGCATTATTGCGAACGTTGAACCGACGGACCGCGTGGGTTACATGACACCTGACCCCGTTAACGGGGATATGAATCGTTATGCACTTCTACTGCGCGAAGAAATTCGAACCGCACTCGGCGGCGTTGATGAAATATCGATTAGCGCCGGTGCCACTGCGACTGAAATTAAAGGTCTTATGGGCCGCGCTCAAGCGACTGCTCTTCGTAAAAATAAGAGCTTTTTAAGCTACGGCTTTTGTCGCCTTCTGGAGATGATTATTTATCACCAGGAGCAGATCTTCCGCGAGAGCTTTATTTCGGTTATGGGCATGGCTCCGCCGAAAGAGCCTAAGGAAGATACGCCAGAGGCGGCGGAAAAATACCAGAAGAAACTTGCTAAATACGAGCAAGACGTAGATCTGGCTATTCAGACAGCGCTGACAGAAAATAAAGTTCCTGGCGGAGTTTATGGCCTACCGCCTGACGGAGATCGAACCGTAACCTATAGGTTCCAGGGCGATGTCTACGAGGATACTGCTTACGACATCAACCAAAAATCTATTGTTGTTCGAAATTTGCAGGAGCTCGGTGTAGACAGCGTGGAAGCCCTGCGCTATCTCTTCCCCGATAAAACTGATCTAGAGCGATCGGAGATGTTGAAGGGTTTCCCCTTCCGAATGATTCAACAAACGCAGGCCGCACTACAAAATTTCCTGCTAACATTAAATCAGCTGATGCAGTCGCCGCATCCTCTTGCGCCGACACAGCCGCTAGCGGCGGACCCGAGGTTAAACATAACGCCTCTTCTCTACCGCACATTCGATCACCTTGCGCAAGAATTAACTTACTCGGGCAGCTATGAGCCAAGCGATCCCAGCTTCGACCCCGAGCCCGGTCTCCCCGGCAGTAGCGGCGCCCCAGGCGGCTCCCTCCCCGGAAATGGGCTCAACCGCTTACCCGCAGTGGGTGGCGCAAACCTCTACCCCGGCGGTAGCTTCGGCAACTACAGCCCAAGCGCCGTCGCTGGCACAACTGGCTACGGACCCTTCTACCAACAGCCAGTACAACCAGTTTCCGTCCGTCTCCTCCCCGAGCAACCCGTGGGAGGCAGCACTGGGCAGCCTGGATCGGATCGTCTCTCGGCTCTCCCCGTCCCCCAGCCAGACAGCGTCGTCGCCGCAGCTCCAAATGGAGCAGCCGGCTATTCAACCGAACAGTCTGACTACACAGGTCCAACAGCCCTGGGCTTACCAACCCCCTACGGCTCAGCCGACCTACTCCAACAGCGTCTCTACGACCCCAATTTCCTCGCCGACTTCTACGGCGCAGGAGCCGCAGTTAAGCCAAGCAAGCGCCGCCGTCGTTAACCACTTCGGTCTGGAAGCTCCTGCGATTCTTAACCAGTACTCCACCACGCTGGAAGATGCTCTGATTCAGCAGCATCAAACTCTGGAGCAGATCGCCACCCGTGGCATGGCCATGGAGCAAATCCTGACTGATCCTGATCAGCTGGCTGATTACACCAACCGGTTCTTTACCGAGGTGTATCCCACCGATCTGCGCACCGACGAGCAGATCGCCGCTGATAACGCTATGGCTCAACAGCAGCAGGCCTATCAGCCCAACTACGATCAAGTTCCTGCGGTCCCTGCTAACGCAACCGCCGGTATGCCTGCTCAGGATCCCGATAGCACCTGGCAGCAGTTCAGCCAAGTGATGAACCAGGCCCCTGATCAAGCTTGGCGTTACCTGAACAACATGTCGCCTGAAGCTCTGCGCTCCAAGCTCTTGTTCCTGGACGGCAACTGATGTACTCTTAGCCCGGATGCCTTGGACGAGGCTCCGGGTGATAGGGACGAGCCCTCGCTTAGGCGGGGGTTTTCTATTGGTAAAATCAATTAAAGACTTTTAAAAAGATGCCTTTTAAATCTGAAAGTCAGCGTAGGCTCTTTCACGCAAAAGCTGATAGGGGCGAGATATCTAAATCAAAAGTAGAAGAATACGAACGAAAAACCAAAGGCAATTTGCCCGAACGCGTGGGTAAACGTAAGGAAGCCAAGCGCAAGGCAGTAAAATACAAGCAAAGCAAAAAGAGCTGATCGATGCCTAATTCTCTTCAACGTCAGCGGCGTGCTGTCGGCGATAGCGCCGAAGTGACTCAGCTCAAGAAAGAGCTCGAAGAACTTAAGGCTAGTTACGCCCGTGACGTCGCTTTAATCTCAGCGGATATTCGCGAAATCGCATCTCGTGTAGATGCACCTGCAGATTCGGCGCCCGCTTAGAATTAAGGCAGCTGGGCCGCCGTAGTGTACGTTCCTTTTAGAAATTACAAATGCGATACTGGCCCTCATGAAGTCCAAAGCGGACCCAATCATGAGGGTTATATCGTTGTAAGTTCTGGTATTCAAGATACGGGAGCGGATGTAGGCAAAATTGTTGCGGGCACGCCTAATTACAGCGGTTACTACAACACAGATTGGCGCCAGGTGCCTCCTGCTGTTTCTGGGTATTGGAATGATTATCAAGAGGTTCAGTATTCGCCGAGTGGCGTTTTAAGTTCTTACGACGGTTATCGTCCGGTCACCGTCGACACGATTGGCGGGGTAAAAGCGAGTACGTTTACCGGACCGGATTACGGTGTTCGGGATGCTGGTAAATATACATACTTCGGAGGGTCTGCACCTGACTCTCAGAATTACGATCCGTATAACACTCCGGGCGGTAATACCGGTGCGCAGGGCATTACAGGCGGTGGGGTAACTCACGGTCGTTACGAGGGCGGCATCCTAACGAATGTTCTTGGTTCGCAGGGGACGGCTAATCGTTCTGAGTGGGTTTATAACCCTCCGGTGTACTGCCAGACGTTCACACAGACTGTTAGGTCACAGGAACCGGGCCTTATGTCTACGCCCTTCAGGTTTATGTACAGAGGTCGTGCAGCCAAGTATGTGTCTAACTATGGTTCTATTTACTACCAACTGCCAGAGAGCGTACGTAATCTCAGCCGTAAATTAGGTTAACGCTAAAAACGAGACACTTTTTGTTGATTGGTAGTTAATTTGCTTTAAACTTACTCTGTAGTTTCTGGAGATATCGACAGTGTTTGTCGATAATGATTTCCCGAAGCTGCTCGGCGCCGAACTTTACCGTCCGCACCCTGCGTACGTTGTAGAGATGGCTGCAGAGCCTGTGGTCGTTCATGACTTCAGCAAGCAGCCTGGCCAGACTGTGCAGTTAGACCGCTACAGGTTCTGGGGCAATCCGGGCAGCAAAGAGTCACGTGAGCGTACTGCTGAGCAGACCATCGGTACTGCAAACAGCCGCAACATCGTGAAGGATAAGGTGCTCGTTACTCTTCGCGAGTACACCGGCCCTGCAGACCCGAGCGATCCTACTCAGCCCAGCACTTTCAAGATTGCTCGCGAAACTCTCATTACCGCGCAGCGTCTTCTGCTGGACACCGGCAACCTGACTGGCTTCCACCAGTCCATCGGTTCGCTGACCCTGCTCGACGACTATCGTCGTTGGCGTGACCGGGTGTTCATCAATGAACTCCTGAAAGCAGTTTCCAAAGGCCAAGCTTCCGACTCCCAAGGTGGTTACTACTACCCTGGCGATCTTGCCGTCGGTAGCCTGACCTACACCAACGCCGAACAAGCTAAGTTCGACGTTAAGGACGACCTGCTCCGCGTGGTTAAATCCATGCGTAAGCGCAACGTCCCCACCTATCAGGACGGTTTCTATCGCTGCGTTTGCGATCCTACTTTCCTGATGCACCTGCGTCAGAACAGCGATTTCCGCGAGGTCGCTCGTTATCCTGGCAACGGTCAGATCAACCCCCTCATGTCCGGTATGCAGCCCAACGCTGCTATCTACATGGGTCAGGGCTTCGGTCAGGCCACCTTCGTGGCTGGTGAGCCTATTATGCCCACCGGCTTCGTGTTCGAAGGCGTTCGCTTCTTCGAATCCACCAACATGCCTTCTCAGTCGCAGACTGCCACCATCGGCGGTAGCTCTGCTTCTTACGAGAGCGCTATTGGTATGTTCTTCGGTCCTCAGAGCGTAGGCGTCGGCATCGGCGGCAACAACGCTCAGGTTCTGCTGAACAACAATGACGACTTCAGCCGTTTCATCATGATGATTTGGAGCCTGTACGCAGGTTTCGAACTTCTGAACGCTGATTTCGCCACCGTGGCTTACTCCTTTAACGCTTGAGGAGGTAACTAACGATGGCAATCAACTCTAACCAGCTCCAAGTTGCCAAAATCTTTCCCGGCAACTACACCAACGTTCTTCGTTACTGGCACGAAGAGAAGTCCATTCCCAACATCAGTGAGAATGGCACCGCTGAAACTCTGACCAACCAGCCTGTCGGCGGTCCGGTCGGTGTTGTGTTCCGTCCCGGCTGGATTGCTCAGCAGGCTATCGGTTACGTTGACCTGTCCTATCAGGCCAACGGTTCCGTTAACCAGCTTGAATACTACACTCAGCCTTACGGTTCTGGTCTGAACGGTTCTAACCAAGCCTTCAGCACCGCCAACGTGATCATCCCCTCCCCGGATTATCACAAGGATGTCCGCACCGACATCGCAGACGGTATCAAAGTGCCTGCTGGCGCTTATGTGTATCGTGCTTCCCTGCGTGTGGACGGCGGCGACGTGATCAGCAGCGGCGTGGGCGGCGGCAGCGCCACTCCTCAGCTCTCGCTGGTTCCCGCTCTGAGCGAAGGCATCCGGGGCGACGGCACCGTGGTGTCCGGCCAGTTCGCTGTGTCGGTTATCGGTTCCAGCAGCCGCATTGAGAACGGCAGCACTGCTTCGGTGAACATCATCGACTCCAGCAAGCTGTCTGCTCTGAGTGCAGAAACCACCTGGAAACTGTCCGCTACCCGCAACCTGGGCGGCGTTGTTGCTTCCGGTCTGGCTCTGGCTTCCGGCACCTTTGATCCTCGCGCTCAAGCTGGCAAGCTGTCCGGTAAGGACAAAGCTCTTGCCATCTGCGAACTGTGCTGGATCGTGCCCGACGCTCCTCCGAAGCGCGACGATGTCGTGCTGCAGCCTGGCGGCGTGGTGGAATCCACCATCTACACCAGCACTGTGCCTTCCTGATAGACTCAGGTTTGCATGGGAAAGACCCCTCCTTCGGGAGGGGTTTTTTATTGTCAGAACATCTGCTGCATCATTCCGGAAGTCGGCATCGGTGTTTGGATGCGACGCAGACGTTCGCGAGCTTCTTGCATGAGGCGCTCTTTTTCTTCGTCTATTTTTCCTTCTACGATTTGTTCCACAAGCTGTTCGGTGTACATGCTCGGGTTCATGGTTCTAGCGCGAGCATTTAAATTTTTTACAATTTCGTTCTCGCTCAGACCACGCTGGCCCAAGGCACGCAAAAGTCCGGGATCCGTGGCCAGTTGAGTTAGCTGGGGAATGGTCTCAGCACCCCCCAGCAAAAGAGAACTTCCAATTTCCGCTGCTGTATTTAGCGCCGCAGCTTTCTCTTTTTTCGGAGACTGTTTCTCTGACATCATCATTTCTACTGGAAGACCTATACCGATATCAGGCGCTACCGCATATACTTTTTGCAGGATGCCACGTATGCCTGGTGCTTGCTGAGCAAATCTGAACAAGTTTAGGGGGTTCGGCATCGTCAGAGTACTTTTTTACATTCTAACTTTGTCCTATACTGCGCGAAAGTCGTATCTCTATGATGACTGCCATCGTGACTGAACAGGACATTACTTTTACTCCTAGCGGAGTTAAGGTCGATATTTTAAGTACTCATGATGACGGTGAGTATTTTATGGTGCGCTCAAAAACAACAGGTAAAGTTTTCTTCGCTCATAAAAATCAAATCGATCAGAAAGCTGCTGAAGCTAAAGATTCCAAAGGGCAGGCAAAACCCGTTAAGGGTCGCCGAGGTCGGCAAGTTGTGAAGCCGCAAGTGCCCGCACCAAATCGCTTCAACCTGAATGCCGCCACTCCGGAGCTTCTGACTCAGGTTCTTCCTGGCGTGGGGCTGAAAACTGCCAACGAGATCATCGAGTTACGGATGTCTCTTCCTGGCGAGCGTTTCACCAAACTTGAGCAGCTTCGCCAAATTAAGCATATTAATTGGGACGAAATCCTCAGCGACTCGATCTACGTTGAATGAGTACAGACTCAAATAAATAAGGATTACAATAGAGATACTGTAGGCGTTGGTAGTTGTGGCTCAATTTACGCAACAAGAGCTGGAGCAACTTCAGAGTTATTTAGCGCAGCAGGGTGTTGTATTTCAACCTGATACTACTGATGCCACTAAAAGAGAGATAATTTTTGCGACGGTTAATCAGCTAACGCGTAATCCTGCGCAAGTTTTTGGTCACAGGCTTGATGACTTTAACTTTAGTCGTGTTACATATCACTTAGGGTATAATATCGCTACAGTTCCCGCCGGCGATTACGCTCGTTTACTTGAAGCTTGTAATAGTATTCCGAGTGAGTTTTATTACGACAAAATAATCCAGCAGATTGAGCGCTGTGAGGAAGCTGAGCGTCTTACTGAACTAGCTGCTGGTCGCGCCACGAACCGCCAAGAAACCATTCTTGGTGACGTTAACCGTTCGATCAATATCCAAGACAAAACAGAAGTCGCTAAAGTCTGGCGTCAAAACTACCTGTATGAGACCGGGCGTCTCGCCGAAATGCTCTACGTAGCTAACTACAAAGACCCCGTGGCGTCCAGGTATCGTTTTGAACGTAGTGGTGCAGAATTTATTCAGGCAATACCTGGCCCACCTGATGTGTCTCGTGCCGATCGACTATATTTCTTTGCTGATTGGCGCTAATATGTACTCAGGTTAGGAATCTGGGATGTCTTACAGCTCATACGAAAAGGCTGTTAGAGCGTTAGTCGAAGGCGGCCTTCGGATGATCAATAACATGATCCCGGATGTTCCTGCTTCTGCTACTCGCCGCAGTGCTGTTCAAATTTCACCGGCTCAAGGTGGCGGTACGCAACTTCGTCTTCCTTTAACTCAGCCTGGTCGGGGCGCTCAGACTTATTCGCCTACCAAATCAGCTGCGCCTGGAACTACCGAAACTATCCGTAGCGGTCAGCGTAGTCTTCCCGCCGAAACTTCCGCTCAGCGTGGGCAGCGCTTGCTGGGGCAGGCTCAAGAATCCGGCCTGGTCGTGCGCCCCACGGGGGGTGTTCGCGCCGGTTACGGTTCTCCTGAATTTTCACAATACGTTTTTGATCGTGCTCGGACGCCTCGTACTACCCGTATGACGCCCACGGCGATTACTCCTAGTCAGCCTCAAGCACCTGTGCCCGACTGGGCTCTCCGCGAACAGCTCAGTGTTGCCGATCCTGAAGTTTATAAAGCTGTCCGTTCTATTGCAGAGAGCACGGCCCGTGAGCGCGGTGTTCGCGCCGAAGATGTCATGGAGGCGCTTCTTAGTCCTCCCGGCAGTCCTCGTGCCGGTCTTTTAGAGCAACTTGCTCAACCTAGCGAGCTTGTGCCTTCCCCTCGCGGCGGCGTCGGCCCTACCGGCGAGCGCGGCGCTCTGGTTCGTTCACCCGGCGGTAAGGCTACCGAAGGGCGTATCGAACCTGTTGATGTTTATGAAGTCATTGGAAGTCAGATGCGACTTCCTGAGGGTCAAGCTGCCCGCGCTTTTGCCGGCCGTGGCGGCGTCAACATGATTGACATCGGTCAAGCACTTCAAAACCCAGAATTTGCTCAAGCAGTTGCAGGTCCTGCCGCGTCGCGAGCTCAACAGGTAGCTGAAGCTGCAGGCGGTCGAATTCCTGTCGGTCCCTTTGTGGGCGGCGGCATTCTTGGCGGGTTAGGTTTGGGTGCTTACGTCGCTAGTCAGCAAACCGAAGCCCCCGGAACAACTCAATTAGGTACTCCGACTGCGACTGTTGAGGCTGGGGCTAACTTACCGGCTGTCACCGGTGAGCCTTTGACGCCGCCTGTCGCACCCCTTCCCGGGGCGACTAATGCTGTTCCTGGCACTGTCAATCCCAGTTCTTTAACTCCCCCCGCTGCTCCTGCGGTGCGACCTGGCCCTCCTGTCGCCCCCGGACCTGCGGCTCCTGTTGTTAGTGCCGCCGGAGCGGGTTCGGTTGTTCAGCAGGCTAACGACGAAGATTCCAACTATCGTCAAGCTGTTCAAAACGCTGCACAAGCTCTACGTCAAGACGCTAGTCAGTACGGTCCGGGACAGGCCGGTGCGTTTTACGCCGCTCAGCAAGCATACGCCAAGGCACCCGGTCGCGATGCTGAAATTATCGGCGCTCTTCGCGGCATGGGCGCCCCTGGCTCCGTGGGCATTGAGAGTGACGCGGCTTTTGAGAGCTGGGCGAAGGCTAATCCTGTAATGGCTTATCAGCTGCAACTTCGTATGCAGCGTCGCGGTCCTAGTCAGCAAATGCCCGTAGCACAAGGTGCTCAGGTAGGGACCACGCTGGGAACTAATTTCCAGAACAACGCTATGGGCCAGTCCCAGGCTGCTGCCCAGAATGCGGTGACGGGTACTCAAGGCGCTGCTGATATGGCGGATGCTCTTCGCCCTCAGTCATACGCCACGCTGCAAGCGCCCCGTAGCGCTATGTACGCAGGGTACTGATTCTTCGTCGAGTCTCTTCGCACAAGCAACTTTGAATCATGTCCAACTCCCCTTTTCTCACAGCCGCTAATTTAGGCGGCCCTTACTTCAAGGACTACGTCGGAGGTTTTACTCCTGACATCGATACTTCGTTCGGTATCGATCAGCTGGGTTCGGCTTTTACCGGCCCCTCCTCTATATCTGCTGACACAAGCCCGGCTAAACCCGGCGCTCAAAGCCCTTTTGCCAATGCGTGGTTTGGGGGAGCGATGCTTATGGAAGGCATCGGTAATCTTGCCCGAGGAATTCGAGGTATGGATCCGGTCCCTGGTATGGCGGGGTCGATGATGCAGCAGTATCTTGCGCAACAAAGAGATGAGGATCGTCTTAATAAAGTATTAGATAGACTGTACCCGAAGGAAACTAAGAGTGCCGTAGCTGCTGCTATGACGCCGGCTGTCCTTAAGACCGATAACCCTATCGGTAATTTCGGCGGGTCACCTTACGGGGTTTACTCGTAAACACCTTTTAGCACGGAGTACTACTCTTGGCCTCTACTTCTACCAACAAGCAGCCCTGCCTTGTAGATCGTCCGTTCCTACGGGGCGCACGAATTACTTCGGCGACCACGACTTGCGATCCTACAAACCCGAGTCTGACTGATCTGATTCAGTTAGTCCGCGTGGGCGACCTGCCTTCGGAAGACGGGGCGCTGGTCGAAGACATTACGATCGTTAGTAACGAAGACTATCCGGACAACAGCGGTGTCCGTACTGCTGATGTCGGCATTTATGTGTACATGCCTAACCAAGCGGCACCTTCTACTTCCGCCGCCTTGATGGTTGGTCGTTTTGAAGTCGGTCTTAGCGGTTCCACTTTTGGATACCCTCTGGGCATTCAACTCCCCGCTGTCATGGCGCCAGTTCCTCGTACTGGTGACACAAGTTTGATAGCCCCGCTACAGCTCGGCAAAAACGAAGGTTTGTATTTGGAAAAAGGCTACATTCTTTGCGCAGGATACATTGGAATTGGTCCTGCAGGCGCTTCTGGTGTAGCTGCTTCTGGTGGTCTCAGTGCTTCCGGTATTACGATCCTGGCTCAAGGTGGTTTCTATTGATCCCTTATGAGCCGCCGAAAAGGATCCGATAACTTTGGGTTTCGTCCTTTCGAAGCTGGCGGGAAGATTAACAAAGTCCCGGATGTAATTGGCGCAGATAATCCCACGGCGCTTGGGCGACCTCTTCCTTTTCACAGGAGATTTCGCCCCGCTGTAGGAACAAAAGATTTTAGTGTTCTTAGCGATTACGATTACGCATCTCTATGGTCTAGATGGCGCCGTGGTTATGAGCTGTCTATGTACGCTCAGCAGGCGTATGGCGGTCTCACTTATAGCTTTAAATATTACGTTTCTGGCGCACCTGGCTTAGGTATTTATTTGCCGGGAATAGCTTTCATGTATCCGACGACAAGATCGGATATGAAGATGTGGATGGTCGGTGTCAGACCTAGGGATTCTTTTAACTTTAGAGACTTTGGATATTCTGTTAAATCAGTTAGTGATTATGACGACAGCACATACGCCGTAATTCTTAGCGCTAATTTCGGAGCTCCTATTTCTTTCTTTTCCGGTGAGGTGTTATCCAACAGATTCGATTCTTCAGGAGCTGAAAAACAGTTTGGATTTAATAATTACACAGTCACAGCAGTAGGTTTTAACGGTGTGCCTCTTGCACCTTCATACGCGCCGATATTTAACACCCTATTTTTGTCGAAAACTCCAGAGCAAAGTTGGAGCGTGGTTGACGCAAATACGCTCGCTGTCCCTGCTTCGGGTCCTCCTGGAGTCGGTGAGTTTTTAACTACTGAGATGCGGTCTCAGTGTACATGCCCTGATTTTCTAGGTCGCGAGGGTTTTGATCTGTACCAAGCTTCAATTCGTCGTAAATACCCCTATACGGGTGTTTTTAATCTTGTGCCCGGTGAGTACGACGCAGGCCCGGATCAAACGCCCAGAGTCTCTAATAGCATAGATAACCCTGGATACGCCAGAGACTTTGGTTTTATATACTTAAATGAGATCTACAATACACCTTCTTATACTAATCAAGTTTACTCAGATCCTAATCTTTATTACTACCAGCCTCGTTGGTGTAAGCATATTTACGCGGCTATGTGGGATCTTGAGCGTAGGTTCAATCAAGCGAACACGGCTTCACCGTGGTTACCTCAGCCTAATGATGAGCCTATGAACGAGTGGTATCGCGAGAAGTTTGAAACGGACCTTAAAAAACAAGTCTCCTTCTTAAAGCGAGAACGCGATCTCACTTGGTGGCAGCGTTATTCTCCAACTCAAGATGATATGCCTACTCATATGATGTATCCAGATATGTATAATATGATGTCTAAAACATTAAACGCCGGGGATCTTAATAGCTTTGCTACGTTGCAGGCTGATAACTTCGAGATGTCTACGGTAGATCAGTTCGATCCGTTTGCGCCGATCGATTACAACAACTTGAATTCTTATGACGGAGGAACTTATACCAATGGTGATCAGGTCTCACCACCTGTTAATACCTTAGACGGGGGAACGTATACTAACGGTGAGCTTGTTCCCTCCGCTGCTACTCCTATCAACGGAGGTGTGTACGACTAATGACTTCCACTCCTGTAAATCTTTTAAGTTTACGCTCCAATCAAAACTCTGATCGACCCAAGCCAACTACCTTACAGCTCGGTCAGCTAGCCGTTAATTACGGCTCAGCCGATGGAGGTGTCTATTACGAAGATACCGGCGGCAGTATTAGAAAAATCGGCCCAAATCATTACGGTACTTCCGCTCCTAACTCATCGGCCGTAGGACAAACTGGAAATTCTCTAGGTGAAACCTGGGTAGACAGTAGCGCAGCTACTTACTACATGAAGGTGTGGAATGGTTCATCGTGGCAGATCGTAGGCTCTGCTTTTGCAGATACAGCAACTACAGCCGTATCTGCATCCACAGCTACTTTCGCAAGTTCTGCTGCAGTGGCTTCTGGCGCCGTATTTGCGGATTCCGCCTTACTTGCGTCAGGGTGTATTATCGCCTCTGGGCTACCTATAACTGCTAGTTTGCCTGCATCTTCTCCCGAAGGTACTTTGATGTATCAGGCCGCAGCTCCTTCTGGTCTGTATATTTATGTCGGCGGAGCGTGGGTTCAGGTTTAATCCCTGAGGGTGCTCTTGATAAACCACGCGGACTTGAAGGAGTCTTCAACTAACTGTGCCGCGTAGTTTTCTACATCAGGCGCTTGAACGGTGCGGGCAAGCTCTCCCAGTTCTTTGGCCTGCATTCCAAAATCTTCGATGTTGTTCAAGTAAGTGATTAACATGCTGCGGGTGTCGTAAGACTTGCAGTGCTTCATTCCTTTGTAAGCACCTAAGAGTCCTTTCTGACACATAGGCATCAGAGTATCCATGGTCCGCACGAACTCACTGATTTTATCGAAGTGAGCGACGTGCAACTCGTATTCGTCTTTTAAAAATTCATGGAGAGGCAAAAACAGCGGTCCCTCGACATTCAGATGTACTAGGTGCGCTTGGGTATATAATTGATGAGAGTATGAGGCCAGAGCCACAAGATTCAGAAGAAGATCTTGAAGTTGAGGCTCCGGCTCGACCGAGACAATACGCTCCTCAATCTCCGTGGGAACTAAGTCAGAGACTGGAGTAGATGTAAAAGTCTCGGTGTACGTCATCGTTTAGATCAAGCGGCAACAGCCACTTCTTCTGCTTCGTCGCTTTCTACTGTAGCCGAAGAAGCTACGTTGTTCAGATAGCTTTGGAGAGCGTCTTTGTTGATTCGATAGAGGGACTTAGCACCGGTGGGCTGGAGGTTCACGTAGATATCGCGAGGCCAGCCACCGGGATTGTTCGATTCGGTCAGTGCGATCCGTTTACGGACAAAACCGCTGGAGCAGTTGAGGAATTCTGCAGTCTCAGCGATCGTCAGGAGAGTCTTGCCTTCAAACATCTGCCGTGTGAATGGGGGTGGCTTAGCAATGATAACGAGTTCCTTGTGCGATGTAAAGGTTAAATGCGGTTTTTCATATTCTCTTTATTTTGCTCACGACGCTCATGGTCTTATATGAAACGTATATTAAGAATCGGGTGTAGGATAAAATCAGAGTTAAACTCCCCGCGATGGTCGGTCACGAAGACGGTATGCACAACCTGCATTGCGGCCTGACGCTTGAGGACGAGTTCGTCCTGACCCGTATCCGCGCCAAGGCCAAGGCGCTGTCCAATCGCAGTGACAGAGATCAGTTTTTTTGGGTAATGATTTTAAAGTTCATGTGTAAGGAACGTGCTTATAAAACAGTTATGAATCAAATAGGTGTAAATGTAGACACTAACATTCAGTTGTTCGATGAACCTGAAGATTCGGTAGACTGATTAAATAAATAGTGCGCAGATGGCCTTAGATAATCCGCTGACCAGGCAGTGGTTGGACCTGATTGCCTACGCAGAGGGCACAGATAAAACACGCAGCGGACAAGGCTATCGTACGATGTTCGGCGGCGGCCAAGCTCAGAGTTTAGAACGACACCCGGATACTGTTGTTCGTACAAGAAGTTTCCCGCGTGGGAGCGCCGCAGCCGGGCGATATCAGTTCATGCCGGCTACTTGGGCCGAAGCCGCTAAAGCTAAAGGTCTCAGAACATTCGGACCGCAAGAGCAAGATATAGGTGCGATCTATCTGCTCGAAAGGGCAGGCATCGATCCGACTAGGGATGCCCCCACGCCGGAGAATATTGACAAAGCCGCCCGGATTTGGGCTAGTTTGCCGACTTTACAAGGTAAAAGTTTTTATGGACAGCCTGTAAAATCGCTGAACGATCTGTACGGATTTTTACAACGTCCTGGAGGCGGAGTCCCGTATCAAGTAAATCAAGCCGTCGGTACTCCTTCAGTAAATCTGCCTAGATACGATTTTCAAAGCGCTTTAAAAGACATTGTGTCTCAGTACGCTTTGTCCGGCGGCGGTCAAGCGCAACCTGGAAACCCCAAGGCTGCTCAAGTCTATCTGCAGGCAGCAGAAGCAATTAAAGCAGATCCAGATAAATATGGAGAAGAAGGTTTAGCTTTAGCCGAACAGTATCAGTATAAAGCAAATGAGGCTATGTTTTTAGGTGGCTCGGCATCGGATAACGATCCGACAAAGTTGGTCATGAACATCCTGGGAGCTAAGGCCGCTCAGAAATCTTATGATCAAGGGCAAGCAGCGAAAGAAGCATCTATAAATTCGCAGTTGGCTGCGTCTTCACCCTCTACAGTTTCCGCTGTTGATCCGAACGCATCTTTTATTTCCACTGTTGAGTTAGGTAAGGCGTTACAGCGTAAATTTGGCCAGGCGGGATTACGAATCGGAGAGAATCCGGCTTTTGGCCGCGTGGGCAAACACAGTCCAGGTTCTCTTCATTACCAAGGCCGAGCCCTTGATATAACTGATTGGGGTAGTGGAGATTGGAAGAATAGAACTGTGCAATTAGGTGAGCAGTTACGTCAGGCTCTTCCTGGAGCTGAAATATTTCACCCCGGTTATGACCCTGTTGGAGGTCACCACGAGCATATTCACCTGGGTTTACCTGAAGGTCGTGTTCCTGTTACGCCTGAGTTACTTAAGCTGCTCGGCTGATGGGTATACTTAGAGTAGGATTTTCAATGTTATGGGCGCTTCTCCTCAACAGAAAGCTTTAGAAGCCGCACAGTCTTCTGTAGAAGAAGCTGTCAAGCAAGGAAAGACCCTAGCTAAAGACTTACAGCAACGCGGTAAAACATATCGTAATTGGGCCGGTGATGTTCAAGAGGACATTACTGGTTATTTAGGTTCAGGGCAGGATCCAGCTTCTTATTACAGCCGCATTACCAGCAACTTCGGCGACATGCCGAGTATGCCGCAGCAAATTTCGACCTATCAAAGTCAACTTAATAAAGGAGACTACCCTGTTTTAGGCAGTCCGGCGCATCAGCGGTTTGAAGACACCCTGATGAAGAGCGCCAACGTTTACGACCAGTACATTCAACGCGGATTAAACGAAATTCAACCTCGTTTCGCAGCTATCGCTAAAGACCCCGCCTTCAATCTTCAGTATGATCCTCGTGCTATGCAGTTAGCTCAGGGTGATATTAACCAAGACCAGGTTAAGCGTTTAACCACATATAATGTCTGAGCAAATCCCGGTAGGGAAACACGAGCGTAAAGTAGCTTTCCACGCGGAAGCTCCTTTCGCTAAACATGACTACAGATATCGGCAGCGTGGTGACATCCGAATGGCCGGCGCCGTTTGGGCTGAAAGTCCTTCGGAACGAGGGCAACGGTTGTCGCGCGAATATTTAAGGAAGAAGATGCGGGGAGTTCCTGTTGGACTGGGATTCGGTGAGAACGATAATTTTGGACCAGATAACACCTATGACACTAAAGACCCAATCAAATATAAACACGCCCGAGAGTATTAAAGCAATCACTAAATTCTAAAATACGCTTCTCTGTGTCTTCAGTAGGCGGGAAATAATATAAAAATCCATAAATTTTATTTGTGCTGACACGACTAAAGTCTTTGTCGTCGTTTCTCAATTTCGGATGTTCTTTTAAAATGCACAAGGGCAGATCCAGTCCGATTTTTTGAGCTGCCAGTAATGCTACGTCTGTAGATGTTAAAAACAGCAGTCCTTCTTTAAACTCCCCTAACGTATATTTACGCAGCATCTCCTCCATCCAGACCCGCTGTGCCGACTTGGTAAATCTTTTTTTCTTCGTCCACAGGCTGCGATCAGGAGGTTGCTCGATTCCGGTCAATCGATCGCGTGGTGGATATAAATAAACAGAATCAGCTTTCCAGATCTGTTTTAGTCCTTGATGTTTAGGGCAAAAATATTTATCTGCTTGAACGAGGCTGTTCGCGTTATCGCTGCTAGCAGGATCGAGCCCTATGCGGCCGCCGAAAAAACCAGTGACGGCGGCCAGTACGTCTATAGGTGATACGAAATCTACTTCATTTAGAGGCATCTACAGCTTCTTCAAGCACTTCATTTATTTTATTCTTATCTAAAACATGTATACTCATGCCGTGAATGTCCAGCATAACAACCACGGGGTCTCCAGATTCGCTTTCTTTTTCGATTACCTTGAGGAGTTTCTCAAAGAAAGTAGCTAACTCTTTGTTCATCATTTCCTGAGCCAAGGCCATATCGGTCTTGATCTCATTAATGCTCAGATACTGCGATTTTTCTGAATCACTGGTATTGAAAAACAGCGCACCTTCGCCTTTGTGCGTCTTGAACTCTTCGTAGAGCGTAATGATGTCTCCGATGATCATCCGCACGACATTTGAAGCCATGCGACGTTTAGCTTCACCGCCGGCAAACAGGTTTTGACGAAGCTGCTCAGCTACTTTTTTGAAATCAGGCATTTTTGTCGTACCCCGTAAAGTTGTTCCAAGCATCCGATAGCACCTTAGCGCTGTCGTACAAGTAATTACTTGGATTGTTTTCGTCTGGGTCTATCTTACAATAATGGCGATTTTCTACCAGGCCGGATTTCCCGCCAGAAAGAATACCCTGATGCAATAATTTATCTATTTTTATTGAAGGTACTCCCAGGCGTTCCGCTAAAGCACGTTTCGTGATAAACGCTGTGGTTAAACCATCGTTTTTACTGTTTGCGAGCATCTGCAGCGAAGTATCGATGCTGCGGAGGATTTTGAGAAGTTCAGTTTGAGTGTTTTGAGGTTCAGGCATTACATAAAGATTTGAAGTTGGCATGAGGGAGCCGCTAGACCACCTGGCACCCGGCAGTCTAGATCACTCACCGCCGAAAGGAAAAGACGAAAACTTCCAGCACTCCCTCGTTGTCCCCGTCGGCCTTTCTTACTCTGGGGACTCTTACAGTCTACAGAAGCTTTTCTAGCTGCTCAACAAAATCTTTAGGTTCTTCAATTAAGAGTTTGATAACGGAATTAAGTTTGGACTCATCTGCGGCTTTGCGACGCTCACTGAGAATCAGCCAGTAGCTGTAGGCGTTTAGGAGATACAGATGTGTTTGTTTGGCGCGTAGGGCTTGGGTTCGCCACTTGTCGTAGTCGAAGGCGCTGCTGTGACGGGAACTGCCGGTTTTCAGTTCGAGCTCTCGAATTTGGATTTGAAGCTCGATGTCTTGAATTGTGTACTGTAAAGAGCTGATTTTGGCCCGACACTCAGCTTCGCCACGTGGCTCGTCGTTGTCGGTATAAATCCAGCTCGGTAAATTCTCGACGATGTAGTCAGATCGCCAGAGTACGGGCTTGGCCTGAAGTTCTGTAAAACTCATTCTTGGACAGACGCGTCTATAAGGTTTTGATGCTGACCGTTTACGCAATAGAGAACATGATGCTCGAACTTGATCTTTTTGATTAAATCCAGTCTGAGCAGGCGCTTAAGCCAAAGCAAAATTGAACCCTTTGATGTTCCAAGCGCCTGTGCTATTTCCACTGCTGATACCGGCTGCTCGGATTGTAACACTTCTATCAAATCGCGATGGCTTCTAATTGCGGCGATTCGTTTCTGAGTTTGGAGATAGTCCTGACCGAAATATTTAGGCCGTGATGAATTTTTAGGAGTTCCTGGATTGCTTTGTTCGTCATCTTGCGTTGTGCCCATTTAAGAATGTCAGTGTGCATTTCGGAGCTTACCTTCTTAGCCGGACTGGCGGCTAAGTGCATGTGATGCGGGTTTAGGCAGTTGGCATCGCCGCATTTCATCAGGACCTTGTCCTTCGTGGTCAAATCGACCCCGTGAAATTTGGCGTAGATAAAGCGCCGAGGCCGCATGAGGGTGCCGTCCACCATGTCGACCAGTCGTTTCGGCAAGACTGAAGCATACAGGTGCTCGGTTCGGTCGATCACAAATTTGTGCTGCATCAGCCAGTACTGGAAGCGATCGGAGGCTGAAGCCGCTGAGCCTTGCTTGAGTTCGCTGGTGCAGATCGGGCAGGCAAAAGCCGTAGCCAGCCGACAGCGACGGTCGAAATCGGATTTGAGGAGCGCTACGGGAGGTGTCCGGCGACATTGGCAGCTCGCGACAACAGTCGAGCCGTGGTGAGCAACGGTCAGGTAATCGAGCTGTTCCAAGCTGTCTGGGGTTCCGTCCGGGATTGGGACGGTTTCGACGTCCAGCAGCCCGAACATGAGCAGAAGCACGGAGTTACACATGGGGTACACACCGATTGCAAAAGTATCGTAGCTCACAGAGTGCTTTGTCTGAGGAGGCGCAGAAAGTATCCGGATTTAAAGTTTTGTCTTGAATTGGACTCATGAGACCGTCGCTAAGCGCACCTAGTGCTTTGGAGTGAGGGGTACGAGTACGAGGGTAATAGAAAAATATTTCTATTTCTAAGAGCAGTTAACGCAAATTGCGCAACTCACCTGAGACTTTTGAGAATCGACCTAAATTCGAGTATTTAAAAAGTCAGCAAGGGTCGCATTACTACGCAACTTATGGAGTGCCTTAATTGTTATAAAGTACCACTTAATTATTGAAATCCGTACATATCTCTGCACAGACGCAAATTACGTTAAGTACGAGACTCGAAAAACTTTTTTTAGGGGTTGTGTTTTTCTAGAGCGCTGTGGTATTTAGCGCTGGCAGAGGGTTGACAGTTTACGACTTAGTAGTCCTATACTTGGATTACTTACAGGTCGACCATGGATTACAGGACTTCTGCTAGGAACAAGACTATGGAATCACCTGATACCGAATTTTGGCGGCTGTGCCGACAGCGGGGCTCAGAACTCAACGTGCCCGCCTGGATGCTTGCTGAGGAAGGTTTCTGTCATGAGCAACAAACGTTACGGAAGCCAGCTTCCGGGTCTACTAGGGGTTGACGCTAGGCGCCAGGGAAGTTAAGCTCTTCGGGCGCACTCGCGTTTTACATGAAAATCAAAACCAAAGAAGACGCTCAACAGTACTGGGGTCAGTACGCCTCAAAGGAAGCTCGGATGGAGCGGTTCGAGCGTATCTACACCTTGTATATACAGGACGGCTTGTCGCTTCAGCAAATTGCGGAGCAGTTCGGTATTTCCAAGCAACGAGTCCATCAAATTCTTTTAAAGGAGGCAAATGAGCCAGAACTGCTTGCTATTAAACGGCGGGCAGATCTTGTCGAAAAAAATACTTGGCGCACAAAAGAAATTGAATATCAAATTGAACAGGGTTTAAGCTGCTCAAAAATAGCGGCCATGCTGGATATCTCCGTAAACGTCGTTAAGAGAGTCAGCGCTCGCTATCGTAAAGCTAAGAGATCAGAGATCCGATAGAATACACGATTAGGAGGGGTACTGTAGCTGATGCCCGAGGTTAACAGTCCGCCGTGCCCCAATCACGGGTATTTACCCCGTTCGCTTCACCCTGAGAATTTTCGCGGCGCGGTCGACGCTATCGTAGAAATAATCGACACGATTTCCGGCGTGGGAACCATAAGTTACACCAGATGTCCTTATGGATACGATGCTTCTTTCGGCGGTCTTGTTCGCGCATTAGAAGATTTAAATTCATCTATTAGCGGTATTGCTCCTGGTGTTGTCGGCGGCTCCGGAATTTATATAACTGAAAGTGGCGGTGTTTCTGTTGTTAACGCTGATTACGGCGTTATAACTTCCGGCGGCTTGGCGGCAGGCGCCAACGTCAATTTTTCGTATATTCCTGGTCAAACCGTTATCAATACGGCTGCTGTTCTTAGCGGCGCCGCTGTCGCGGTTAATGTGCAGGATACAGCGCCTATTGGTATTGAAGGTGTCTTGTGGTATGACACCAATCAAGGACGTATGTTTGTTTACTCGTCAGGATCTGATCCTGGTTGGTATCAGACTAACGCAGATGCCCTTGCTATTAAGAGCGATTACGCTCCTTCCGGCACAGGTCTTAACGGTCCTACCCGAGATGGACTGCTGTGGTACAACACTCAAATCGGTTCTCTGTTTATTTTTGACGCCACTACAAGCGGTTGGTATGAGGCCGCGCCCGGCGACAAAGGTGCTTCGTATTCGACAGGCGCCCCGATCCCCGAGAAAGAAGGAGAACTTTGGTACTCTACAGATGAGTCTGTGCTTAAAGTATGGGATGGCACTTCTTGGGTTTCGGTGTAGACTATCCGTGTCTCATATGATTTGACATGGCGAAGCCCAAGGGCCAAACCCTCATCGAACGTAAGCCTAAGACCACTTCTATTGGGCATAGTGTGCTTTCTCGGCCAAAGCGTCGCGGAAAGAAGAAATACAGGGGCCAAGGAAAATAACTAGACTGAATTAAAATAAAGACGAAAGTGGCGTTAACCATCTTTAGGGCTGGGGAGGACATTGGAGTCGGCGATATCGTCGCAGTTACCTCGAACAGCGTGGCTCGCAAAGCCGTTGTTGGTGACGCCACCCGTTTCAAAGCCGTCGGTGTAGCTATTAGTTCTGGTTCGTTACACGCACCGGTTCAGATCATCGTCGACGGTGAAGTTCACACCTTCAGCGGGCTTACTGCAGGTGACTACCTTTATTTAAGTAATACTCCCGGCGGGTATTACACCAGTTACTACCCGATGGTTTCTGGTCTTAACGACACTCTTTACGGATCTGCCAACATCGCCGCGTTTGCCAGGGCAACTTCCAGTTCCGGCGTGGTGTTACAGCCTTCTACTTCGTTATTGGCTGACGTATCAACTCCCTACATTGTCACTGAAGACAGTCCAACTGAAGGAATTTACACGATTCTTACTGAAGACGGCGATATAATTGAACAAGAGGGCTGAGCAACGTGGCTTCAGAAAAGATTTCTCAGTTTAGTAGTCTTACGACCGTTGCCAGCGGCGATTATTTTCCCGTTGTAGACGTATCGGAAGCTCTAGACGCTAATAAGAATAAAAGTGTACAAATTGGTGTACTCGATGATCGTTTCGTCAATACCGACGGCGATACGATCACCGGGACCCTGACTGCTAGCGGCATTGTTGTTCCGAGCGGTGGCTCCCTCACCATCCTCGATGGCGCGTCTGTTACCGGTCTTCCTGACACTACCCAGCTGATTAACAGGTCAATCCCTGAGATCAACCTTAACCTGATCAAAGGCGATACCTGGGACGGGTTCTACATGTACTTACAGGAGGCTGACGGCTCTCCTGCTGATCTCTCTAATTCTACTGTAAACTCCTACGCACGTACGTCGACTTACGACGTCATCACTGATCTCAACACCACCGTTGTTACTCCCGGCTCTGGTTATATTCGGGTCTGGGCCTCTTCTGCTCAGACTAATCTTCTCCCCACGACTTCTGGTCAGCAAATTTACTGGGACGTTCAACGCACTCACGATGAACTGGCGGCTGGTGTCTCCGGATTTGTTAACAGCGCCTCTGGCACTTTGGCTGTTGTAACGACCACTTACCCCGGAGTCTCCCGCTACGACTCCGTGATCGTGAGCGGCGTGGCTGTGTCCGGCCTGCCTGCTAACGTTTATGACGTTCTGTACCCGACTAATGCAAGCGGCCAGAATCAACTGAATCTGATTACATCTTCAGTTCCGTACCAGTTTGCTATTCCTGAGCTATCAACTTCGGGTACAAATGTTGAAGCAACTGGCGTATATGCAACCGGTATCGCTCTTTATTCGCGTAGAGTCGATACAATGGTGAGAGGAATCGTGTTCGTCACTCTCCCCTGACGGAAGTTTTAAAACATGGCTGACGTAAACGCAACGGTAATCACTATTGGTCGGTCGGCCCCGATTCCTAAGGGCCAACAGACGATGCAGGAAAGCCTGCCCGTTGTTGTTGCCAGCGACCAATCTGCTGTTCCCGTCAGCATTCAGAACCAGCAGATCTCTGAAGTCAGCCTGAGTCTGCTCGGTATCCCTCGTACCGAAACTGCTCTCGGTATCTTCTCCGACGTCACTACTTACGACGTCAACCCCAACGAATGGGAGAGCGAAGGCGGTGGCCTGACGACTCACCTTCCTAGTGAGAGTGCTGCGAAGATCTATCTGCCCGCAGCTAGCGGTAGCACCACTCAGATCCTCAGCAGCAAGCGGTTTTTTCGCTATCAGCCTGGTCGCGTCAGTTCCGCTACGTTCGGCGTTCGCTTCTCCGAGTCGACCGATGCGACCGACGTCAAGAAAGCCGGCGCTTTCGACAGCAAGGACGGCTACTACTGGGAAGTTCAAGGCGGCGCTCAGGACTTCACTGGGGATGCTCGCACTAATAAGAACTTCAATTTCTACTGCGTTCGCCGTAGCAGCGCATTCGAGACTGACGCGACTGGTATCCGCAACCCGGACGCTGGCGACGGCGATGTCGGTACTGCTGGCAGCGATCTGGTTATCGTCCGTGGCGGCCTTACATATGTTCACGCTGCTCTTTACGATCGCAGTCTCCGGGACGCTTCTAGCGGTGTCAACATTGGCAGTAATGCTTCGTCTAACGGTACAACGACTGTTTCGTCGAGTTTCTTAACAGTCGCTAGCGGCAACCAATACACCTACGAGTATCGTGTTCCCCGGCGTTACTTCTCGGGGGATCGTCTCGATGCTCAAACTGCGACCCTCTTCTACTCTGATAGGACGCCTGGAAAGAGCAGCTTTACACTGCACGCTAGCGGTACTGCTAATACTCCTTTAGTTTCCTATATCGACGGTACTGCTGTTACTGATGACGTCGGTAACCTGCAGACCGATACCTCCGTTTGGGACTTTGACTTCACCAAAGTCACCATGCTCAAAGTCGACTACTCCTGGTACGGGGCAGTCGGCGCTCGTTTCTTCGCTTATATTCCCGACTCCACAACTACGGGCAATGCCTCGTGGGTGCGAGTTCACGACATTCGCACTTCAAACCAGCTCGTCAGCCCGAGCCTGTCGAATCCGACTCTGCCGATTACTTACGTCGCGCAAAAGTACAACAGCGCCAACGAATCCGCCATCTATAAGTACGGCGCTTCGTATTACATCGATGGCGGCGACACCGGCACCGTTGTTGCTCGCTCCCAGAGCAACGCTAATGACCGGGGTGTGAGCACCGCTGGTGAGGCTCTGTTGGCTGTCCGCGTAAAGAACGAAGTCAACGGTGTGCGCAACCGGATGCAGGTCTATCCGACCCGTCTGGGTGTCGGTGCTGGCTCTCGCGGCACGGTCAAACTGATCAAGAACCCCGTCTACGTGTCAGGCGTCGCGTCCTTCACCAGTGCCGGTACTCTGAGCCCCGTCGAGTACGCGGACGTTCCTTCCGGCACCGTGCCCATCGTCAGCGGCGGCGTGACCGTGGCAACCTTCTTCGTTGGAGCCGGCGGCACCGATATCGATCTGTCTCCTTACTTCGCTTACAACAAGGATTACCTCTCGTATCCGTTAACTGCTGCATCCGGTGACGCTCTTTATGTGGTCGCCAACAGCGCAACCGGTACGATGGATGTGAGTAGCTCCCTCGTTTGGGAGGAGCAGGTGTAGGCGGTACTTCATGACGACTTTAAGTGGGTTCTATCAACTCCCTGATGATGCCGCTCCCGCAGGTCTGACTCGCGTCGATTCAGACCTAATCAACTATTTGGATGGTCGGCTGCTCTACGCTTCGGGCACTGACGTACCTGTAACCGCACCGCTGGACGACCTTGTTGTGTCGTCCGGCACTGCGTATCCGGTCGTTATTTCTAACACTGTCGATTCGACGGTTCCGGCGCTGGATCGCACCGATAGTCAGTCAGAAGTTTCGTTCAGCCTTCTGGGTATCCCCAAGGATGAGCGTCAGTTAGGTCTGTTCTCCGTCGTCAACAGTTACGGCGCCGATCCGCAGAACTGGCGTGGCGATACGGGGGGCGGTTCAAGCTACACCTATTATTACGATCCGACGTCGTACACGTTCGACGGCGATTTCGGGTACTACGAGCGCGAAATTAAGTCTGAGAGTGCACTGCAGGCTTACGTTTATCCGAAAGCCCGTAGCTTTAAGTATCCATTTGATGATGGCACTGGCCGGTATCCCGGAGATAAAACCGATGGTGTGATGACTCAGTTTTGGGAGACCAAACGGGCTTTCCGATATCAACCGGGTCGTATTACGGGCGTCACCATGGGCGTTCGTATGTCTACGAACAGCCAGCACACAGGCGAAGTTATTACCTGGGGCGTTCGTAACTCCGTCGGCGACGGTTATTACTTCCAGCTTGAGCGCGGCACAGATCTTTACGTTGTCCGGCAATCAGGCACGCTCGGGACACTGAAAGTTCCTCGGGATTCCTGGAACGGTGACCCGATCACGATCGACAGTAACGCCGCGTGGAGTTTCGACCTGCGTAAGGTCACCATGTTCGCCGTTCAGTTTGGATGGTACGGCGCTATCGGTGCTGAGTTTTACGCTTACGTACCCAGCAACTACCGCGATGCCCGTTGGGTGCGTTTGCACAGCATTACCGCTTCCAACGAGTATTCGCTGCCCAGCTTGCGTTCACCTTTTATGAAGGTGTTTACCCAAGCACGTACAACTGCGGGTACGACGCAGCCGGCTTTCATCAATCTGTACGGCAGTAGCGTTTATATCGACGGCGGTGATGATGGCACGCTGGTTACCGGCAGTGCTTCAATGCCCGAAGCCAAGCTGATCGATTCGACTGACCGGTCGATCCTGGGTCTTCAGCTCAAACCCTCGATCAACGGCGTTCCGAACCAGCAAAACATCTTCCCCATCAGTTTGGGCCTGCGGTCGGACGTCGACGCCAAGGTCACGATGGCGTTCGAGACCCTGCCGAACAACATCAACTACACGCCCGGTTTTGGCACAACGCTTAGCCGGGGTTCGAGCACACCGATTACCGTCGCGCGTCTCAGCGACACGACTCTGAGCGGTAATTTCCCGAATATTTCAGGTGAGCTCGTTGGCAATCTTAACTATCTGGACGGGCGCCGGGTCAAAGTCGAGGGGGCCGGGATCTACCGTACGCACGTCTCTAATTTTGATTCGGGTCTGTCTCAGATCACGGTCGACCGCGAGTTGCCGGCCAGTGTGACCTCGATTCGCCTGTCGCGATTCAACGCGTGGGCGATGAGCAGTGGCACGATCCCGAGTGGAGTTACCCAGGGTTCATTGTTCTACCGGACTGGCGGCGGTTACTGGCGTCTGGGTCTGGTGCCCGAAGCCAACACCGCTGATTGGGATCCCGAAACTCAGCAGGTCTGCTGGTTTGCTTCTAAGTATCCTGGTTTAGCTTATAGCTCCCTGGGTGCTGTTACGGGCGAGAGTCCGTTCCCACTTGAGCCTTATCAGCGTCAAAGTTTCGTCGTTGCGACTGGTGCTACGAACACGACAATCACGGCCGGGGGTCAGTCGATCACGGTCAGTGGTGTAAGCCCTTATCCCCTGCGTGTTGTCGCTGAGCTTCAGGATAATGCGACTGTTACAGACGTTCTGTACACGACCGCACCTGAAAGTGTTATTACGTTGCCTGGTAGTGGCACCAGCGTAACCTTGCCGACCTGGACTGCTAGCGGTGTGACGCAAACTTCTGCGGCGGCGGGCGGAATAACCTACATCGGCAGTGTGTTTGAAAACGCGCCGAATCGAGCTAATTCAGCTGCTTTAGTTGATACTCAAGGGTATCGCGTGCTTTCTAATCCAAACCGCGTGGCGACTTATTTTGTTCAAAGCGGAGAAGCTGTTCAATACGACCTTAGCCCTGTGTTTGGCTCGGATAGAATGTTTATTGGAGGTGCTCCCGGCACGATCGAGAACACTGGTGCTCTTTTTGTTACTGCATCGGCTCGACAGGGCTCAGGTTACATCACCGCTACTCTTGACTGGGAGGAGCAACAGTAATGTCCGACGGTTTAATCGCTGCCCTTAACCTAAGTGATGTAGCGAGTGTAGATAAATCTTGGGATAATTTAGGTGCCGCTGTTACTTTTACCGTAAACGGTACACCGTACACCATTAATGTTACTGGCGAAGATATTATACAGATCAGCGGAGCGCATTTCGCTAATAATGAAGATTTTTTCCAGTTACGGGGAATCAGTTCGCCCGTTCAGCCCCGACTTAACACCGCTACCTTTTTAGTTGCCAGCGGCATCTCTGGCGATTCCTCGCGTTTACTGAAGTCAGGACCCGTATCGAGCGGTCGTTATGTACTAAATCCGGGCACGCTGAGCGGTGTCAATATTCAAACTAACGGTGTTGATGTCGGATCTATCGGCGGGTCACCCTTTGTCGGTTCGGGAGCTATCAGCCCTATCGATCTGAGCCATATTCAGATCACGTCGGACCTGCGTGGAGCAGATACTTATGGCTCGGGAGTTATCGCTTCTGGTGTTAAAGGCGTCCCGGTAGAATATGGTGACCTTATACTATACATACGGACTCAACCTGTGTAGAGATGGCTCAGCAATACGGTCTAGGTGTCGATAATAATTTATCTGACGTTGAAGATAATGTAACAGCCCTAAGGCAGTTAGGTTTTGAACCTCAAGATCTTTATATTTTAATCAATACTGGAGCTTCCGGTGTTGTCGGTTCCGACTACGCTAATATATCAGGTTTAAAGTATCATCTAGAGCCTCAGGTAGTTAATGTATTAGATAGAGCGTCTGGTCTTATTAATACTCAAAACCTTTATGTAGCTAATTCAGGAGATTATAATGTGGGTTCTTTATATTCAGATAAGATAAACTCAGACAGAGGGTACGCTGATTTAGGCAATTCTATTTACGCTACGTCGAGCGGTTCCTATTTTTCTACTACCAATCCCTCTGGACTGTATTCCCAAGGTGGTCAGTATAAGCTTGGTCCTGTTAGAGCTACTACATTAGCTACCGCCGGTCTAGGTTTTTCTGGGTCTATTGTTACAGATTGGAGCTCTAAATACGTTAAATATAAACAGTATGTTGTCTTAAAAGATGACACCGGTACGGTTTCTCAGTATGTGCCGACTTACCTTGCACCGCCGACGGTAATGCAAGGTAATGCGCTTTGGTTCGACAGCGAATATAGCGATTTTACTGTCGACGGGGCGAACAAGATTTCGGAGTGGAAGGACGTTAATGATCGAGGCACTTTAGTTCAAGCAACTTCCGCTGCGCAGCCGACTTATACAGCGAATCTGCTGAACGGTAAGCCCGGCGTGGTGTTTGCCGGCAGCCAGAGCCTGACGATGCCTGAGTTGCATCCGCTCGTACCTCAGGCTGCGACTGTAGTTACGATATTCAGAACCGCAGATACGTCGTACAACATTCTGGGTACTGTAAATAGCAGCTCGAATCGTTGGCGGGATACTGGCGGCAACGGCAATTTAGGTTTATTTACGCGGGCTATTGAGGCTAACTTCCCGCTAAGTATGCCTGCTGTTGGAAACTACTACAGCAGTATTCGAATCAGTCAAAACTACGGGCTTGAGTTCCGCCTCAATAACGTTCAGCTTGATTTCGAGCCTGGTTCTGGGTTTACATATGATTCCACTGGTACGTTTGTTGTTGGACGTAGCGCTTCTACGGCCGGTTCGTTTACCGGTGATCTCTACGCTATTTGTATTTTTGACCGTATCTTAACTGATCAAGAGTTGGCTACTATAGAGGAGTACTTCGCCTGGCGTTACGATTTCGTTTACGACCCTTCGAGGACTCAAACTCTAGAACTTGAGCTCGGCGGTGATATCCAGGACGAAAACGACAACGCCTTCGTGTTCGGCTAAGCCATGACCAGGATCAGTGCTCTGAGTGATATCGGGACCAGCGTGGCCTCGAACGATGTTTTTGTACTGGTCGACGTAAGCGACCCGACAACGCCGAATAAGAAGATTCAGCAACAGAACCTGTTTCTTATTCCCGATGGGTCCGTTAGCACCCCCGGTTTGAGGTTTTTAAACGATATTGATTCTGGGATTTTTCGTGATGGTTCCAATACGTTTGTTATTGCTACCGGGGGCTCTGAACGTCTTCGAATTGATTCTAGTGGCCGTGTAGGGATTGGCACTACGTCGCCCGGTAGCTATGAAACATCCGCAAATAACCTTGTCGTAGCTGACATCGGTAACGGTGGAATAACTATTGCAACTGGTACGTCATCATACGGGTCAATCTATTTCGCTGACGGAACCACTAGCGCGGATAAATATAGAGGCGTTCTTGAGTATAACCATAGCAATAATGCTATGGCATTTTGGACAGATGCAACCGAACGCGCCCGCATCGACAGCTCCGGCAGGCTGTTAGTTGGCACGTCTTCTAACTTGGCCCCTGACGGGTTTGCATCAAAATTACAAGTAGCCGCTACAGACTACACGGCATCACTTGTTTTGCGTCGTGAAGGAAACGATGCCGGTTCGCCTACTCTTATTTTTGCCAAAACCAGATCGGGTTCTCTTGGTGGGTCGACAGTCGTTAACAATGGGGATATCGTTGGTAATATCGCGTTCTACGGTGCCGATGGAACCGATGTAGACAGTACGGCAGCCTCAATCCAGGCCCAGGTAGACGGCACCCCTGGCGCTAACGACATGCCGGGCAGGCTTGTCTTCTCTACCTCCGCCGACGGATCGAGCAGCCCTACGGAGCGGATGAGGATCAGTAGTGACGGCTCTGTATCTATTTCAACGGGTGGCTCAGGTTATTCCACCTTGTTTAGATACGGAGCAAATGAAGACAACTTCATTTCTCAAGGAGCTAGTGGTAACACTGTTTTCAGGAATCACAATAACAGTGAATATGCTCGTATTGACAGCTCCGGCAGGCTGTTGGTGGGAACTTCGAGTGCGCGTACCAATTTGTATAAAGCAGGCGTTTCTGCTCTTTTACAAGTAGAAGGTGTTTCAGGCTCTGATGGGCGCCGGATGGTGCTTGCATACAACTCAAATGACGGTGGAGCACCTGAATACACTTTTGTTAAATCAAGGGGTACTTCTTTAGGATCTAATACAGTTGTCCAATCTGACGATGCAATTGGGTCAATTTACTTTAACGGTACAGATGGAACCAGCGATATTTCTGCAGCAGCGATTACTGCTGCTGTAGACGGCACACCCGGCACTAACGACATGCCTGGCAGGCTCGTGTTCGCTACCACCGCCGACGGAGCGAGCAGCCCGACGGAGCGGATGAGGATTACAAACGGTGGATGGCTAAAAGCCAGTAACTCAGGTGCATATTTTGATGCTGTCGCCGCCTTCCATGAACTTCGAAGCAATCAAA